>Ga0255094_1000955_pt1 | contig 13588 bp, 6 predicted proteins | sample Colum_Law_RepB_8_2_FD_188434 | JGI IMG/M metagenome (GOLD analysis project Ga0255094, IMG submission 188434) | Freshwater microbial communities from Columbia River, Oregon, United States - Colum_Law_RepB_8d | ecosystem: Environmental > Aquatic > Freshwater > River | place: USA: Oregon | collected...
GACCGACCCGGCCCCGCCTGAAACGGACATCGAACATGCACTCGATGCCGCCGTGGCCACTGTCCCCCCCGGATTTGTTCCCAGAATTGTGCTGCTGACCGACGGCAACCAGACCACCGGAGACGCCATCGCAGCGGCAACCCGAAACACTGCGGAAATCTGGACCGTGCCGCTGCCCGCACCTGAGGCCCCCGAAGTTCAGGTCTCCTCCCTGAAAGCGCCCCACGAAGTTCGCGAAGGGGAACCCTTCCTCATCGAAGCAGAAATCTCAGCCAATCATCCTGACGAAGGTACCGTGGAATTGTACCGGGGCGAATTTCGAGTGGCCGCCAGACAAATCACTCTGCAGCCAGGCACGAACGTGATCCGCTTCGAGCAGTCCGTCGACCAGGATCGACTGGCGGAATTCCGCATCCGAGTTTCCGGACTTCGCCACGACACACTCCTCGACAACAACTCAGATCTGGCCCTCGTCAGCACTTCCGGAAAGCCACGTGTGCTGCTCGTGGAATCCGAACCTGACCAGATTCAGGAACTGGCCTTTGCCCTCGAAGAGCAGGGCATTCTCGTCGATGTACGCCCGAATGAAGGCCTCCCCGAATCTCTCGAAGCCCTGCAGAACTTCGAACTGCTGGTGCTCTCAAACGTCCCTGCCACCAGGATCAGTCGCCAGCAGATGACCGTCATTCAGACATGGGTCCGCGATTTCGGGGGCGGATTTCTGATGCTCGGTGGTGATCAGTCCTTCGGACTGGGTGGCTACTACCAGACTCCCATTGATGAACTGCTGCCGGTTCGCAGTGACTTCGAAAAAGAACAGGAAAAACCATCGCTCGGCATGGTCCTCGTCATCGATCGCTCCGGCTCGATGGAAGGTGACAAGCTGGAAATGGCGCGCGCCGCAGCCAGCTCGGCAGTCGATCTGCTGGGCCCCCGCGACCAGGTCGCCGTGGTCGCATTCGATGACCAGACGTGGGTCATCTCTGAACTGCAGCCCGCGGCCAATCGCAGCCGCATCGCAGACCAGATCAGCCGCATTCAGCCCGGCGGAGGCACCAACATGTTCCCGGCCATGGAGTCCGCCTTCGAAACCCTGAACTCCGCCAGCCTGAGACTGAAACATGTCATCATGCTCACTGATGGCATCTCCAACAGTGGCAACTTCGAGGGCCTCGCCCGGCAGATGTCTGCCGCTCGCATGACCGTTTCTGTCGTGGCCCTCGGCCCCGATGATGCCACCGACCTGAGACTGCTCAAATCCATCGCCACTCTCGGCCGCGGCCGATTCTATCACGCTGAGGATGCAGCTCAGGTACCCAGAATCTTCGCTAAGGAAACCCTGACTGCCGGCAAAGCTGCCATCAACGAAGAACCATTTCTCCCGCAGGTGATCCGTGCTACCCGCACACTGGCCGACCTCGACCTCGAATCAGCACCGCTGCTGCTCGGCAGCGTCGTGACGCGCCCCAAAGCGGCCGCTGAAGTCATCCTCGCAACGGAAAAAGGCGACCCACTGCTCGCATGGTGGCGATACGGCCTCGGAATGACCGGTGCCTTCACTTCAGATGCCAAAAATCGCTGGGCCGCCGAATGGATCACATGGCCCGGTTTCGGAAAATTCTGGACGCAGACCATGCGGCAACTGATGCGCCCCGGTGGCAGCCAGAATCTGAATCTGACCGTTCAGCAGATCGGACAGCAGGCCATTGTCACCGTCAATGCACTCCTGCCGGACGGGACATTCCTGAACGCAGCCGATGTCAGCATCAATGTCATGAACCCGGCGATGCAGAAGACCAGGATCCCGCTGCCGCAGACAGCCCCCGGACAATACGCTGCCACCATCCCACTCGGACAAAACGGCATCTGGAATCTGGAGGCCTCACTCAAACACTCCGACCTGCCCCCGCTGCGCACATCTCGCTCAATCCACGCCGGTCGTTCGGACGAGTTTCGCCTGCGTCCGACAAATCAGCACCTGCTGCAGCAGCTGGCTCAGGTCAGCGGTGGTGTCTGGAATCCAGCGCCTGCAGACGTATTTCGGGATGCCACCCGCAGTACCCGCCGATCAGTGCCGCTGCGGACATGGCTGCTCTCCGCTGCGGCATTCCTGCTGGTGCTCGATGTTGCACTGCGGCGACTTGAACTTCGCTCGTCAACGGCCACGCGATCTTCGCAATTCTCGCACTCCGCAGGAATCTCAAAGCCATGAAACTCAGCTCCGACCTGCCTGCACTGCTCCAGCCGTTTCACCGCCGCCGCAGACTGCTGCAGGCGTGGAATGCCGCCTCAGGGACCTTGTGGCAATCCGGCTGCGCGCTCAGTGCCGCTTCCGTCTCCGCCACACTGCTCGGAATCTCACTCCCCGTGATCAGCACCCCGCTGATCGCCTGCGGATCGGCAGCCGTCGCCGCCCTCCGCACTGTCCTCATCCCGGCCAGACTCGACAACACAGCCAAATGGCTGGACACGGAACTGCAGTTGAAGGACCGACTGTCCTCCGCCCTGCAGTTCCTGCAGATTGAACAACCGACTCCGATGCAGCAACTGCAGATCACTGACGCGCGCCACTGCCTCGCCGCTGTCTCGCTCAATCAATTGCTGCCACTTCGGACGCCCGCCAACTGGAAACGCGGACTGGCGGTCACCGCTTTCGGCACTCTCATTGCAATCGTAGGTCCTGCCCACTGGCCACTCGCCGGCGACTCGGTCGCTCCCGCCGCCACCGCCGTTCGCGAAAGCCAAAGGATGCAGGCGGAACTGCAGTCCCTTGAGGAGGTCGCTCGGCAAAGCGCTGATCCCGACCTGCAACAGGCCCTCGAATCAATGAATCGCACACTGCAGGATCTGCAGTCTCAGCCACTGCCGCCGGAAGAGGCCTTCGCGAAACTCGCCGATATGGAAAATTCGCTGCAGCAACTGCAGCAGAAACTGAACAATCCGGCCGCCTTACAGCAACTGCAGAGTATCGGTGAAGCCATGTCTGCCACAGGTGAACTGGAAGACGTCGGCAGCATGCTCAGTGCCGGACAACTTGAACAGGCCGCCGCCGCTCTGGCAAACACCCGGACTCCCGAACTCGACCGCAGCGAACGACGGTCCGTTTCCGAAAAACTGCAGCAGGTTCAGCAGCAGTTTCAGCAGTCGGAAAAACCCCAGGGGTCACAGAAAATAGCCGAAGCCGCCGGAAAGATGGCCGCAGGACTGCAGAATGGCGATTCGCAGAAATTCGAAGATGCTGCCCAGGGACTCGCAGCTGAAGCCCGCCGACTCGCCGGACAAAAGAAACTCTCCGACCTGCTGCAGCAGCAGATGCAGAGCCTCGCACAGGCACGTTCGGAATTCGAAAGTGAAGCCGGAAATCAGGCACAGGGACAGGGCAAAGGCGGAAACAAAGCCGGAAAAGGGACCGCCGGCGATCCGCAGGGACAACAGAATGCTCGAAATACTGCCACCAGCGAACTGAAACTTACAGGAGATGATTCAGGAACCGGTGAATCGGAAACAGAAAAATCCGCCGGACAACCACAGGAACAGCAGGCCGAAAGACAGTACCGACAGAACTCCCAAAGATACGAAGCACTCAGCGAAGCAGCCCTGCGATCGGAACCAATTCCACCCGGACAAAAAAGCCTGATTCGGCGCTACTTCCAGATGATTCGGCCGACGCAGCAGCCCGCAGAAAATGCCACCGCACCCCAATGAACACTGACTGGAACTTCCCCGCTGAATCTCCTATGGTCTGACAACGCCTCTCATCCCCAACTCCGCATCAGGCACACTGGCCAAAACTCAGGAATCCGTTCCCATGAAGTACAACCGACGAGAATCACTGCTGGCCCTCGGAACTGCCGCCGGCTCGCTCTCCGCAGCCCGGACCCTCGCCGCCAATACCCCGACCACCCCCAACTCACATCCGGCCGAACAAAAATTCCGCTTCTGCCTGAATACCAGCACGATCCGAGGCCAGAAGTCCGGAATTCTCAGGGAAGTCGAACTCGCTGCGGCTGCCGGCTACGACGGCATCGAACCATGGATCCCGAATCTGCGAGAATTTCGTGATCAGGGAGGCAGCATTCCAGACCTCGGAAAACGCATCGCAGACGCAGGACTCACTGTCGACAGCGCGATCGGATTTGCTCAGTGGATCCACCCTGATCAAGCCACCCGTACGCAGGCACTCGAAGAAGCTCGCCGTGACATGGACATGCTGAAACAGATGGGCGGAACACGCATCGCCGCACCGCCCGTCGGTGCACACTCCGGAGATGCCCCCGTCGTAGAACTGGCCGCAGCAGCCGAACGCTTTGCTGCCCTGCAAAAAATCGGAACCGATGCCGGAATCATCCCGCAGCTCGAGGTTTGGGGATTCTCGAAGAACCTCTCACGAATCGGTGATGTGGCATGGGTTGCCGCAGAAACCGGTCACAGGGACTCCTGCCTGCTGCTCGATGTCTACCACATCTTCAAAGGGGGTTCCGACTTTGCAGGACTGTCACTGTTCAGCGATCAGTCACTGCAGGTCTTCCACATGAATGACTTCCCCGCAGACCCGACTCGGGATCGCATCAATGATTCACACCGCGTCTACCCCGGAGACGGCATCGCCCCACTCAATGCCATCCTCGGGATGCTGGCGGGAAAATCCCGTACCATCACCCTGTCACTTGAACTGTTCAACCCAGGGTACTGGCAGCAGGATGCCGCAGTCGTGGCTGTTGATGGGCTGAAAAAGATGCAGGCGGCCGTCAAAGCCGCCGGCTTCTGATCTTCACGTCCAACCTTCGACCGTCAGTTGCCACTCACAAAAAAGTCAATCCACATCACAAAAACCAGCAACGACAGCAGGAAAATCATGCCCGCCGCATGAGCCCAGTTGATCACCGTGATACTGGGCTTCCGACGGGTAATGCCCTCCCAAAGCAGAAACACCATGTGACCGCCGTCCAGAATCGGGATCGGCAGGAAGTTCAGAATCGCCAGATTGATGCTGAGAATCCCCAGGAACACCAGCAGTTCCACAAACCCGCGTTCCGCAACCTTATACGCAATCTTGGCAATACCCACCGGGCCACTCAAAGACTCCATGTCCACTTCACGACCGACCATCTTCCGCAGGCTGCGATAAATCGAAAATGCAACCTTCCGCGTCGTCGCAAGCCCCAGAGTCAACGCCTCAGACAGTGACTGCGCCCGCAACAGCACACGCTCGTTCTCCCAGATCTCAGGGTTGAATCCACGCACCCACAGAAACCAGTCATCCTCCAGTTCCAGCTCCTGCAATGTCCTCGTCCCGGTGGTGTTGCCATCTTCAAAATGCAGCACAATCTTGCGACCCGGAGCCCTCTGCATCTGATCAAACGCCCATGCCCAGTTCGGCTCAGTCTCTTCCTCTGTCGCGTTCTCTTTTGCCGCCAGAGGCAACTCCACCGGCGTCTCCGCATTGCCCCACGCGTCAGGCTTGCCCGTGCCAGGCTCTCGATGCAGCAACTCAACCTTCGTAATCTTCGTCAGTTGCGAAAGCCCACCCAGTTTCTCCACCTCGGAACCAGGCAGAATCCTGGCGATGTAATTCTGCACCTGATAACCCAGCCCAATCGATGGAATCGTCAGCGGAGACGTACTGCTGTCGGGACTTTCCATCCAACCAGGCAGGTCCGCATTCGGAACCAGCTCGCACTGACCTTCCACTGTCCCGCCACTGGTAGCCCTCGAGTACATCACTGTGACCGTCTGCCCCTCCTTACGTCCGAAATACACAGGCAAACTCAATGGATCAATGTCCTCGCCCGGCTTCAGGCCGTCCACAGCACGGATCGTATCCCCCACCTTCAAACCAGCCTGAGCAGCCGGGGAATTACTCTGAATCGCACGAATCGGCCCCATCGCCATCCAGAAACCCAGTTTCCGGACCGGTTGACGAGGCACCCGGATGCTGACAATCACCGGCTTCCCATCTGCTGACTTCCGCTCAACACGATACACCATCTCGCGATCAGCATACTTCGCCAGAACTCGCCGCAGATCCGCGATCAGCCGCACCGGCTGTTCCTGAGTGTTTGCCTCTGATGCATCCCCGGCATCCTTCTGCGGCTGCAGACTTACAATTCGGTCGCCAGGCAGAAACGCCTCGGATGCCTTCTCAATCGCCATCCCGGCGTCCGCAATCCGAGTCGGGTCATCGACCTGACCAATCTCGGTCGTCACAGCAGGAATCACACCAATCGAACGCCCCGGAGAAGCCTTCACAGGAGTCAGGACAATCGGATTTGGCAGCGCCTGGCCGCCACGATCCACATTGATCTTCAGGTCGCCTGATGACAGCAGAATCGCTTCCTGCAAATCCACAAAACTGCGGATCGGCTCGTCGTTCACCGCTGTCACGCGATCACCGGCACGCAACCCCGCCTCCCACGCCGGAAATCCAGCCCGCACGCCGCCCACAACAGGTGCCGGCTCAAGCACCCCATTCCAGTATCCAATCGCAAAAAACAAAAATCCCGTGGCGACGTTCATCAGCACCCCCGCTGAAATAATCGCCATCCGCTGCGGCACAGTCTTCGAACTGTAGGATCGAGGATTCTCAGCAATCTCTGAACTGGTCATCTGGTTGGGGTCCATGTCATCCTGCCCCAGCATCTTGACGTAACCGCCCAGTGGCAGCACCGACAGCGCATACTCCGTCTCGCCACGCTGATGACTCCAGATGATCGGCCCGATCCCGATGCTGAACCTCTCCACATGCACGTTGCACCACTTCGCCACCGCAAAGTGACCCAGCTCATGGAAGAAAATCACCATCCCCAGACCAAAGACAACCGCCAGGATCGTCTGCAGTTCGCCCAGGACCGACCAGACAGCGCCAGCCGCCAGCGGCATGTAATTCAAGATTTCCACCTGCGTGCTTCCTCTCGCGCCCAGTTGTCAACTGCCGTCAGCTGCTGCAACGTCGGTACGGAATCGTAATTATGGTGGCTCAGTATATCCTGAACCAGCCTCGTAATGCAGAGAAAATCCAGCTTTCCCTGCAGAAATCTTTCCACCGCGACCTCGTTCGCCGCGTTCAGTACTGCGCCACACGTTCCACCACTGGCCGCTACTTCAAAACCCAGCCTTAACGCCGGAAAGGCCTCGAAATCCGGCGGCAATAACTGCAACGTCTGAGGTATCGACCAGTCCGTCCGTCGCGTCGGACCACTCACCCGCTCCGGATACGTCAGAGCATACTGGATCGGCAGGCGCATGTCCGGTGGCGACATCTGAGCAATCACCGAACCGTCTTCATACTCCACCAGCGAATGCACCAGCGACTGCGGATGCACACACACCGCCAGTTGCTCGCGAGTCAGCCCGAACAGCCACCTCGCTTCAATAATCTCCAGCGCCTTGTTCATCATCGTCGCCGAATCCACCGTGATCTTCGGCCCCATCCTCCATGTCGGATGCCGCAACGCCATCTCCGGCGTCACAGCCGACATCTCCTCTCGACTCCAACCACGAAACGGACCACCACTGGCCGTCAGAATGACTCGCCGTACCTCCGCGCGACGACCACTCTGCAAACACTGAAAAATCGCGCTGTGCTCGCTGTCCACAGGGATCACCTGAGCCCCCGTTTCACTGGCCCGCTGCATCAGCAGACCACCAGCCACCACCAGCGACTCCTTGTTCGCCAGTGCCACACGCTTGCCCGCATCAACCGCCGCCCACGCCGCAGGCAGACCCGCTGCCCCCACCATCGCACAGACCACCGTCCCCGTCTCAGGATGACGGATCAGCTCGTCAAGTACCTCAAAACCCCGATAACAGCGGATCCCCGACGAAACCACAGGCAACTCCGCCTGCTCACTGCCCAGCACCACCCACTCCGGCCGAAACTCCGACGCCTGCTCAACCAGACGCTCCCGATTCTGCCACGCCGCCAACCCCGTCACGCGCAGCCTGCCACCAAGATGTCGGATCACATCCAGACAACTGGTGCCAATCGAGCCGGTCGAACCCAGCAATGCCACTCCACTCGCGGGACTCAAGCAGTGCGTCTTTCTCTTGCTATTGATAGATCATCAATACGGATCTGACGGAGTGTAACCATTGCCCGCCCCAGTGGGAAACCCGGATTCTCAACAGCCTGCACTCCCCAGCCATTGCTCCCCCGGCCGTTTCTGCCACAATTCGACGTCCCCCCCAGAGCTGACTCCGGCCTTTTTCCACGAAAACACACTATGTCTGCATCCGGATTCCTCCACCGCAACTCATCCCCCGTGCCAGGACTCACCTGCCTCCTGCTCGCTGCACTGGCCGGACTCCACACCATCCCCACACTCGCGGCAGCCGAAAAAACACCCAATATCGTTCTCATTTTCATGGACGACATGGGCTACGCTGACCCCGCGCCCTTTGGTGGTAATCCCGAACTTACCCCCCACCTCACGGACCTCGCTGCCCGGGGCCGCCGATTCACCGATTTCTATGTCGCTCAGGCCGTTTGCTCCGCCTCAAGAACCGCACTGCTGACCGGCTGCTACAACGTCCGAGTCGGTATCCAGGGGGCTCTCGGACCACAAAGCCGCATCGGTATCAACCCCGACGAAACCACCCTTGCAGAAATCTGCCGACAGAAAAATTACGCCACCGCCTGCTTTGGCAAATGGCACCTCGGACATCATCGCCCCTTCCTGCCACTCCAGCACGGCTTCGACGAATACTTCGGGCTGCCCTACAGCAATGACATGTGGCCCTTCCACCCGGAAATCCGGCAACTGCCCATGGAACAGCGACTCAAACGCTGGCCGCACCTGCCGCTCATCGAAAATAACACCGTCATCAACCCCGAAGTCACTGCCCAGGACCAGGCTGAACTCACCCGCCTTTATACCGAGAAAGCTACCGCCTTCATCGATCGCTGCGGCCAGCAACCCTTCTTCCTCTACCTGCCACACTCCATGGTCCACGTGCCACTCTTCGCCGGCAGAAACTTTCAGAATCGCAGCGGTCGCGGACTCTTCGCCGATGTCCTGATGGAAATCGACTGGTCCGTCGGCCAGATCGTCCAGACACTTCGCAAAAACAACGTCGAAGACAATACACTGATTATCTTCACATCCGACAATGGTCCATGGCTCAGCTACGGCGATCACGCTGGATCCGCAGCCCCGCTGCGCGAAGGGAAAGGCACCATGTTCGACGGCGGCTGCCGCGTCCCCTGCATCATGACCTGGCCCGCTCAGATTCCACCCGGGACCGTCTGCCCAGCCCCCGTCATGACCATCGACATCCTGCCCACCGTCGCCGATCTGCTCAATACCCCGCTGCCTGCAGCCCCCATCGATGGACTCAGCATCCGCCACCTGCTCGTCGGACCGGAATCCAGTCAGTCACCACACGAAGCACTCTGGTTCTACTGGGGCAACCAACTGCAGGCCATCCGCTCCGGACGCTGGAAACTGCACTTCCCCCATGAATACCGCACCCTCGAGGGAATCCAGCCGGCAACCGGGGGAATCCCTGCCACATACAGGACAGCCACGATCGAAGAATCACTGTTCGATCTTGAACAGGACCCCGGAGAATCCAACAACCTGCTGGCTCAGTACCCCGAGGTGGCAGCAGACCTGCGACGACTCGCCGAAACTGCCCGGGAACAACTGGGAGACGGTCGCATCAAAGGCTCTGCCGTCAGACCGGCCGGAAGCCTGCCGGATGAAACCACTCCCCGCAATTAACAGACACCCTCAGACCAGCAGCGCACGCCGCTGTCAAATGGTCATCTGCTGCTCACCAAATCCAACACCCGCAGCCCGCTCAAACAGCTGCTGCAACAGCCTGTCTTCAGCCAGCCCCTGCCACTCCACCGTGCGCCCATTCTCGGATTCCATTACCGGACCTGCGACGACTTCAACCACCGACTTCGCTGCTGACGCTGCCACGTCCACTGACTGCTGCCGCGCCGGCAACTGGAATCCGTCACGCTCCTGCACCTTCAACAGCCCCGTCAACTGCTTCAACTGCACCGGTTGCAGCGCTAATGACAAGTCACCCGTTGTACCACCATCCACTGCAACAACAGTAAAGACATACTCCTCCGTTGTCAGCGAATTCCCCTTGAAATCCACCGCCTTCAGCCACAATCGGTAGTCACCAGCCACCAGCGTGGCAGACGGCGTCCAGCTGGTCCCGGCCAGCGATGTAGCCGATGCCAGCACATCGCCGTCCGAATTCATCAGACGAGCCTGATAGGAAATCGCCCCCGCGACTGTCGTCCACGTCACGACCGGAGAACGCTCTTTCGTCGTTGACAGCGGACGCAGAACGACCGCAGGCTGCTTGAACTCAAAATGAAATGCCGCACTCCACGCGTGCCAGATTCCTGACAGATCCCGGCCCCGCACCCACGCTGTGTATGACGAAGGCGTCAGCGACGAAAGCAGCAGTGACGTTCCGGAAACCTTCGTATTCCGCAGGACCTGCGCAACCCCCGTGGCTCGATCATCAATCCACACATCATACGCCACCGCCCCGGACAATCGATCCCAACGCAGTTCCGCAACCGACGTAAAATCACTCGCTCGCACTCCCACACCCGTCACCACATACGTCACCAGCATGTTCCCCGGAATACACCAGCCCGTCTGTTCACCCACTGCGTTCTTCGCACGGACCCACACCTGATAACGACCAACCGGTACCTTCGTTACGGAAATCGTCGTCCCGGTCACATTCATGTTACGATAGTACTGCTTGACCCCGGTCGAAAGAGCGTCCACCCAGACGTCATAGGAAGCGGCCCCCGGGACCGGCAGCCACTCAATGTTCAGAGTATTGTTCTGCTGTGGCACAGACACCTTCTGCAGCACCGGAACCGGCCTCGTCTGCCAAACCGCCACCGGGCTCCACGAACTCAGCAGCCCCGCCGCCGTCGCCGCTCTCACCCACACGTTGTATGTCCCGATCCCCAGATCAATGGCCGGCACAAAGAATGTGTCACGTATACCGCTCACCACCAGAAAACGCGTCTGCTTCGTCGTCACGTTGTCAATATGAATGGTGTACGTGGTCGCAGAATCAACAGCACTCCACGTGAACCTCGGACGCGCCGTTGACACGACCTGTACCGTCGCCGGCAGCAGCGGTGCCGTTCGATCAGCAACACTGAGCCTTACTGATGACTGAGTATAACCACTGGCCGCCGTGGACACCGTCAGCGTCGTCGTACCATCCACCACGTTGTCTGCAACAGCCTGCATCGTCACCGAGGCACTCTTCGCCCCCGCAGGAATCGTCACCGATGTCGGCAGAGTCGCCTCGAACGAGTTACTGTTGAACAACTGAATCGTCACCGCATGGCCGATCGGGAAAGCCCGAGTCGCCGTCACCGATACCGTACTGCCTGCCCCACGCTCGTTGATCACCGCACTGCTGGATGTCAGCGTCAGTTGTATCGGCTGCGCATCCTGACTGTTGAAATCCACCTTCACATTCAATCCGGAAACCTCCACCTGATGCACCTGCTGCGCAATATCACCGTCCAGCAGGTATTCCGCCGACACCAGCCACGAACCCGGATTCACCGCCAGTGCATACCCCCCGGAATTCCCTATGTCTGTGACCACCACTTCACCAGTGCTGAGATTTCTTGCGGCCACCGTCCCCGCCCGCACACTCTCACCGGGATCGTAGAAGTTATCGCCGTCGAGATCGCCGAAGACCACACCTGTGATGAAAGGCTTCGAGTTGATGCGGCCAAAATCCGCAACAGCCATCGAAGCGTTGTAGGTCGGACCACTTTCATATCGCCCATATCGCACGCCCACACCAATCTCATCCCAGCTCGCATCCAGCATATTGCGACGGTGCACACTGCTGCGCCAAAGATTCAGATGGCGGTCGTAAACCTGCTCCAACTGATCGATCTCCTCCGTCGATCCTCCCCACGACAGATTCTCACCAACGGATCCCGTATACCCCAGCGCACTGGCACGCTCCTGCGGTCCATTCTTGCTGCCCGCCGTGTAATGGCTGAAATAATTGCGGCTCAGCATGTCCTGGGCATGACCCCCGGATGAATCAATCAGCAGCTGGTCAGGCGCAAGCGGCGGTCGGGCATCCGGCTTCAGAGTCCCCGCCACCAGGCCGAAATTCAGATCAATGTCCAGACGCACCGCCTCACCACCGGGATCCATCCGCGCCCGATTGATCAGCTCAATCAACAACTGCTCGTTGTCCGTCATCTGCAGCGCTGTCAGCAACTGCCGTGATTCCAGCACCTCGCCTGTCAACTGACCGGAACGACGACGACGACGACGATCGCGCACGAGAATCGAACACAGCCTTGACAGAAAAACAAACGAACCGCGCATGACTGCTTCCCCCGGAATTCATCCGACAGCGTGATTCAACCAGACCACGCACCGCAGCATCCGCTGCACTGCACGGCAGACCGGTGTCCGTACTGAACGGACGCAACCGTCTCAGGTACACACTGCACAGACAGTTCCAATCGCAGCATTCCGCGCGGATTTTTCCCCGCACGCCGCAGAGCAGGGCAGCCACCCTGTTGCGATCAGGCCCACGTGCCCCCCCGATTTTCCAGCGTTTTTTCGAACCTTCCGCTCGCCTGAAAAAACTCAGCCAACCGGTAGAATTGCAGACTCACCAACGCTCGCTGACTCGGCCACACCACCGTCGAGACTGTCGCTGAAGGACAACGAATGTTGCCACGCAGCAACAACAATTGATGCCTGGACGCATCGCCAGACGCACAACTCAAATCTCGCTGACCACACCGTCACTGGCTCCAAATCGATCAGTCTCCTGACCAAGATGCCTCAGCATCCTCACAAACAGATTTGACATGCGTACATTGTTCCGAACGTCACAGGCCACGTGCCCCTGATGCCGGAAACGTCCACCGGCCAGCAGCACCGGCAGATTCGAATTGTCATGCGACGAGGAATTCCCCAGATTGCTCGCATACAGCACAGCCGTTCGATGCAGCAGTGTCTCACCGTTTTCCTGCGTCTCACTCAGACGATCCAGAAACTCCCCCAGCACCCGCATCTCCGCCTCTTCAATCAACGCCAACTGCTCCAGCTTCGCCGGATCCTGACCATGATGCGAAGCATCATGATGACCCAGATTCACACCCGGGATCTCAGGGCGATCCTGAGTTCCCAGCCACAGCGAAACACACCGTGTGGAATCCGTTTGCAGCGCCAGATGCACCAGACTGTACCATTGCCTCGATCGCTCCAGCAGTTGCGCTCCGCCAAACTCTGACGTCGGTGCCTGCATGCTGACAGCCGGTTTCGGCGTCTGAGCCCACTGCTCGTCCTGCTGCAGCATCTGCTCCGCCTCTCGCACCGCACCCAGAAACAACTCCAGACGCTGCCGGTCCGCCCGCCCCACACGCCGCGTCAAACTGCTGATCTGACCGCCCACGCTGTCGAGCACACTGCGACCATCACGCAACCGCTGCAGCTCACGCGACTCCTCATCAGCCGTACCCGCCAGAAACAATCGGCGAAAAACCTGCGTGGCCCGACTCTCAGACGGTATTCGTACACCCCGCCGATTCCACGACGCATTGCCA
>Ga0255094_1000964_pt1 | contig 13544 bp, 11 predicted proteins | sample Colum_Law_RepB_8_2_FD_188434 | JGI IMG/M metagenome (GOLD analysis project Ga0255094, IMG submission 188434) | Freshwater microbial communities from Columbia River, Oregon, United States - Colum_Law_RepB_8d | ecosystem: Environmental > Aquatic > Freshwater > River | place: USA: Oregon...
ACAGCCCCACCCTGCCCACACGATTTTCCGTGTCCTTCCGTGGCAAAAAGAACACTGCCAACTGCCAACTGAAAACTGAAAACTGAAAACTGAAAACTGAACACTGAACACTGAAAACTGAAAACTGAAAACTCTATGGCCTCGCCCAACTTCCTGACTGTCAGCCTGCTGCTGGCCCTCGTGCTGTCCCGGTCAGTTGCCGCGGCCTCAGATGAAAATCCGCTCCTCCCGCTCATCGCTGAACGCTGTGCCACCTGCCATGCCGGCAGCGAACCCGCCGGGCAACTCAACCTTGCAGATATCACCTCCCCCGCATCACTGCTCAACCAGCCCGCATTGATTCATAAGCTGCTGAAGGCTGTCGATTCCGGAGCGATGCCGCCGGAGACAGAACCGCCGCTGCCGCTGACACTCCGCCAGCAGGCCTCCAGCCAACTGCTGACACTGCTGCAGAACGCCAGCCACTCACCGCCTGCAACCGCTCCTGTCTGGCGTATGAATCGGTTTCAATACAACAACGCCGTTCGCGATCTGTTCCAACTCAATCGCCCGGTGCTGCCACTTGCTGAAAAACTGATCACCCGCTCGAGCAACTGGCTGCAGCCGTCCCCCGCTGGCACTCCGCTCAACCGGATGCCACCACAGGTGGAAGCCCGTTGCGATTCCTTCAATCCACAACCGGGGCTTGCCGGAGTCAGTCCGTTTCCTGCGGATCTGCGCGCCGAGCACGGGTTTGACAATCAGGCCGATCAGTTAACCATGTCGCCGCTGCTGCTTGACGCCTTCCTAAGGCTCAGTTTTTCGATCGTCGACAGCCCGGACTTCAATCAGAATACAGTCGGCATCTGGAACGATTTCTTTGCCGACGTACCGACCGGCACTGCACTGCAGCCCGAAATCGAACGTCGGCTTCGCACGTTTCTGCGTCGAGCATTTCGGCGACCGCTGCAGCCCGAATTGCTGGCTCGCTACGTGACGTGGGCACACGACAGATGCCTTGCCGGCGACTCCCTGACCGACGCCATGAAGAAAACGGCCGCTGCCATTCTGTCATCGCCCGCGTTTCTGTTTCATGTCAGCGCATCACCGTCGCAGCCGTCACACAGTCAGCATGCGGCAGCCGCAAAACTCGCCCTGTTCCTCTGGGGTTCCATCCCTGACCAGGAACTGCTCGATCTGGCCGACCAGAACAGGCTCACCGACACAACCGTGCAGAATGCCCAGATTGACCGACTGCTGACTGATAACCGCATCGAGCGATTTCTGGACGCGTTCCCTTCGCAGTGGCTGCAGTTGCAGAATGTGCTGGCGGCCACTCCGGATCCCGCACGAGCCCCGTGGTTTCGGCTGGATCCGCAGCGTCCGGCCAGCCTGCACATGGTGCTTGAGCCGCTGCTGCTGTTCGATGCGGCGTTTCTCGAAAATCTGCCCCTGCAGGAACTGATCAATCCCTCCTTCACTTACCGCAGTCGTTTTCTGCAGTCGTGGTACAGCGATCGCCTGCAGCCTGAGACAGTCGATGCTGCTGCCATTGCAACTGAGAACGCGGCCAGAGGGGCACAGCGACAGCAGCTGACGGCCGAGCTGCAGTCATTGCAGCAGCAGTTGCAGCAACTGATCCGCCCTGTTCGCCAACAGTTACTGCAGGTGGCCGGAGTCACTTTGCCGGCCGCAGGGCTCAGTGACGCGGAACCCATGGCAGCGTGGGACTTCGAAAACAACCTGCAGGACTCTGTACAGGGCCTCGACCTGCAGGCTCACGGTGACGTGCGATTTGAAAACGGGCGAGTTGTGCTGAATGGGGCGTGGCTGCAGAGCCCTGCACTGCCCGAATCACTGACCGCCAAATCACTCGAAGTGAGATTCCTGCTGCACAATCTGGACCAGCCGGGCGGGGGGCTGATGGGAATCGAAGGACCGGGCAGCGTCTTCGACACCATTGTTCTGGGTGAACGAAGGCCCCGCCACTGGATCTCCGGCAGCAACACATTCAGCCGCACGCTGGACTTCCCGGCTGATGCTCCCGAAACCATCACTGGCCACGAACTGCATCTGTTGATGGTCTATCAGGCGGACGGAACCACTCAACTGTATCGCAACGGACTTCCATGGGGACAATCCTATCGCAAAGGCAGCCACACGTTTCCTGCCACAGAATCCACGGTGCTGCTGGGACTGCGGCATCAGCCGGCCGGCGGCAATCGCGGGCTGCATGTCGAGATCGCTCAGGCGCGGCTCTACAACGAGGCACTCACTGCCGAACAGGCTGCGGAAGCTGCTGCCGGACAGGTTTTCAGTGTCAGTCGTGACGCTCTGCACCAGGCGCTGTCCGCCACACAGCAGCAGCAGCGAGCTGCATTGCAGAACGCCATCAGTTCGGCCCGCCAGAAACTGCAGGCCGTACCACCGGATGTTTCCCCTGAAACACTGCAGCAACAGCGACTCAGAGAATTCACTGAACAACTGCGACAACAACAGCAGGAAGCAGTCTTCAGCCGCATACCGACCACGGACGAGCGATTTGGCGGTGTGATTGCCAATGCGGCAATGCTGAGCATGACCACAGGTCCTGATCGAACGCACCCCGTGGCTCGGGGTGCGTGGATCAGCAGTGTCATTTTCAACGATCCGCCACCACCGCCCCCCAACGACATCCCGCCACTGAATGAAGCCAGCGCTGACAAATCTCTGACGATCCGCGAACAGTTCGCGGAACATCGTCGCAATCCGTCATGTGCCGGCTGCCACTCGCGACTTGATCCACTCGGTTTTGCACTGGAAAACTACGATATTGTCGGACGCTGGCGTGACCGTTACGACAATGGTCGCGAGATCGATTCCAGTGGCACTCTGCTGAGACTGCACCTGTTTACGAACGCAGTCCAGTTTCGTCGCACACTGGCAGCGGAACAGGACCGCATTGCCCACGCGTTTGTCGAACATCTGTTGCGCTACGCACTGGCACGTCCCCTGCAGCCCGGCGACCAGTTGACCGTCCGCCGCATCCTGCAGCAAACGGCCGCCAACCACTACCCTGTCAGATCGCTGATTCACGCAACCGCGCTGGCACTGCTGGAAGACACCTCCCAACGATAGCCCGCGCGTTCCCGACACACGGGGCCCAAACCGTAGCCTCGCTTCAGCCCGGGCAGATACCCCCTCACGTCAAACGACTCTTATCACTGACGTCAGGAATGGACGAGAAACTCAAGTTCGTGCATTCCCGGATCAAAGCCGTCCCTGTGCACTAACCACCCACAGTCATGCGACTCCCGCAGACAGCTCGCGCAGCACAATTCATACATGTCAGCGCGTGGCCCCTGCCAACTGCCAACTGAAAACTGAAAACTGAGCACTGAAAACTGAGCACTGAAAACTGAGCACTGAAAACTGAGCACTGAAAACTGAGCACTGAAAACTGAGCACTGAGCACTGAGCACTGAGCACTGAAAACTGAAAACTGAAAACTGAAAACTGAAAACTGCCCCCCAGTCAGTCCATCCCAGCCAGTGCCTCCAGTACCTGCCTGACTAAAATCGTGGTCTTGTATCGCAGAATCATCGCAGTCCCCGGCTGGCCTTCAAAATGCCGCACCGTGCTCTCCGGGATCGCCAGCAGGATCGGAACGTCACGAAAGATTTGCAGCGTCTCCAGCCTTGCTGTCAGATATTCCGGAGTCCAGAAGCCGACGATCTCCATCAGCACTCGTCGACCGGAAACATGCTGCAGCAGAAAATCCGGCACAAATGTTTTCTGGCCACGATGCAGAATTTCGGCCTCCCGCAGCAACTTCCACCCATCACGCTCCCCCAGCCCCCACTTCTCCGCAAACTCAGCCTCCAGCGACGAATCAAACAGTTCGTCCGCCGCCAGATGACTTTTCAATCCATCCGCTGAACTCAATTCCAGACACAGGCTGCGGGACCACCCGCGGTTCTCCATCACTGCCCGCATCGACCAGTCTGAACAACTGATCAACGCCGGCAGAAATCTGGCCATCAGCACTCCGTAACGCCGCGTTTCACGCAGCACCGATGCCGGCCCCGTCAGCTCCATCCGCCATACACCTGGCTGCGGGCTGCTCAGAGTATGCATCAGTCGCGACAACCGCGCTGCCCGCAGAATCCGCTTGAAATCTGCCGCCGTCTCCACAGTCAACGACACCGCCGAAAACAACGCAGCCTGCACCTGCGCCACATTATACCGCGACAGTAACGACCGCGGTGACTCATACCCGACAAACGACTGCAGCCGGTGATAATCGATCACATCCGCAAACAGTCCATCCCGCACGTTCTCCCAACTGCGATTCAGGCCGGCCGCAATTTCCCGCCGTACCGCTTCCACATCATGCTCAAACAGCGTATCGGCGTGGGACACGAGGGGATGGCGGGCCGCCGCCTGACGAAACACTGTGCGACGCAGTTCCACAGCACCCCGCCGCTCAGACTCATTGTACGTCGCCTGCTCATCCAGCAGCTTGCAGAACGCCTGAATGCGTCGCAGCGGACAATCCGTCTCCTGCTCAAACACCCGCTGCACATCCCGATGCAGATCACACCGCCGACGGCCGACCCCCTGCTCATAAATCGCCAGCATTCTCGCCGCCAGCTCGGCATAACCCGCGTGACTTTTCTGCGTCAGTCGGTCCGGCAGCACCAGACCACGCTGGAAATCGTACGAGCACAACTGCAGATCCCGAGTCAGCATCAGGACCTCCCCGGCTTTCGACGCACACCCCGAAAACTCTCGTGACGACGACGCTGCCGAGAACGCTCCTCGTCCTTCGTGCCCGCACACACCACCTCGTACAGCACTGCCGTCTCGTTTCCGTTCCGCCGCAGTACTCGCCCCAGTCGCTGCCTCGCCTGCCGCGACGATCCCAGCCCCCCGATCACAATCGCCACCTTCGCGGCCGGCACGTCAATCCCCTCGTCCAGTACCTGGTTCGCCACAATCACCGGATAGTCACCGGCCGCAAATCCCTCCAGAATCTCCAGCCGCTCCCGACGACCACAATGACTCAACAGACACGGAATCAGAAAACGCAGGGAAACGTCTCGAGCCATTGCATTGGAACCGGCAAACACGATGCAGCGTTCCCCCGCATGCAGCCGGAACAGATCTTCCAGTGTCTTCAGCTTCTCCTCCGCTCGATCCTCAATCGACTTCTTCGCGTAAAACGCCTTAAGTGCCTGCCGAGCCTCCAGAGATGCGGCACTCGATGTACACAGATCCTCCCACGTAAACCCCGGATTCTCCTGACGCTGCGCATACACATACGACTGCACTTCCTCCGACAGCACATCATACCGCCGCTGCTCAGATTCACTCAGATGTACGGGAATCCGCACAACCTCGTACTCAGCCAGAGATTTCCCGCGCACCGCATTGATCGACAACTCATAAACCGTCGGACCCACCAGTTCCACCAGATCACTGTGGCGACCGTCAGAACGCTCAGGGGTCGCCGTGAGGCCAAGGCGTCTCTGAGCTGCCGACATGCGCGCCGCATCCTGGCGAATCCGCCCCGGCAAATGATGACACTCGTCAAACACAATCAACCCGAATCGATCACCCAGTTCAGCCATGTGAATGCAGGCACTGTCGTAAGTCGTCACCGAGACCGGCTGCACACGATACGTATGATCCCCGATAATCCCCGCGTCATAGTGCAGCCCCCGCAAAATCCGCCGATGCCACTGATACATCAGGTCACGGATCGGAGCCACCACCAGCGTGGCTGTGCGAGTCAACTGCATGATTCGCAGCGCGACCTCCGTCTTGCCCGTGCCCGTCGGCATCACCACACAGCCACGTCCGCCGGATTCCTGCCACGACTTGACCGCCGCAGCCTGCTCAGGTCGCAGCTCCGGCAGAGAATCCGCAGACCAGTACACAGGCCGCGGCACCCCCACCACGTCCTCAAACACCACACCCCGCCCACGCAACTCGTCACACACCCGGCCATAATGCATCGCATCACAGCGACTGGCCGCCACCCGCGAGTCATACACCCAGACGACATCACTGAACCAGCCCCGCAGTCGCTCGTGCAACACCCCACGCAGCAGCAGCGTCCCGGATGCAAACGATAACTGCACGTCCAGCCCTTCCATGCCCCAACACCCCTCCGTGAAGCCACAACCACACCGCGCCGGCAATCGACTGTCGGCAACTCACACCCAATCCGGATTCTGCTGCCAAACAGCAAAAATCAGCACTCCGCACAATGACAATCGCTGCAACCTGCAGAAACACGGAAATCTATGTCCGACAGTACTGGTCGGTCAACAATCGCAGACGGCCACCACAGCCCACCGAAAACACCATCGCCACCACACACAAACAGGTAGTCCCGGCATTCCTGACGCGGGGGAAAAAAAGGTAGCCCGAGCATTCCTGCTCGGCAGAATCCTGAAAAACTGTGCTCGCCAGGTATGCGGATAGTGATTTGCCCGGGCTAAAGCCCAGGCTACGGGTTTTGTCCCGGGCGTCAGGAATGCGCGAGAAACGCGTTTTGGGACATGCACAGATCAACGCCATCCCACGGCGCGCCACGAACCTCTCCCCTTGGGAGGGCGAGGCTCCCGCCGAGCCGCAGGAACCTCCCCACAACGCCGCCACCCCCTTGGGAGGGCGAGGCTCCCGCCGAGCCGGACGATCCAGCGGACTGACAGGGATTCGGCTCAGCAGGAGCTTCGCCCTCCCGAAGGGGTCAACACCCGTGGCAAGGCAATCGTAGCTGCGCACAGGATTTCGCGTTGAGCCGAAAAAACTCGCCACACCCACTGATCACTGAAAACTGATCACTGACCACTGACCACTGACCACTGACCACTGACCACTACCCCCCGAACAATCTCGCCCGCGCTGCCAACCCGATCCGCGCGGCTTCCTCCGAACTATCGGCCAGCACCGTCAGATGCCCCATCTTTCTCCCCACCCGCGCTTCCCGCTTACCGTACATGTGCACAAACAATCCCGGGATCGCAAAAACTTCCGACCACCGCTCCGCTGTCCCACCCCCCAGATGGTCGCCCAGCAGATTGATCATCGCAGCCGGTGAGCGCATCGACACATCACCCGAAGATAAGCCCGCCACCGCCCGAAACTGCTGCTCAAACTGACTGCTGCCACATGCCTCAATCGTCAAATGACCACTGTTGTGCGGCCGCGGAGCAATCTCGTTGACCAGCAGTCGCCCCGCCCGATCCACAAACAACTCCACACACAACACACCATAGACATCGAAGTGCTCGAGAATCGTCCGAGCCATCTCGCGGGCCTCGGCGGCCTGCTGAGCACTGATGCGCAAGGCAGGCGCCAGCGAAACATCCAGAATGTGATTCACATGCTCATTCAGCGAAGGCTCAAAAAAATGACAACTGCCATCCGCAAACCGCGAACACACTATCGACAATTCAAAATCAAAATCCACGATCCGTTCAAGAATCGCTTCAGACACCCGAAATCGCTGCCAGACACCCGCCAAATCATCGTGCGCTGACAGCTTCGCCTGCCCCTTACCGTCATATCCCAGCGTCACGGTTTTCAGAATGCCCGCACCACCAAATGCCACCAGCCCCGCCTGCAATTCCGCGACCGATGTGATTCGCAGAAAATCGGCCGTCGGAATTCCCAGTGATCGCATCGCAGTCTTCTCCAGCAACCGATGCTGCGATGCACGCAACAACTGCACACTGGGATACACCGGGACCCGCTCCCGCAGAAACTCCACGGTCTCCACCGGTATGTTCTCCTGCTCCCACGTCACCACTGACACCGCTGTCGCAAATTCACGCAGAGCATCCCAGTCCGTGAATGACTGCGGAAAACCTGCGTCACTGATCTGACCACAGGGCGAATCAGCCGGATCGCCATACGTCACGAGGCGATAGCCGCAGCGCCGAGCCGCGAGGCCAAACATTCGCCCCAACTGACCACCACCCAGCATCCCCAGCGTCGTCCCTGGCCCCAAAGCCCTCGGCTTGTCCATCACACAAAAACCTCAATACGGATCACCCGGCGTCAACGAAACAACACACAGGTGGCCTCAGGCAGGATTCACCCCGACAAAAAGTTCTTCCAGCATCATTCCTGACGCCAGAGACAACAACCGTAGCCTCGGCTCCAGCCCGGGCAGGTTACCCAGCCCAACCACCCCCAAAACACAGCGTTCTCCAACCGCTGAACCTCCGCCTCACACCCCGAACCAACTTTCGTCCTCAGCGTCAGAAACGCCCACGCGACCTGTTGAGCCCCCGCGTCGGCAACGCGCACAGACTGTTGCCCCTCTGTTCGTGGTCCCAGGATCCCACGACTCAACACAAACCCTCCAGCCCCTCCCGCAACACCGCTGCCGTCTGCTCATCCACAAACTGCTGCAGTCGCTGCCCCAGAGCCACATCCTGCAATGCCAGAATCCGCACGGCCAGAAGACCGGCGTTGCGAGCCCCCGCTTTCCCAATCGCCAGTGTCCCCACGGGAATTCCGCCAGGCATCTGCACGATCGACAACAGCGAATCCAGTCCGTTCAAGGACTTGCTCTGTACCGGCACTCCCAGCACCGGAAGCAATGTCTGCGACGCCACCATGCCCGGCAAATGCGCTGCACCACCAGCTCCCGCAATGATCACCCGCAAGCCTCGACCCGCAGCCGACGTGGAATACTCCGTCAGCCACGCCGGAGTCCGATGCGCGGAAACCACTCGACACTCATGAGCAACTCCGAATTGAGCCAGCACGGCAGCCGCCTCAGACATGGTCTCCCAGTCCGAACGGCTGCCCATGATGACTCCCACCAGCGGTACAGCTTCACCTTCACCAGCAGACATATCCAACCCCCAACACCAGATCCCCACGCAGCCAGCCAATCGTCAGCGACGTGGCTCGCCCAATGTCGCCTCGATGTCCATCGTGGCTTCACCACGCTTCACCGTCAGCTTCAACTTGTCGCCAGCCTTCGCTGCACCCAGCGTCTCAATCAGAGTCTGATAGCCCTCGACTTCCTTGTCCGCCACCTTCACGATCACATCACCCGTCTGCAGCCCCGCCGCCGCCGCCGGTGACTCAGGACGCACCGTCCGCACCACGATTCCGTTCTCACCACTGGCCGCCAGATCCGGCTGTAAACCCAGATAAGGAGTCCTTGGGCCGGCACGACGACGGCCCGGCTGAGACGATGCAAAGGCCGGTCGCGCAGGCAGGTCAGACATCCCCCGCAGCAACTGCTCGGAATAATCAATCACCAGCACCGCACCCTCCATGTTCAGCGTCTTCGCATCATCGTCCGGCGTGTGATAAATCTCGGTCATGCCCGTGAAACAGAACATCACCGGAATCTGCCGCTGATAAAACGGCAGATGGTCACTGCCCGCAAACGCACTCTCCACCGCCGTCACGTCCACAGAAATCGCCTCATCCGCCTTCTTCACCACCTCGGCAAACTCCGCCGCCGTACCCACTCCACCAACCTCCACATTGTTGTTCCGCAGATTGCCAATCATGTCGAAATTCAACATCGCCACCGTCTTATCCAGCGGAAAGACCGGTTCGCGGACGTAATGAGCACTGCCAAGCAGCCCACGCTCTTCACCCGAAAAACAGATGAAAACCAGTCGACGCCGGGGCTTCGGACCAGCCGCAAAACGCCGCGCCAACTCCATCACGGCCGCCGTCCCCGACGCATTGTCGTCAGCACCGTTGTGCACTTCGCCCGTACGAGTCGCAGCGCGGGAGCCATAACCCCCAAAACCCAGATGGTCGTAATGGCCGCCAATGACAATCGTCTCGTCCGCCAGAGGCCCCTCGCCCTCAACCACACCAATCAGATTGTACGCCGTTACCGAATTGGCCTCGAATCGAGTCGACACGGTGGCCGACCAGCCCGGAATCTCCTGAGACAATGGCTTCAGTGTCTGATCAATCGCCGCACACACGTTCTTCAGGCTGGCCAGTGACTGACCGTCAGCACCCTTCAAAGGAGCTGACTTCAGCATTTCATCCACCACCGCCCGCTTCACGTGTGCAAACGGCACGGCTGACTCATCGTTGCCAAAACTGGAGGGATCCGCCAGCTCGTCCGACTCGTCGCCCTCAGTACCCATGTCATTCACAAACAAAACACCCACCGCACCCGAATTGCGAATCAACTCCAGCTTGCGGTCGATATACGCGTTCGGACTGGTCTCCTGCCCGCGAAATGCACCGTCAGGACGGTTCTGCGGCTCACGCCGAATCAACACCACCACCTTGCCCTTGACATCCACACCCGCATACTCGTCGTACTTGTCCTCTGCCGAACTGATTCCGTAACCGACAAACGCCACACCCCCCGTCGCTTCACCGTTCTTACCACGACGAATCGGCTGAAACTGCTCGCCCAACTTCAACTGCAATTGAACCCCACCCGGGCCCTGCAAAGTCACCGCCGTGGAATCAGAAATCACCGTGTCGCCAATCGGCACTTCAAACGCCTGTCGCCACGTCCCGTCCGGCATCCCCGGCTTCAACCCCGCTGCCTCATACTCCTTCAGAATATGCTGAGCAGACAGTTCGATACCCTTTGTCTCAACACCACGCCCCTCAAACTCCTCCGATGCCAGCAGCGTGATGTCATGAGTCACCCGGCGCACGATCTCCGCACGCTCCGGTGACACGGAAGCTGACTCCTGAGCAGCTGCCTGAGCCCCGGTCAAAGCCAGTAAAGTCTGCAGACACAACACCCGGCCCGCGATTCTTGATGCTCGCCCCAGCAACAGCTCCATCGTTTTCCCCTCGACACGCTTCAGAACGCCCAGTGAATGAATGAAAAGCAGTCAGAGCCCGGCCGCGAAATACAGCAGGCAGGAGATAGCCCGGACCCTCGCTCCCGCGAGCATATCGTCGGGGCGCAGTTTTGGCGAATCCACAGCCCCCGAAGAGCGGGGAATCGTGAAGAAAAAGGGAAATCCGATGGGAAATCGGGCGGAACGCGATCAGGCGATGTCTTCCGCCGACTCAGCCGCAACCGGCACACCCGCCGGCACCGGAAGATCCGCCTCCAGAAAAATCCGGATCAAACCCGCCAGTCCTGGCACATTCAATCGACGATACGCAGACAAACGGTGCTTCTCGACCGTCTTCACGCTGATACCCAAACGGTCTGCACAATCCCGCGACGACAGTCCCGCCGCCGCCAACCCCGCGATCTCCTGCTCACGACGCGACAAACGCTCAAAGATCAACCTTGCAACATCACGCCGACGCTCCCACGCCTGATACCCGCCACGGTCGATCCCACACACGTTGCAAATGCCGGAAACTTCGCCTGCAACTGACAACTCTTCCGCCCCCGCCACAGCCACTTCGTCCACGGGCAAATCCGGAGTCGTCACCATCAGCGTCCGCATGGAAAAAACCGGAGCAGACACTGGCGACTCGTTGGAAATTCCACGAGTCAATTCGTTTGAATAATCGCCGGCAGTTGTCATCAGTAGGGCCTTGATCACTTCATTCCTCCCCGCTCCTGCGAACTGCAGAACAACAACTCAAAATCGCAACCATTCCTGCAGCAACACCATGCACCCGCGGTCAGCGGTCAGCAGCGGAGTCACCGCCTGAACGACGACTGGGCGGAAAGACGAAGAAAGATTTGCATAGGTGGGCGGGGAAAGGAGCAGTTTGATGGCGGGGAAAAGACTGAACAGAAGACCAGTATTCAGTCTCCAGAAAACGAAAAAAACGACGTGAAACATCCAGAAAACGACGAGAACCAAGCCTTAGAGGTGGGCAGTTGCCCCCGGCAAAGTTATTTATTAGTTAACTTAACACCGTCTCATTGTTGCAAACCAGTTGATTCACAAAATTTGAGACAAAAATGCATTTTTTTCAGCTTTTCGCGACAGGAAGCTTTGCGTCCTTCATCCGAAAGATGTTTTGCCAGGGTAAACCAGCATCAAAGGAGAGAACGCATGTCAACTCATCAGGGTTTCCAGCGTGGGCGGAATACGCTGCCTCAAGGAACTCACAATACACCCCCGATCCCGGCCAGACTTGCCGTCACCGGCGGCCCCTGAAACAATCCACCAGTCGCCCTCTGGCCAGGTCGGCAGTTGCACCGTTCCATTCCACCGCTCCCCAAATTCCCCCAGCTCACCCGACGAAGCGACACGAACATGACCGACCTGTGCCTTGTCACTGGTGGTGGCGGTTTCCTTGGCAGGTTCATTGTCGAGCAACTGCTGGGGGCTGGTCGTCGGGTACGAATCTTCAGCCGCGGCGCCTATCCGCAGCTGGTCGCCGCCGGTGTCGAAGTGGTTCAGGGTGACCTGCGTGATCCTGCGGCCGTCCACGCGGCCTGCCAGCACGTCGACACGGTTTTTCACACGGCTGCCGTACCCGGCATCTGGGGGTCGCGCGACCTGTATTTCGGCACCAATCTTGAAGGCACCCGTAATGTTCTTAACGCCTGCCTGCAGCACGGCGTCGCCAGACTGATCCACACCAGCTCTCCCAGCGTCGTCTTTGACGGAACGGATCATGTCAACGCCGACGAATCGCTGCCTTACCCCAAACACTGGCTCTGCCACTACCCGCACTCGAAAGCGCTGGCCGAGCAACTGGTGCTGCAGGCTGCCGGGCAGCAGGGGTTGCGGACTGTCTCATTGCGACCGCATCTGATCTGGGGGCCGCGCGACAATCATCTGATTCCCCGGTTGCTGCAATCCGCTCGCAGTGGTCGCCTGCGGCAGGTTGGCGATGGTACCAACGTGGTGTCCGTTGCCTATGTGGAGAACGTCGCGGCAGCTCACCTGCAGGCGGAGCTCGCTATGCAACAGTCCAGCACCATCTCCGGTCGTGCGTACTTCATCAACGAACCGCAGCCCGTCAATCTTTGGGACTGGGTCAACACGCTGCTTGCAGCCGGAGGCCTGCCACCGTTGCAGCGCCGCATTTCGCGGCGTGCAGCCATTGTTCTGGGAGGCCTCTGTGAAGCAATCTGGACCATACTGCCGCTGTCTGGCGAACCTCCGATGACTCGCTTCGTCGCCGCCCAACTGGCGGGTTCCCACAGCTACTCCATCCGAGCCGCGCAGCGTGACTTCAACTACCAACCACTGGTCTCGCCAGCCACCGGACTGCAAAAACTGCAATCGGAACTTCAAAAACAGGCAAATCCCCACTGAGAACTGAGAACTGAGAACTGAGAACTGAGAACTGAGAACTGAGAACTGAGAACTGAGAACTGAGAACTGAGAACTGAGAAACTTTTCCATGTCCTTCCGTATCCTTCCGTGGCGAAAAAACGGCTCAACGCAAGATGAAGTGGGCGGTGTGAGGCAGCCAACCAATGTTGTCCTCGAGTTGGGGGCACCGAACCAGTGCTCGGTAGTTCCTCCTTGGGAGAGCGATGCTCCCGCCGAGCCGCCAGATCCAGCAACCTGACAACACCCCTTTGGGAGGGCGAGGCTCCTGCCGAGCCGCACGATCCAGCCACCTCACACCCCCCTTTGGGAGGGCGAGGCTCCCGCCGAGCCGCCAGATCCAGCCACCTCACGAAC
>Ga0255094_1000979_pt1 | contig 13451 bp, 7 predicted proteins | sample Colum_Law_RepB_8_2_FD_188434 | JGI IMG/M metagenome (GOLD analysis project Ga0255094, IMG submission 188434) | Freshwater microbial communities from Columbia River, Oregon, United States - Colum_Law_RepB_8d | ecosystem: Environmental > Aquatic > Freshwater > River | place: USA: Oregon | collected...
ATCATACAGTCCGGCGGTGATCGTGCAGCAGACTGCGCGAGGTTCCGGCTGCTGCTCCTGCATCAGCACCGGCAGGGTCACGCAGGGGTGCCCTGTCAGGTTGGTGATCACCAGATCGTCACCTCCGACGTACAGATCCACTGTGCGGAACAGGGCAGCCATTTTCTGCATGAGCTGCAATCGCAGTCGCGAAGCATGCAGGTAATCGGCAGCGGAAACAAAGCGGGCTTTCTGAAAAATCCGCGGCCATGCGTTCAGCCCCTCGGTGGTACCGGCATTGCTCAGCTCCCGAAACACTTCGCAGGCCTCCACCTCCAGCATGACCGTGATGGCATCGTCGGCATCCGATCGCGGCAGCTCGATGTCGACCATCTGTGCCCCGCTGGCTCGCAGATGATCGAGTGCGGCCTGTTCGGGCGGCTGGAGTTTCGAATTTGTGACGCGACCGATACGCAGACGCTGCAGGTCTGCCCGCTGCGGCCAGGCAAACCAGCGATCCACGGAACAAGGGTCACCACTGTCAGCACCGTGGGTGGCGGCGAGGACGATTCCCAGATCGTCTGCCGTGCGGGCGATGGGCCCCAGTTTGTCCATGGACCATGACAACGGCATGCAGCCGGCTCGCGAGATACGACCGAAAGTCGGACGCAGTCCGGCGACTCCACAGCGTCGGGTGGGCGAAACAATACTGCCCAAAGTCTCACTGCCGATGGCAAATGGAACCAGGCCGGCCGAGACTGCTGAAGCAGATCCGGCTGACGAACCGCTGGAGCCTTCTTCGGTGTTCCATGGATTGCGAGTTTTGCCGCCGAACCACTGGTCACCCATCGCAAGGGCTCCGGTCGTCAGCTTGGCCACCAGCACGGCTCCTGCTGCGGCCAGCTTTGCGGCAACCGTTGCGGTCTGATCGAGTCTGCGATCCCGGTACTGGGGTGCACCCCACGTCGTCGGACTCCCGGCCACGGCCAGCAGATCCTTGCCGCCCCACGGAATCCCATGCAGCAAGCCACGGTCGTGGCCGGACTTCAGTTCCGCATCCGCCTGTCGAGCTGCAGCCAGCGCTGATTCCTCCAGCAGTGTCACAACACACAGCAACTGCGGATCGGCTGACTTCAGACGTGATAAGGCAAGCTGCACCAGTCGCTCGCTCGTCACTCGTCCGGAACGCAGGAGAGCCGCCAGAGTTCGAATGGGGAACCACGGGAGATTCGCATCCGTCACTTCGCCAGCCAGAGCCTCGGTCGCCGGTTCCACGGGTGCTGGCGACAGCCATGCAGCAGGTGAACCGGCCCGTTCCCGAATTCCAGGATCAGCCATCTCAGGATCAAACCGCAGACTGGACAAAACAGTGGGCTCCAGTTTGACCGCCCGCAACTGCTGCAGCTCCGTCAGCAGACTTTCGCCAGATCGAATCAGCGTTGCTCGATCAGCCTCAGATAACGTCAGCCCGGCAATCCACTCCGCATGGCTGATCTGTGCGTCGGACAGTTTGCCCGTTTTTGTCACCTCGTCAGCCAGCGCTCGCTGGAATACGGCGGTGCCGGCACCGAGCACAGCCAGACGGCCCAGCAGCGAGCGTCGGGAATGCGTGGCATGATCAGCTACTGGCTGTAAAACGTTGGCGTGTGAATCGGCAGACATTTGTGATTGGCCTTCTCAATACGGTGAAAAACTGTCTGCGATGGGCGGCATTGGCAGCAGTTCTAGCCTGGTGATCAGGGTGACTGCAACTGTGCACCGTCGGCCATGAGCAACCGTTGGCTATGAGCAAGGCGTCGTCATTTGCCGGCGACCGTCAGATAGATCCCCCCAACCGAAATGATGGCCCCCGCGAAGGCTCGCAGGGATATCGGTGTGCCGAAGGCTATCCGCACCAGCGGCAGCACAAAAACAGGACTGGTGCAGGTCAAAGTGTTGGCGACGGCCAGTAGTGAATCGCGGTAAGCAATCTGGCTCATCCAGATTCCCAGCCATGGACCGCAGATCACCGCCGGCAGATAGGTCCGCAGAATCATGGGATCGAACGCTGGACGAGCAGTGGCTTTCAGACGCCCGGTCGCCGTCAACACGATCGCCGAAAGAACTGCGGCGAAACCCACTCGAATAAATGTGGCCTCCAGCGGAGAACATGTTACTGCTGACGTCTGTTCAGCATTGGAGGATGCTGTTGTGTATGTGGCAAGGTGACTGAACATTGCTCCCGATGCATTACAGAGGGCACCCCCCAGGCCCGCCAGTACTCCCCGCAGAACACTGGCCGGATAATGCCCGGCCGTCTCGCCCGCAACCGGTCGGTCGGTCACCACCAGAAACACCCCGGAGAGCGTCATGCACAATCCGCCCAGAGCCGTCAGTGACAAAGGCTCTGACAACACCAGCCAGCCGGCCGCGGCAGCAAACAGAGGACTGGTGGTTGATACGATCAGGGCCCGTCGCGGGCCAAGAATCTGCAGACTGCGGAAACACAGAGTGTCGCCAATCACGATGCCCGTGAGACTGCTGAGCACCAGCCAGATCACGGCACGCTGATCCACACTGATCAGTGATGTCCGCAGCAGCAGGGCCTGGAAACCCAGATGCAGCAGCAGGATACCGCTGGCCAGCACATTCTTGCCAAAGTTGATTTGCCACGCTGTCAGTCGCACGCGTGAGTAGAACAGGCTGGAGCAGGCCCAGAGCGCGGCTGCGGCGAGTGCCGCCAGCTCACCAGAACCCGGCAGAATCCAAGTCATGATCGCGCTCACAATGCTATCCACGAGAAGTCCAGGAAATCACACCACAATTCTCGCATTTTCAACAACCTCATATTGCCCAAACTTCCCAGACTGACTATCTTGTGCAACGGGGGAGAGGTGTTTTTACCACGTTTGATGACCATGTTGTGTACGCTGTATTCGGTCCGCGACCTCATCTGACAACCAGAAAATCCCCTGCAAAAATGGCTGCCAGGCTCCACATCATTCTGCTGCTGTTGACGTCGGCATCGTTGCGTGCTGATGTTCTGGATGCAGTACCTGATGGGCAAAGCAGGTCAAAAGCTCCGCAAATTAACGGTATCCTGCGGGATTTTCAGGATTGGCCTGGGGTGTCGCAGCGAACTTCTGCTGAATTCCGGCAGCGGCAGACCGTCCACGACTGGCTGTCTCAGGCGGATCAGAATCTGCACGCCACTCAGCCTCCCCAGGAACGCGGTCCATTACCGGATGCGTCGACGTCGTCCGACTTAGACGAGCGCTCGGGCAATTCTGCGGCCGTTGGTGCCGAAATGCAGCCTTTCCTGCTGCTGATTCCTCGCTCTGGATATCGCGGTTCGGTGTCCAATCCGGTTGTTTCGGTCCGGGATCCAGACGTGATTTTTGATCTGCAGCATCCGGCATTCCGTTCGCCGCTGCGGCAGGTTTATCTCGAACGCTGCTCTGCTGAATTCCGCAGCCACCCTGGCGGGGCGTGGGGACAGTCCACTGCGGATGCGACTATGCGTGGATATCTGCCGGCAGTACCGGGCGTGCTGGATAGCGTCTGTTCCGCGATACGCAATCTGGAAGCGCGGGGTGCCGGGTTACGGTTCCAGGATCCGGCGCTTTCTCGGATCCATAATCAGATCTGCCAACCCGACCTTGCGATGGCCTCGCAACCTTTTCAGTTGCGTGTCGATCATCTGCCGGGGAAGCCGTTCCGACCGATTGTCTCTTTGCAGAATCTGCTGCAGCGTTTGCAGGCGACCAGTCTGAACCTGAAATTGTTGACCTCTGCAAAGCTTCACAGGGGCCGGAATTCAGGTTTTTCCGTCTTTCCGGGTCCCCTGACATCGCGGTGGTGGGTGTTGCCAGCGGGCGGGTCATGCCTGTTGCTGTGCGGACTGTTTGCGATGCGTTTTCGGCATCCCGTGCATTGACCGGTCAGAAATTGGTAACTTCAGTGGTCAGCAGGTTACGGATATCGTAATCTGCAGCAGTGCTTTCCTGACCGTCTGAAGACTTCTGCCGGGACATTTCTGATCATGCGCCCCGTGACATCCTTCTGCATTCTTCTGCTGGCTGTATTCGGTGTCAGCAATTCAAACGTTGTGGTGGCTCACGATCCCTCGCAGGCTCAGTGGTTTTCCGTCGCTGCAGCGGAAGGAAAATCGGTGGCCTGGGGGCGCTGGGCCGTGGACGGGTCCGGAACTGTTCCTGAGGCGGCCACACTGGCCATCGCCTCGGACTCCCGCTGCTCACTGTATGTCAACGGCCAGCGGCTGCTGAAGTACGATGTGTTTCCAGCAGCCGACGGTCAGGTATCTGCCCGAGTATTTGATGTGCAGCCACTGTTAAGACCAGGTCGTAACATGGTGGCGGTCGAGGTGCAGGGAGAGGCTGCCGGAGCGACGTTTGGTGTCCTGCTGAAGCTGGTCCGCAGTGGCCAGTCGCAGGTGGTCGGTGGCCCGTGGAAACAGGCACCTGCGCCCCCGCCGGTCGGTTGGGAGCAGACGGACTTCAACGACCGCGACTGGAAGGAACTCAAAGCGGTGTCTCAGACGCCGCCACTGGCTGCCACAGTCCGGATTCCTGAAAAAACGGAATCGCCAGCCCTGAAGCGAACTGCCCGTCGCAGTCTGCCATTTGAGTTTCAGGATGGGGACCATGTGGTGCTGGTCGGAGCAACGTTTGTCGAGCGAGCACAATTGTCAGAGCATCTGGAATCGGTCCTTGCGGGAACGCTGGGGAATCGCCGTGTCACGTTTCGCAATCTTGGCTGGAGTGCAGATACAGTTTTCGCTGAATCGCGCGGAATCTTTGATGCACCTGCGGTGGGATATCTGCGAATGGTGGAGCACATTCGCGCCGAGGAACCTACGGCAGCCATTCTGTGCTATGGTCAGAATGAGGCGTTGCTGGCGGGTATGAATCCCGAGCAGTTCAGTCGGCAGTTTGGCCAGTTCATTGACGAGTTACTGGCATCGGGAATACCGTGCGTGGTGGTGTCTCCGCACCAGTTATTCCCGGCGAAACCACCAATTCCTTCACCGGCCCGGTTCAATCCCCGGATTCGCCTGTTTGGCGAGGCAGCAGGCAGTGTGGCTCAATCGCGTCAGCTTCCGTTCGTGGACCTGTTCTCAGATTTCAACAGCAGTATGCAGTCTGTGAACGCTGTGCTGCATCCTGACCGTCAGGGACTGGATGGCCTCGCGGACAACGGCATGCATCTGACGGAGCAGGGTTATGCCTGTGCCGCGCTGGTGATTCGCGAGCGTCTGCTGGCGATCGCTGCGAACCCGGCAGTGCTGCAGATCAATGTTCCGTCGGGGCAGGTTGAGGGGCAGGGTGTTGAAGTCGCGGACGTCAATTTCAGTGATGATCGCAGGCAGGTCACTTTGAAGGTCAGGCCTGCGACACTGTCGCCGCTGCCGATCGCTGCACAGATTTCCGTCGCGGGTTCAGAAAAGCCTGCGACAGCCCTCGTGTTTGCAGATTCGGGCTATTCGGCACTGCGACAATTGATTCTGAAGAAAAACGAGCTGTATTTTCACCGCTGGCGGCCGCAGAATGTGACATATCTGTTTGGTTTTCGAAAACATGAACAGGGCAACAACGCCGCAGACATCGCTCGATTTGATCCGTTCATCCGTGAAGTCGAGCAGCAGATTCAGCAGGCGCAGCAGCCCCAGTGGACAACCGTCACGATTTCCCTTTCCGCCACGGCTCCCAAATGACACTCTGACAGCACTGGACAACTGCCGATGGAATCGCGCGAAACTGACGCAGCCTGCCCGGTGGCCCAGCACGGTGGTCACGCCTTCGCCAGTTTTCAGGGGCGCACCAGAGAGGGTCTGTATCTGCACAGTCGGCGTTCCATGCTGAAGGCCGGGATGGCGGGTATGGCGGGGCTCAGTCTGCCCCATCTGCTGCAAAGTCAGAGCACGATGGCGGCGGCCGGGCAGCGCAGCTCCACAGGGAAAAGCGTCATCCTGCTCTGGATGGCCGGTGGCCCAAGCCAGATTGACACGTGGGATAGTAAGCCCGAGCGTCCGTGGATCAATCGTGGGCCTTTCGGAGTGACGCAGACGAAACTGCCGGGTGTTGTGATCTGTGAACACCTGCCGCGGCAGGCAGCCATGCTGGATCGATTCACCATCATCCGCTCCGTGGACGCGCGTCACAGCAATCATGAACCCAACATGGTTTTTCAGACGGCCAATCTGGCTGCGGAACCTCGAGTCAATCCGGAAGCCGTCCGCTACCCGGCACTGGCCTCCGTCATTGCCAAACATCACGGCTCAAATCATGCCGCGATGCCGGCCTATGCCGCGTTCATGAAATCCCGCTCCCATCTGGCCTTTGCCGGTTATCTGGGAAAGCAGTACGACCCGTTCATCTGCGACAAAGCGACGGTTCTGCCGGTCTACACCAATGTGGGACGGGATACGGGGCAGGTCGCAGGCGGTGATCTGTTCCAGATGCCCACGGGACTCAGTCAGTCGCGTCTGCACGATCGACTTTCACTGCTGCAGCAGTTTGACGTGCTGAAAGCCGGACTGGATCAGGACGGCTCCATGGATGCGCTTGGGGCCTACCAGCGTCAGGCCGTGGATCTGCTGCTGGGGGACCGTGCGCGGGCAGCGTTTGATCTTGAACGCGAAGCTCCTGAGGTGCGGGCTCGGTACGGCAATCATCTGTGGTGCCAGCAGGCCCTGATTGCTCGCAGACTTGTTGAGGCGGGTACCGCCTTTGTGACACTCGATCTCAGCTACCACACGGCCTCCGGCACCTGGGATACTCATGGCGATAATATCCCGCCCTACGGTGGTATCAGCAGGGGACTGGGGCCACTGCTGCCGCTCTTCGATCACCTGCTGACAACTCTTGTTTCGGATCTGGAGCAGCGCGGACTGCTGGACCACGTGCTGGTGATCGCCATGGGTGAGTTTGGTCGGACACCCAATATGGGGACGCAGGACAGCACCGATGGGCGAAATCACTGGACCGATATCATGTCGATGTGCCTTGCTGGTGGCGGGTTGCGGCACGGGCAGGTGATCGGAGCCTCGGAGAAGGATGGTGGCACGATTCGTGAGCGGCCGGTGACTCCGGCAGACCTCGCAGCGACTCTGTTTCGCTATTTCGGTGTACCACAGGATGTGCAGTACACGGACCATCAGGGTCGTCCAAAGTTTGTGGTGGATGGAGGCCAGCCACTTGCTGAGCTGTTCTAAGACAGGCCACCGCATGACGATGGTCTGCGGACTGTGGCTGAGTATCCTGATGCTGGGTGCGGGAAACGGCACAGTCGCAACCGCTGCTCCGGCTCAGCAGGCCGCCAGCGACCCAGCAGCCACTCCGGAACAGATTCGGCAACTTCTGGCCAAGGCTGTCACGGCCATGGACCGCAACGAGCCTGTGGCCAGCCTGCAGTTGGCACGCGAGGCAGCCGTTCTGTGGCAGCAGGCCGCTGCGATGCAACCGGACGTTGCTGGATTCAGGTCAATTGAGACCGCCACTTCTGATCTGGCAGTGCCTCTGCTGGAAAGACTGCTGGGACGCTGGCGGGCAGGCGGGATTGCTGCCGAGGAGATTGCCGAAGTCCTGCAGCCGCTGTTGATCAGCAGCGATGGATCGCGGGTTACACTGCTGCAATCATCTCTGAAGGGGCCTGGATATCCATTTGTTCTGGAAAACAGCGGGGCTTGCATCGCGGCGAGGGCTGCCGTCACCGCAGATGCGCACCAACAGTGGATCCGGCTGCTGCGTCAGGGATCCCCTCAGCCAACGGTCGAGCATACGATTCTGCTTTGGCTGCTGAATCATGTAGCCGATCAACCGAGCGAGCAGGCGGATGTGCTGCGTGATCTGCTGGGAAGTGCCGATTTGCGGTCACTGCTGCCGCAGCACGGATTGCAACTGGCCCACATGGCAATGTGTGGCCTGCAGTCACGCAATGACCTGCTGAAACAGTACAGTCTGAATCTGGTTCGCAAACTTGCCGAAGAGACCAGCCGAACCGGAGCGCCTGCTGTGCTGCTGCGTCTGCTGCGAGACGCCTGCATTGTGGCTGCCCCTGAGGCCCATCGACTGGAATCTCCTGCAGCGATGCTCGAGTTTTTGAGACTGTCAGATTTTCTGATCGAACAGTTTGCGGCCGACGATGACAGCAGTCCGGCGACTCGCCTGCTGACACAGCACTATCTGATCACCAGCCAGCTTTGCCTCGTTCACCAGTTGCCTGCGGATGGTTTGCGGCGATTTGCCCTGTTCCGCACATTGCAGACCGACACCAGTTCGCTGACGGCCGCCGATCTGCCGTATTTTCTGCCTTTGCAGGCCGTTCATTCACTGCCGGCAGACAATCGCTGGCAATTGTTCCGCATGGTTCTGGAAAGTGATCTCTGGCTGCTGACTCGCGACATGCAGCCGCAGGTCACAGCGGAAACGTTCCTGAACAATCCGGGAAAATCACGTGCGTGTTATCAGTTGCTGCAGGAGATTGCGCAGGCGTCTATTGAATGTCACGAACAGCAGTGGCTGCAGAATCTGTGGCAGGATTGGTCGGCACAGGGAGATCCGGCGGCGCGCCGCGGTCTGCAGGTATTGACGCAGTTGCTGGAACAACCGGCGATCGATGCTTCAGGCTACGGGCTGGGAAACTGGCTGACAGATGAGACTCCCGAACAGGCTGCTCTCGGACCTGTCGTGGGCACAACAAGTGTCGTGCAGAATCGTGTGGTGGCCGAAGAATTCAGCCGGCCCGCTGTCTGGCACTTTCCCTGGCCTCTGAGCGGCGAGTTTCGGATCCGCAGTGGTGCCGCAGTGTCTGAGCTCCCGGTCACTCTGCCAGGCTATGCCGGCCTGACACTGTCACTGGATCGGCAGGGCACGACAACTTTACTGTCATGTTCCACAGCTGTTGTACAGCGGCGGCAATCGAGCTGGATGCCATCAGCCACAGAGTCGCTGATTGTCACTGAGCTGGAGGTGACTGATCGGCAGATGCAACACCGGGTGCACGAAAATGCTCTGTGGTCTTTGAAACCTGCGGGGGAATCCAGCCCGTGGCTTTTCCTGCAGTCTCAATCACTGCGGCCGACCACATGGGCTCAGTTAAGCGTCGAAGGCTCGCCTCGGATCCCACGCAGCATCAGTCTGGTAAAACCGAGTGACCTGCGTGGCTGGAGCAGTCGTGGGAGCGGGCAATCGCAGCCGGCTCTGCAAATTGATCCTGCAACCCAGGCCGATCAACCTCCAGCCGGGTCGCCGGACTGGCAACTGCAGGGCGAAGTTCTGACTGGCCGACGCAGCCTGCAGCGCACGGCTCCGCTGCCCGGATTCCCGCAGGTTGCCGCACCGTCCGGCCACCTCGTTTACCAGCGTCCCATGTTCATCGGTGACACGATTTCTTGGGAATTCGAATACCAGCCCGGCCGCTGTCATGCAGATCCTGCCATCGGCAGTTCGATCCTTGAGGTGCATTCCGACGGTATCTTTCTGAACTGCCGCGAGCCAGCGTGGTGGCGGCAACTGGAAGGCTTTGGCGGGAGACACACACGGCTGACCCCGCCGGAATCCCGTGTGCCCCTCAAATCCGGTTGGAATCAGGCTGTACTGCGTCGGACCAGCAGCGGATTTCAACTGGTACTTAATGGTGAGCAACAGTGTGACTTTCCATGGCATCCACATGACGCACGGTTTGGAATCACCTACCGCCGGACCGCCGGGGAATTGCGAGTGCGAAACGTTGTGTTGCAGGGTGACTGGCCGGAACAGTTCCAGCAGGACGAATTTCAGCGAATTCTGCAATCCGCAGCGCTGGGCTTGAGGAACAACTGAACCGTGAGTTTCACTCGTCAGGATTGGCTCTCAAAGTATCGCCCGTGAATGACAGAGGCAACGGGCTGCAGTTGGCAGTTTCCGCCGTTCCGCTCGTTTCGAAATAAAGTCAGAGACGCAGTGGCACCTTCTTTCACTTCAGCAGCCGGCAGTCCCAGCAGCCTGCGCGGCTGGTTGCTGGCCAGCTCCCATGTCTGCTGCAGTGGCAGTCCGGTCATTTGCTGATACCGCTGCACGCACTGCAGCAGGGTGGCTCCGGAACCCGCCAGAAACTGCCGCTGTCCGGCCACCACAATTCGACCATCCTCCAGCACCTCCACATCCACGGTCGGAGTCGTATAACGGCCAGTGGCACAACCGCCAAAGCCGGAAACATCCGATGTCAGCACGATCCGGGCGGGTGACTTACAGCGGTGGATACAGTTCAGCATTGTTGCCGGGACATGCCAGCCATCAGCAATGACACTGACAGTCAGCCGGTCATCTGCCAGTTGTGGCCAGAAGATATTGTCGTGCCGTGGAACCATGCCGGCGCAGCCGTTGCCGAGGTGAGTTCCCACGCTGGCGCCTCGGGAAATGGCGTCCTCGATCTCAGCCGGACTGGCACCGGTGTGACCAATCGCCACTCGAACATTCTCTGCCGTGAGCTGCGGAATCAGCGACAGAACTGCCGGACACTCCGGAGCCACAGTGATCAGCCGAACGAGGCCCCCCGACGCGCGCTGCCACCGCTGGTACTCAGCCATAGACGCCGGTCGCACGTGCTGCAGGGGATGAGCCCCTCGAGGCCCGTCTGCTGAGGAGATCCACGGGCCTTCAACATGGATGCCCGCAATCATGCTCCGACACAATTCACACGACTCACGCGACTGACGCAGTACCGACAGACCGTGCTCAATCGCTGCGGCGGAATTCGTAATCAGTGTGGGCAGACAGCCTGTCAGACCCTGCCGGGCATAGTGCTGCAGCACCTGCTGCACTTCATTCACAGTCAGATCCGTGCTGCTGAACCAGATGCCAGCATACCCATTGACCTGCAGGTCAAACAGACCGGTGGCCGCCAGCGGCAACTCATCAGGGTCTGCCGGCTCACTGATGGGTAGTATCGACCGGATGCGTGTGCCGCTGAAACACAGCCTGACACATTCACCTGACGACAAAAGACGCACCTCGATGCTCGACCGCTGATTCATTCTGCAGCACTCATCATGGATTTCAGAATTCGAACAGCATCAACTGCAGCCGTCTCAGGCAGCAGTGCCGTGCCGGCGATGCCGGATACGACACGCGTGATGTTGTGGTCGACTTTGCCACGCTGACGCCAGACTTCGGCGGCTGCCAGCGTCATGTAGATGGACATGGTGTGATGACCGGTGCCCGGTCGTTCGCCGATGATGTGCAGCAGCACGCCCGGGCCAGGACCTGCCCCCAACAGCAGCTCACCGATACGGTACCCCGCCCGCACACGTCCCGAAGTCACCACAAGATGTTCAGCAAATGGTGAAAATCCGGCAAGCAGCAATTGGCTTCTGAGGGCTGTCAGAAGTTGCCTCAGTTGATCACCTTCCATCAGCGACAGAGCATTCAGCCCGTCCGAAATCACAATCTGGACGGCTGTTGTGTCAACACGGTCTGCCTGCCTGGCTGCCAGCAACCGCTGCAGAACTGCCCTCGACGGATCGCTCAGTTCCTCGCCGGTTGCAGGATGCAGGATATAGTCCGTTCGATTCAGTGAGCGAGTCGTAATTGGCACGGCCTCGGGCACGGCCGCAAACACCGAAGCATTCATTTCCTGCCAGATCGCTCGGCGGGACTCGTGGTAGATCCGGTCGATTTCCGACTGCAGTCCAGGATTGAGATCTTCTGGGTTACCGCCATGCCCCTCCGCCAGAAACACCCCGCGGCTGCGGACTTCCGCCATCCGTTTGGCCGCTTCGCTGCGAATTTCAGGTTCCGTACGACTGTCGCCACGTCGACGACAGTATTGCAGGTAGACCGCGACCGGGTCGCCGAATGTCGGCCCTGGTGACCCGTCCGCCTGGACAACGCCCAGACTTTGATAGAACGCCCACATCCGATCATCCACCCGATAGCCAAATTTGCGACGGATGTGCACGTGATCCTGGTAGCCGGTGGTCAGGTAACCCAGCATGGGGTCAATACGCGTTGGCAAGGCCATAATGTAGGCGGGATTTGCCGGCATAATCTGATCAATACACCAGCCAAGGTCATCGAGCGACACGTCCATATGCAGAGTCGAGCAGATATCGAGGCCGATCGTCAAACCATGCAGCTTGCCCATGGCGATGTCTTCAAGACAGCAGCGAACCAGTTGTTCACGCGAGCGAAATACCTCCGGACCAATGAAACCGGCGACATCGTTCAGATGCACCCACGGCTGAAACGTACTGCCCGCGGTTTTCAGGGCTTTGGCCACGTCTGCAGTCAGCGCGCGAGCAAATCCATACTTGCGGGACTCAAAGATCACCATGTCCACGCCATGGCCATGCCCGTTTGTGAAGTCGGCCCCCTGACCGGTCTCGAAATACAACCCAAACCTGCCACGACGTGCGGCCGCATGACGACGCATTTTTTCGATGGTGACGTCGAAAGTCTGGTTGGCCGAATCATTTCCGGCAATGCTCTGAAACCACAGTGCTGTGGACCCCGGGGCAGCAGACTCCACCGCTGCCTGAACATCAATATGCGACAACACGCAATGCGGCAGGATTTCAGTGAGTTGAAAGGTCTGCAGAATATCGCTGAGGCAGTTCTGCACGGCCAGCACCGACTGCGGCTCACTGGAAACAGGATTGGTGCCCACAAGGATGTCACCAACCGCATAGGCGAAAGCGTCAAACACCTGCCAGCGAATGTCGTCCGGATGATCAGTCGGAGAATTCGGCTGAATGCGAGCTCCCATGTAACCCAGAGCGCCGATCTTTGAGCCCGGCAGCGGATTGAACAAACGAGCCCCCAACCGGATCAGCTCTTCGTTGCTCATCAGCCGAACCACCACTGCGATCACATCACTCGTCAAGCCCTGACGCAGCGAATGCAGGTCAGCTTCGGAGTACGAGAGCAGGGCGGATTTGAGTTCAGCAAATGTCCAGTTCGCAAGCTCCCGCTGCTTTTGGGAGTTGACGGCCGCATTGATGACCTGCAGCAGATCATCAGAAAATGGCGGATGCTGATCAATCGTGCCAATTCGTGTCGCAAGCAGCGTCTGCCGGGCAGCGTGGCGCTCGGCGTCGTCCGCGGCTGCGACGCCGACAATCGCATCGCCCTCTTTGGGCTCGTTCGCTGCCCCCAGAAGGCGACGATAAAACGCCGGATCCCACCCACCACGCTGGTGCATGAGCATTTCCAGGCCTGACGCCGCTGAGTTGATTGCGGAACCAGACGATGGGGAACCGAGCACAGCCAGAGAACCGAAGGGGGATGCAGCGCCAAGTGCGAGAAATCGACGACGATGCAACATGGTCATAATCCACCAAGGCTGAATACGAGTGGACACGATGCGGAACAGCCATTTTGCCAAAACGAGGCTGCCAAATCCACCGCAACGGGCCGATAGACGGCCGCATCAATCGCTGGCAAGCTTTTGCCCTGCCAGATCGGCCCTGACTGCAACGAAGAACCGTCCCTGCC
>Ga0255094_1000994_pt1 | contig 13312 bp, 11 predicted proteins | sample Colum_Law_RepB_8_2_FD_188434 | JGI IMG/M metagenome (GOLD analysis project Ga0255094, IMG submission 188434) | Freshwater microbial communities from Columbia River, Oregon, United States - Colum_Law_RepB_8d | ecosystem: Environmental > Aquatic > Freshwater > River | place: USA: Oregon...
GTCAATTGTGGAGCACTCCAGGAATCCTTGCTTGAGTCTGAGCTATTTGGACATGAGAAGGGCTCATTCACGGGCGCCGTTGTTCAAAAAATTGGCCTCTGTGAAACTGCTGATGGCGGCACTCTCTTTTTAGACGAAATAGGAGAGATGTCACTCGGGATTCAAGCTAAGCTACTCAGATTTCTACAGGAGGGCGAGTTCTACCGGATTGGCGGAAAAAAACCTATTCGGGTGAACGTCCGAGTCATCAGCGCAACAAACAAAGAATTAGAGCATGAAGTGAAAGAAAATCGCTTCCGTGAAGACCTTTTTTATCGCCTCAATACAATCATGCTCCGTATGCCTCCTCTGAGAAAACGAAAAGAAGACATTCCTGCATTGATTGATTACTTCCTGAAAAAATCACGATTTGGCGGGTCTTCTCAACAGATTAAGTGGATTGATCCTCGTGTTATTGACGTACTCACCCATTATAGTTGGCCAGGGAATATTCGAGAGTTGCAGAATACGATCGAGCGCTTGAAAATTTTAGCTGAAAACCAGGAAATTCGCCTTGAGGACATCCCATTCTCCATTCGAATGCCAAAAGAGAAGCTCGATACAAATGAATTTAATTTAGACATGCCTCTTGCTGAAATAGAAAAAGGGCATATTTTAAGGGCTTTAGCTTACAATCAGGGCAATAAAACAAAAACAGCAGAGAGCCTAGGAATTACGATAAAAACTCTTTACAATAAGCTGCACAAATATGGTGTAATAAAAACCCCTCTCGCTTTAGACTCTCATGAAGATCACCCCGGAGATACTCACTATAATTCATGAGTAGAGATCTAAACTGAGACCCAAGATATTGATCATTAGAGGAGAATAAAAATGAGTCCAAAAACAAAACCAGCTCGAAGTAAGAAAGAAAAAAAAGCTCCAGCTCCCGCTAAAGAGGAAAAAAAATCCTCAAAGGCGAAAGCATCTGCAGTAGAGGTGGAGATTCTAACAGAAGCAGAAACTCCTGCTATTGATCCAGATGAGCTTGAAGAAAGAGAAGAAGCCGAAGAAGCATCTGCTCACAGCAGTGGAAATGCCGCTGCCTTAGCTGCAGCAGCAGGTTCACCCACTGAAATGTCAGCTTCCTTCAAGAACTTTAGACATCACCCTGACATGGAAAACTTTTATCGCTTCATTTATGAGAATGATCTTCGCCATGAAGCTTTGGCCATTATTGATGAAGTCATGAATGAAAAGCAGCACAAAAAGCAGGGTAAAGGCTCAAAATAATGAAAAAAACTTACTTGCTCACACCAGGACCGACACCGATTCCTGAATCGGTGATGTCAGCACTCAACAGACCGATTTTGCATCATCGTACTCCTGCCTTTCAAAATATTTTTGAAAATGTGAGGCAAGGACTAAAGTCCCTCTATCAGACCAAGCAAGAGGTCATCATTCTGACGACCACGGGAACTGGTGCTATGGAGGCAGCTATCACTAATCTCTTCAGTCATGGAGATACCGTCATTACCATTAAAGGTGGTAAATTTGGTGAGAGATGGACAAAGCTTGCGCGCACGTTTGGGTTACATCCTATAGAAATTCAACTCCCCTCAGGTCAGAGTCTAGATCCTCAAGACCTCAGTCACGTCATTCAAGAGCATCCGCATGCCAAGGCCATTCTTTTTCAGGCCTCTGAAACCTCCACTGGCGTAAGCATGCCGACTCAAGAGATCTGCAAAAGAGCTCAAGCCGCCGGTATGCTCTCTGTCTGTGATGCCATTACTGCATGTGGCGTATTTGATCTGCCCATGGATGATTGGGGAATTGATGTTCTGATTACAGGATCTCAAAAGGCATTGATGATCCCTCCAGGCTTAGCGATGATTGGCCTCAGCGAAAAAGCATGGGGAGCTCAGCAAAAATCCAACCTACCGAAGTTCTATTTTGATCTTGCCCGGGAGAGAAAAAATCAAATCAAGAATCAAACCGCTTGGACACCTGCCATCACACTCATCGTTGGTCTCCAGGAGAGCTTAAGACTCATCCAAGAAGAAGGTCTGCATAATGTTTTTAAAAGGCATGAATTATTAGCTCGAGCTACCCGACACGCTGTTAGCGCTCTGGGCCTAGAACTGCTAGCCAAAAAACACCCTTCAACCGCTGTTACTGCTGTTTTAGTTCCAACGTCAATCTCTGATGGAAAGATGATTCCAAAACTCATGCGAGATAAATATGGGGTCACTATTGCCGGAGGACAAGATGAGCTCGAGGGCAAGATTATTCGTCTTTCACATTTTGGGTACTGTGATCGCTTTGATATTTTGACCGCCATTTCATGCTTAGAACTCACTCTACATGAACTAGGACACTCCATCGAATTTGGCAAAGGAGTTGGAGCTGCACTTAAAACCTTTGCAGAAGGATAGTACGCGTTGAAAAACAGAATTATTGTTGGTGCTCAATGGGGAGACGAAGGAAAAGGAAAGGTTGTTGACCTTTATAGCTCTCAGACGGATTACATTGTCCGATACCAGGGAGGAAACAACGCTGGCCACACTCTCGTTGTGGGAGGCAAGAAAACTGTTCTCCACCTCATTCCTAGTGGAGTTCTTCATCCCAATAAGGTCTGCCTCATAGGCAATGGAGTAGTTCTCGATCCTCAGGTTTTCTTCAAAGAAATTGAGTCTCTTCAAGCTTCTGGAGTTTTTCAAGGTGCTTCACCTGAGAGCAGAATTCACATCAGTGAGAGAACTCACCTCATTCTTCCGTATCACAGGCTCTTAGATCAACTCAGAGAAGAAAAAGCCTCACAAAGTGCAAGTAAGATTGGAACTACAGGCAGAGGCATTGGTCCTGCTTATGAGGACAAAATTGCTCGTCGGGGCATTCAAGCCATTGACCTCCTCTTTCCAAACCTTCTGAGAAAAAAACTCGAACGTGCTTTAGAGGAAAAAAACATCCTTTTTCAACATCACTTTGGAAAAGCTCCCATGCAAGTGGAACCCCTTTTCCAAGAGTGCCTAGAAATGGGTAAGCGATTGAGACCATTCATCCAGGATGTGAGACACATTCTTGTTCAAGCACTTGAACAGAAGAAAAAAATTCTTTTCGAAGGGGCTCAAGGAACTCTTCTTGATATTGATCATGGATCCTATCCCTACGTTACCTCCTCAAGCACCGTTGCTGGAGGCGCTCTTATTGGAACTGGACTAGGCCCATCGTTTCCTGTGGATGTCATTGGAATTGCAAAAGCCTACACAACTCGCGTTGGAGCAGGACCTTTTCCTACAGAGATTGAAGAAACGGATCCACAAATAGCAGCACGCATAAGACAAATCGGAGCGGAGTTTGGCTCAACAACCGGGCGAGCACGCCGAGTAGGTTGGCTTGATCTTGTTGCTCTTCGCTATGCAGTGGAGGTGAACGGCCTTACTGGAATAGCACTCATGAAATCCGACGTAATGAACGACCTTCCAAATGTTCATGTTTGTACAGGATACCGAGTGAATGGAAAGACCACTCACCAAATGCCTCTGTCCCTAGAGGAGCTCGAGAATGCAGAGCCCATCTACGAAGTTCTTCCAGGCTGGAAAGGATATGATACCCAGAGTGTGAGAAAGATTGAAGATTTACCTCGAGAGCTTCTCCATTACATGAAATTCATTGAAGGCTATCTTGGGGTTCCTATTGTTTTGATGAGTATTGGTCCAGGTCGAGAAGAAACTCTCGAAGTGAACCCAAAGCAGATGTAAAAAAACATAAAAAATTAAACTGACAGCTTGCGCTGCAGCAAAGACTTTGGTAACTCTAAACCTCCCCATGGCCAACGTTGTAAGGGCTATGGGCAGTTGTGAGTCATTAGCTCAGTCGGTAGAGCATCACACTTTTAATGTGAGGGTCGATGGTTCGAATCCATCATGACTCACCATCTTTTAAAAATAAAAAGATAAAAAAAGCCTGATCCTAAAAAATCAGGCTTTTTTATTTTATGCGCTCAAAATCAAATATTGCGCAATTAGACCAATAAGCTCCGCCTAAGGCTTTACATTTCTCAACCTCAATGCATTCAAAATCACTGACACAGAACTTAAACTCATAGCAACACTAGCTAGCATTGGACTCAATAATACACCGAAAAAAGGATACAAAACTCCGGCTGCAACCGGTACTCCAAGCACGTTATAAAAAAATGCAAAAAATAGGTTTTGTCGAATGTTTTGGATGGTCTTCTGACTCAAGTTTCTCGCCCTGACCAAACCCATCAAATCACCCTTGAGGAGAGTGATTCCAGCACTTTGAATAGCGATCTCCGTTCCAGAGCCCATTGCAATGCCCACATCAGCTTGAGCTAAGGCAGGTGCGTCATTCACCCCATCGCCAGCCATAGCTACACGCCTACCCTGACTTTGAAAACGCTGAATCAACTTGAGCTTCTGCTCAGGGAGTACACCTGCGTAATATTCTGCAATTCCTAGCGTTTGAGCCACTCCTTCGACAGCAGCTTGTTGGTCTCCCGAGGCAAGAACCACTCTTAATCCAAGCCGAACCAATTCCTCCATAGCCTGTGCCGCTTGAGGCTTAATTGAATCTCCTACAATAAGAACCCCAGCAAGACTTCCATCTACTGCCAAATATAAGGGAGAACTTCCCTCTCTCATCTGATCTTGATCCACTTTTTTAAGCTCATCAATCACTACCCCCTGGGAGTTGAGAAGGATTTGATTTCCGAGAACAATTCGCTTCCCAGCTACACTTCCGACGACTCCTTGTCCTGTCAAAGATTGAAAACTCTCACAATCCTCTTGAAGCGAAAGCCCCCGATCTTTTGCAGCTTGCAAAACTGCAAAAGCAAGCGGGTGCTCACTTTGTTTCTCAAGCAAAGCTGCCCACCTTAAGACCTGGCCTTCATCAAACCCAGGACGCACCAAAATATCCTGTAACTTGGGTTTTCCCTCCGTCAATGTGCCTGTTTTATCAATCACCAACGTATCGACTTGACTCAAGACCTCTAATGATTCTGCATTCTTTACTAACACTCCCATCTGAGCACCGCGCCCTGTGCCCACCACAATAGACATAGGAGTAGCTAAGCCGAGAGCACACGGACAAGCAATCATAAGAACAGCCACAGCATTCACTATTGCATATGCAAGTGAAGGCTCTGGACCTACTAGATACCAAACCAATCCTGTAATAATGGAAACAACGAGCACCGCTGGTACAAACCATGAAGCAACCTGATCAGCCAAACGCTGAATCGGAGCTCTACTCCTCTGTGCCTGTGCCACAATTCTTATCATCTGAGCTAAAAAGCTATCTTCACCTACACCTAGGGCCTGCATCACAAAACTTCCCTGCTGATTCGTCGTTCCCCCAATCACACGTTGACCTACTTGCCTCTCAATAGGAACTGACTCTCCCGTAACCATTGACTCATCAATGACACCTATTCCTGAGACGATCTGACCATCCACTGGAACTCTCTCGCCAGGACGAACCCTCAGATGATCCCCTCGCTGAATCACTTCAACCAAAACGTCCTCATCCTCTCCACTTTTTTGAATTCTCCTTGCTCGTTGAGGAGCAAGCGCTAATAACGAGCGTATTGCAGAATGTGTCTGTGCCCTCGCTTTCTTTTCAAGAACCTGACCCAAAAGAACTAGAGTCACAATCATGGCTGAGGACTCAAAATACACACCAAAATGATGGGAATGGGCTTCCCCGAAAAACCCACTGAGTACATGAGGAAATAGAGTAATTAAAAAGCTAAAGAGAAATGAAACACTGGTACCTAAAGCAATGAGGGTAAACATATTGAACTGCCGCTTCAGCAGAGACTCAAGCCCTCGCTTAAAAAGTGGGTATCCTCCCCACAAAACTACTGGGAGAGAAAAAAAGAACTGAAGCCACCTCAAAGATTCCCTTTGAGAAAAATCATGGCTCATAGCAAGAACAACCAAAGGTACAGTTAGAAGCTCACTGATTCGAAACCGCAAAAGAAAATCACGGCCTTCAAGATCATTCGACTCGAGAGCGAGACTCACCACTTCAGGCTCTAACGCCATACCGCACTTAGGACAACTGCCTGGGCCAATTTGTCTCACCTCAAGATCCATCGGACAAAAATACATCTGATCTTTTGAGGTAGGCTTGACCTCTTCTCTTTCCTGAGACTGAAGAAACTTTTGGGGATCCTTCTTAAATTGCTCAAGACAATACTGAGCACAAAAATAATAAAACTGGTGCTCAAACTCAAACTTCCCTGCACAACTCTGAGGATCCACATCCATTCCACACACTGGATCTTTTGTACGACTCAACTCCCCTAATAACTCTAGCTGCTCACCTTTTTTACACCCACAACTCATGAAAACCTCATCTTTTTCTCATCACTAGTTCTTCGGTATTTTACAACAAAAAGAATCTTAAAACAGCTCAAACTGCTCCGCGCAGAAATTCCCAAACCTAGAACTTCACTATCCACCTACCCAGTCTCTGTGGACCTAGGAAGCTAAACAGATGAACTCTATTCATGCTTAAAATGGATATATGAATTTAATGAACATACAAAAAGATGGGGTATCTCGATTCGGATCGGACTTAAAAGATCTTCATATTATAAAAAAACCCTTATCAAGAATAAGTACACATAAGTACCAATGTATGTTTCCTGCTCTCAACCCAATAACATTACTAATTCTTCAACAATAAAGACCTAATCTGAAATCAATCCAATACTTCACCTTAAAACTCAGCAGTTCCGAAAATACTTACATGTTTTCTCAAATAATCTAATAATATAATTAGACCTGACAAGACCTAGAACCCAAGAGACGATAAAAATCAAAATTTAAATTGTTATTCCACTTACAATTTAGACTGAATTGATTTTTTACTGTCATTTTTTAAATAGTATTAGTTCTTTAAATTAAAGCTTTATGAGAGAATCTATGAGAATGCTTAAAACCATCATTAATCGGATCTCAGTCTTAAGTCCGTATAAACTTCAAATGATCTTTTCTCTTAGCATCTTATTCTTGAATAGCATAACTCAATCTTCTCAAAATATATGTCATCATATATGCTTAAGCCTTGAAAACGACCTTCAATCTAAGCAAGAAGAAATAAAAAGGATTCAAGAAATCAAAGAAAAAAATGAACGATTCATCTTAAGTCTAGACCCTGATCAATATTCTCAAAAAATAAAAGCTGATTCTAACATTCACGTTGCTGATAAAAGAATTTTTAATCTAACTAAAACTTATCAAGAAATGAAAACTAAATTTGATCAGGAAGGCTGTAATCAATGCCAAAAATCAGGAGGCTAGGCTATGAACACTGAACACCCCAAACCCAAGAGTCGAAAAGATCGAAGCATAAAAAATCTAATCTTATTTCCTAAATATCAGTTCAAAATTTTCTTCATGACGGTAATCTCTGGATTTTTACTGATCTGTATGAATAGCCTAGTTTTTTATACATTTACTAAGGAGAACTATAAAATCTTAGTAGATCTAAGTCCTATGGAAGATGCAGTCAAACATCAACTCTACTTAGAGCTGAATCAAATTATTTTATTATTAACAGCGGCAAGTACTGCTTCATTAATTTTATTTGGTCTACTTGCCATCTACCTCTCTCATAAAACGGCAGGACCTCTTTATAGACTGAAAAAAGAATTCAAAGAAATCCACTCTGGAAAGCGTGGAAATAAAATCTTCTTGAGAGAAGGAGATGACTTTCAAGAAGTGATGGATGACTTTAATCAGGTCATTGATTACTTGAACAAGCCAAACTAGATCATTGAAGAGTTAAAATTCCTCATTAATCCTTAAAGATCATAAAGAGTTTTTGCAGTAGGTTCTTATCCTCTTTTACTGCTTTATTTTTTTGTAGAGGAGAAGCAAAATCGGATACTTCAGGGTCTATTATCTGAAAAGAATCCTCAGGATGATCCTGAACATGTGTCATGAGCCAATCCTCACTTCTTTTTATCGGATTAGGCAATACTCCACCCGATGGCCCCTTCACGCTAGGTGGATAAATCGGCAAGTTCTCTAGGATAAACCCTAGGTTAAATGAAATCTTCAAAATTGTATTCTGATATTGAGGACCAACATCCTGAGCTGCTGATAGCTGAAAAAACAAAGGAAGTACCTCAACCCCCCAGGTATAGTGCTGACGTGACCCAAGAGAGGAGCGTGTATTTTCTGAATAGGTTCCCGCATAGAGATAAGCATCCAGGCCTTTGAATGAGATGAACTGGTAGTCGATCCCTAGATGATATTGCAAGGATAGCGAACGCCCCACTTGTTCCTGAGGCAGATGAATCATAAACGTCTGATCCTCATTCCCAATGGCTTTTAGTGAAAACGCAGCCCTAAAAAATCGATTCACCATCCAAGACGCCCCTAATGAAAAAACACCAGGGGTTGTAAAAATTCGATTTTTTGAATCCGGTTGATAACTTAGCGGAAACCGATAAGAAGCCCCAAGAAAGATCTGATGAGGAAATCGATAAAGCACTCCTAGTCTCCAATTAAGCGATTTCATATGCTGACTTTGTGTTGAGACAATTCCAAGAAGGGGGGCCACTCCTATGGATAATCTGTTATCCAAAAATCGCTGCGAAAGCGTCAATGCATAACTGCGTACTGAGATTACTTCACCACTTGGGTCTTTGGCTGAAAATGAAAACGCGTCATTCAAGGTAACTCCCCCTCCCCAAGTAAGTGAAGTTGAAGCACCTAACTCTCCATAAACATACTTGGATTGAGGATCATTAAGTAATGAACTACTTAACTGACCAACAACCCCAGCAAACTCTGATCTCTCCAGCGTCATTGCAGGTCCTGCAGGATTATCTAAAGCACCGCTGTAATTATCCGCAAGGCCTGTCATGGCTCCTGACATCCCTAGACTTTTAGTGCCACCTAGGACGCCACTCGTAAAAACAGAATATCGATTCTGTCCATAACTATCATCCGGTAAAATAGAGGCGACAATCCCCCCAGCCATCAGCAATATCAGTACTCTGTATCTCACAATCCCTTAGAATAGACTTAAACCTTTATACTACACAAGATAAGGCAATCGTTTTTTGTGAAACCTGATCCTGTGACTCAGCGCATTAATTCATGTCAACTCCAGCATTAAAAAATAGACTCAAATCTTGATCCTCTGATATCTTGCCCGTGATCCTATCCCGAGATTTTTTATAGAGGATAAACATGAGGCTTAAATCCCAAATCACACAATATCCACTCTTAAGTTCTATTCTCTCTCTACTTGTGGCAACTCTCTCAATTCAATATGGAGCCTCTCTTGCTAAGAGCCTTTTTATTGCAATAGGGCCTGCGCAAACGTCAGTGATTCGACTCTCTTTTGCGGCTCTTTTTTTAAGCATACTTTGGCGTCCCTGGAGGCTGAAATTAAAAAAAACAGGCTTAATGATCATCGCAGCTTATGGAATCTCACTGGGTTGTATGAATTTTTTATTCTATCTTTCTCTTGAGAGAATCCCTTTAGGAATAGCTGTGGCGCTAGAATTTACTGGTCCCCTGGCCTTAAGTCTTTTCACTTCACGTAGACCCATTGATTTTCTTTGGGCAATTCTTGCTGTAGCGGGACTCATCCTCATCTCACCCATTCAACTCCTTTCTGAGCCGCAAACACTAGATCCCTTAGGTATCCTCTATGCGCTCTTGGCAGGGGCCTGCTGGGCATTCTATATCATTTTTGGACAAAAGGCGGTCAGAGCCGTTCCAGGCCATTTTGTGACTACGTTTGGTATGATCGTGGCAGCTATTACAATCATTCCATTTGCACTCCTTCATGGAGTCACCGCAGAACTCTTCGGTATTAAGTTATTAGGCCTTGGTCTACTGGTAGCTTTACTCTCAAGCGCACTTCCCTACTCTCTGGAGATGATCGCACTCAAGCACCTTCCCACGCAGACATTTGGAATTTTAATGAGCCTAGAACCCGCTATTGCAGCTGTAGTTGGTTTAGTATTTTTAGAAGAACATCTTTCTGAGCAACAAGTTTTTGCTATTGCCATGATTATGCTTGCTTCATTAGGGAGCGCATTCTCAATCACAAAAGCTCAGACTCAGGAAGCTAACCCAGTTCAGGAGCCATCTCTATGATACAAACTCAAACCCAAGCAGAAGACCTCATTCAAGTGAGGGTCATAGTTTCAGGCAAAGTTCAGGGCGTTGGTTTTAGAATATCTACAGCTCACGAGGCATCACGTTATCATTCAATTCATGGATATGTTCGAAATCTACCTGACGGAAGAGTAGAGGCTGTTTTTTCTGGCCCAAAACATGAGGTCAACTTGATGCTCCAGTGGTGTAAAAAAGGACCAATAAGAGCTCGGGTCACACAGGTCGATACAGTCATAGAGACTTATGAGGGCAAGTACCTAGAATTTAAAGTACTTACCTAGAAACAATCTCTGTGATCTACAGATATGAACTCAGAGATACACTAATAACCAATTGGGGCTTTTAAATTTATTTTGAGATGAAAAGTCAGATCTGAGGAGAGGGAAAAAGCAAGATCATCATGACCCTTCTCCCCAGATTGAACCCTTTTAATGAACTGCAAGAGTAGACTCAAAAGATCCCTCTGAAGCACTCATCACACCTTGCTGTGATTTATGTGCAAGCCAGTAGATAAATAGAGCAAGAAACTGTGCTCCTCCAATGATTATTGCAATGGGTAAAATCGTACCATCAAAGAATAAGCTAGAAACCTCTACCATCCCTGCAGCAATCATTAACCTGAGAAATCCCATAAGTCCTGAAGAAGTTGCCTTCATCTCGGGAAAAAGATCCATTGCACTTGAAGCAATACTTCCAAAACCGATACCGCCACCCAGGTTAATCAAAGACGGGCACATACAAATCAACAGCGCATGATGAGGCTGGAACAATGCTGTAACAATAATACCCATGCCGCCTACACCAATGAGAGTGAGACAAATTCGTTTTGCGCCAATGACCTTAAACTTTCGAATTACAGCACCACTGATAAAACTACCCATAGCAAAGCTCATCATGGCAGAGGACTGATAGTAACCATAGACATCCGGTGAGACGCCTAAGTGATTCAAAAAGAGCAAAGACTGATTAGAAACAAATACCATAATGCCCCCAAAGATCAGGGTACAAACCATGACATAGGCAACAAAGAGAGGATGAAACAATGCCTTCTTGAAATCGCGAATAGTACTGTTCATTCTAAAAGGCGCTCTCTTCTCTGCAGGGAGCGTTTCTGGAATAAAAAGATAAAAACTCAGAAGAGCAATAGAGCCAAGTACAGCAATGACAATGAAATTCATTCGCCAATGCGTGTGAAATGTTACCCAGGAACCTAGAATGGGAGCACCTGAAACGACTAAGGTGATCACCGTATTCATTAAGCCCACGAGGGTAGCTGAGGTTTTAGGATTGTAACGATCCATAAGAACAGCAAAGCCTGCCGTCATTGGAGCACCTGCACCCAAACCCTGAATAAATCGCCATACAAGGAGAGAAGGAAGAGATTGACTCATCACACAACCAAAACTTGCGCTAACGAACAAAACCATCCCAATCAAGATGGTCCTGCGACGCCCAAAACTATCTGCTAAAGGACCAGTCCACAGACTTGAGATACAAAGACCTAAAAAATTAATCCCTAAAACAGCCTGAATATGATCCTCAGTTGTTCCCAGATCCTTCACCATCTGAGGAAATGCTGGGACATACATATCTGTCTCCATGCATACAGAAGCATAGAGTAGAACTAAAATAGCAACAAATACAAACATGTGAGACTTCTTATTGGTCTCTGTATCTAACCACGTGCGCATCGGCGAATCACTCCAGACAAAAAACGAAAGAAAAATACAATATTTACGGATTGTTAATCTAAAGATTAATTCGACATGATTAATGTGCAGCACAACAAAAGTCAATCAAAAACATCAATTATTCAACTCCCCATCAAAACACAGCCTCAGAACTTCAAAAATTTTGATGATGCCCAAATTGTAGACTGAGCTGCTAGGGACTGAATTAAATCAATTGCTATCATTTACTCAGGCCTGTGTATAAATCACACTAAACCCGAGAGCTCAATTTTCGAATCATGGACTCTAAAGACCATGCTCGTGCATATCGATCTATAAAGATGGATAAGAAATAGCACATTAAGAGAAGCAATAAGGCTAACAGAAAACCAAACGGAGGAGTACACACTCTTCCATAGTAAAAATAGAGATGGCCCTGCAGAAAACCTCCTATCCAGATGGGCCAAAGAAGGAGGATATGATGAAGAAAGAAAGTACTTAAAGTGTACCGACTCATTTGAGTCCCTACCCGCAACACTTTTCTCCTCCAACCATCCATGGCAGATCGCCCATCTGACTGATCAAAAATACTGTGTAAACTTGTCAAAAGAATGAAACATACACCCAACTGAACGAGAAAAAGACTCAGTGAATCTGGATAAAAAGAAAAAGGAGCTAAGATCTGAGTCGATAAAAGCTCGGCATTATATTCAGAATACAATGAACTCAGCGCAATTCCAAAACCAAGAATGCAAGAAGCTACTCCAATAAAAAATCCTATCCAAGTTTTCCACTGCAACCTCAATCTTCCCACAACAAAACCAAGAATAGAAAATGCTGACCAAGGCAGCAAGGGAAACTCACCATTTGAAAAAAAACCAGCAATCACTGAGCTCAAGGTAAAATCAGAAATAAACTCTCTTACTGGCTCGACAAGGATTCCAGAAAAACGCCCAAGTACAGGAGTCACATTATGAAAATTTCCACCCCAGTACTCAATAAAATGAGTGTGTTCTCTAACGAAAGGTGCTCCTAGGAGGACTCCTCCAGCAATTAGAATCAAAGACCAGAGAGGGAAATGAATGAGGTAAGTCAGAAAGAAAATTGAACTTCCCGTCATCGTAAGTATACCCCATAAAAAAATCTGCTGAGGCCCCCACACAAGAACTGAAAATAATAAACCCAAACAAAAAATGAGCGCTCCTCTTTTTCGATTACTCTGCTGCCACCGCTGTATAGCTGAAGAATCCAAACACTCCTCCAAGGTGAGGGCTAAACTCAATCCTGAAGCAAAAATAAAAATTGATGCTGGAAAATCTCCAAACACTTGCTGCCCTACAAAACTCAGCAATGGATAGCCTTGTTCTTCATAGGATAAAAAACTCATGGTGTGACAGACCACCATCCCTAGAATAGCAATAGCACGCATGAGATCAATCGACCCAACCCTGTCCTGCCAACTATCATTCATACTCTATATAATAT
>Ga0255094_1000998_pt1 | contig 13274 bp, 10 predicted proteins | sample Colum_Law_RepB_8_2_FD_188434 | JGI IMG/M metagenome (GOLD analysis project Ga0255094, IMG submission 188434) | Freshwater microbial communities from Columbia River, Oregon, United States - Colum_Law_RepB_8d | ecosystem: Environmental > Aquatic > Freshwater > River | place: USA: Oregon...
GGTCACAGTGGGGGTGGTCACTGGGCGGGAGGGATGGTGTTGTTGTATCCGGAGCGTGTTGCGGCAGCGTGGCTGCGTTCGGGTGTACCGTTGTTGCAGGCGGATCCAGGTCGTGCGGGTGTGAGGGCTCACGAGTTTCCGGAGGCGGCTCTGGGAGTACCGATGATGTGCAACCTGGGGACTCAGGAGGGCGTAACGGTGCAGGACGGTCGTTTTGCGGGTGTGTGGCCGGCGAACGAGACCTTTTTTCGGGCGGTGCGTGGTCGCGGCGGGTTGATTGCGGTGGCGGTGGATCCGCTTTCGAGTCATGACTGTGGGAATCAGCGTTATCTGGCCATTCCGTGGCTGGACGAGTGTTTGAAGCGGCGGTTGCCGGTGGCGGGGTCTGGTGGTTTTGAGTTGCGTCAGGTGTCTCTGGAGGATGCGTGGCTGGCCCCGATTCGGGGTGGCGTGGCGGTATCAGCGGCGGGTTTTGCGGGGCCGGTGCATGAGCTGGGCTGGTTACCGGGCGAGTTGACAGCGCGGCGCTGGGAGCAGTATGTGCGGGATACTCGGGTGGCTGATCTGACTCCGCCGCCGCAGCCGGTGAATCTGCGGGTCCAGGGGAACGAGCTGAGGTGGGAATGTGAAGCGGATCCGGAGAGCGGTTTGGCGGGGTTTGTGATCGAGCGGGATGGCAGGGAGTTAGCGCGTGTGCCGGAGCAGGGTAAGAATCCGTTTGGTCGTGTGCTGTTCCAGAATCTGCAGTACAGTGATACTCCGACACTGCCACTGGTGGAGATGCGATATGTGGATGTCACGGCGGAGTCGGGGAAGTCGTATGAGTATCGTGTGCGGGCTTTGAATACGGCTGGGCTGTAACGGCGGGTGCTGTTGAGGGTGTGCTGCGGTTTGTGTTTTTTTTGTGAGGGAGGTCAGCGGTATGCGACATGCGATTGTGGCATTGTTTTTGGCGCTGGGTTGTCTGGGTTTATCGTGGCGGACGGGAGCGGGGGAGAGTGGTGGTGGGCAGTCGGTGGGAGCAGTATTGCGGGACGAGGTGCGTCCTGAGCAGTTGCTGGGTGCGGCCAGTTTTCTGGCTGCTCGATATGATGGTGCTGATGCGCACATGCTGGAGATCAAACAGACGGCTGACTGGCGTGCTCTGGAAGAGACCCAGTTGATGGCTCGGGTGCTGGATCTGGTGCAGATGGTGGCGACGGCATCGAGTGAGCAGACGGGGATTGTGGTGCGGCAGTTGCTGGATCATATTCGTCGGAAGGGTCTGACGGCTGCTGTGGCGCTGGGTGGTGAGGATGCTGGTCTTCCGGTGCTGGGGGTGGTGCTGCACGAGGCGGGCCGGTATGGATCGCTGGTGGCATCGCTGTTGCGGGAGCTGCCTGAGAGTACTGTGGGAGACGTGGGTGAGGCGGAGCTGCTGGCGGGTCGGAAGGCGTATGTACTGCGGAGTCCGGGCGGATTGGAGCTGACGTGGTGGGATGAGGGCGGTCATCTGGCGATAGGAGTGGGTACGGGAGCGTGGCAGTGGATGCTGGCGGCTCGTGTGGGAGACATTGAGTCACTGGACAGGAGTCCGATGTGGGCGGGACTGCGTTCGGCGGAGGGATTTGAGACGACCAGTTTCGGCTGGTTTGATGTGGACAGTCTGGTGCAGCGGTTTGGGGCGCAGCAGTTGCCGCCGTTTGCTTTGGGTACATCGCTGACGGTGCAGCAGTTTCTGCGGCAGTTGGGTATTACGGGTTTGCGGAGTGTGACGATGCAGACGGGATTTCGCGGTGCAGCCACCTGGTCTGAGACTCGCGTCAACGGCAGTGTGGACCCTGGAGTGCTGCAGCGATATCTGAAGCCGACGGTTTTGAAGCTGGACGAGTTGCCGCCGCTGCCACAGAAGGTTTCGGGATTTTCGGCGGCGAAGCTGAATCTGGCAGGTTTGATGGATGCGTCGATGGCGATGGGAGTGCGTCTGCAGGGGGTGATGGGTGATGATCCTCTGATTGGAACGGATGGAGCGTTTAACTGGCTGCAGTCATTTGTGGGCGGGTATACTCTGAGGCAGTTTCTGGGTGGTTTGGGGGACGTGTGGTGTGAGTACAATGATCCGCAGCCGATGGTGGTACCGGTGGGTTATTCGCCGGTGCTGGCGGTGAGTGTGCGAGATCAGGAGGCGGTGGCTGCGGGATTGTATCGTCTGGAGTCTTTGCTGCAGGGTGTGCTGGCCGGAGCCGGCGGTGTGACTCTGGAGAGGGCACAGAAGGGCGACCGCAGTTACTGGACATTGAAGTCTGAGGAGTTACCGGTAGCACCGACGCTGATGCTGACGAAGAGCTGGCTGGCGATTGCTGTGAATCCCCCGGCACTGGAGGGGCTGGTTCTGCGTGAGGCAGGCGAGCAGGGGCGTTGGGTGCCTGACGAGCTGGTGCAGGGGGCATTGTCGGAGCTGCCGGGAGAGTTTGGTTCGATATCGGTCTCTGATCCGGTGCCCACGTATCGGCAGATGTTTGAGACATTGCCGATGGCATTGCTGGTGTTGAATTCGCAGGTGTTGCCGAATCTGGGTGAGGGCCTTGAGTTGCCGTTTGGTCTGGAGGACATGCCGGCGGCTGAGTCGGTCCTGGAGCCGATGTTTCCGAACGTGTCGGTTGGTTATGCGACTGAGGGTGGCTATGCGTGGAAGACTCGTCAGAGCGTTCCGGGGACACCGGTGGGCAATCTGTCGGCTGGTGCGGTTGGTGGAGTGCTGGTGGCATTGTTATTGCCGGCGGTCCAGCAGGCGCGTGAGGCAGCTCGGCGGACGCAGTCGAAGAACAATCTGAGGACGATTGGGCTGGCGCTGCACAACTACCATGATGTCTTCGGCCACTTCCCTCGTGGCACTCCGGAGCAGCCTGACAGACCAGTGGAGGAGCGTCTGAGCTGGGCGTATGAGCTGTTGCCGTATCTGGAGGAGGCAGTGGCGTATGAGGGTGCTGATCGTGAGCAGGGCTGGGCAGGGCAGGGGAATGCGGAACTGATCGGAAAGAAGTTCGATGTGTTTCGCAATCCCTCGCAGCCTGGTCAGCGGCAGCATGAGTCAGCCGGTGACTATGTGGCGATAGCGGGTGTGGGGGCGAATGCTGCGGAGCTGCCGGACAATGACCTGAAGGCTGGTATCTTTGGTTATGATCGGAAGACGTCATTTCGTTCCGTGACTGACGGGACATCGAATACGATGATGGTGGCGGATTCTTCGCAGCCGAACGTGTCGATGTTTGCGGGTGGGCAGCCGACGGTGCGCGGATTCAGTCAGCAGCCGTATCTGAATGGTCCTGACGGGATTGGTTCACCGCATCCGGGGATTGTGCATGTGCTGATGGCGGACGGTTCTGTGCGTGCTCTGGCGGTGGAAACGGATCCGCAGATTATTGAGGCGCTGGCGACGAAGGCTGGCGGCGAGGTGGTTGGGGACTTTTGAGCTGTGTTGTGTGTTGTGTGATGACTGAGCGGGCCGGGCACGAGTGTGTCCGGCCTGCTGTGTTCAGGGAGCGGAGTCGAGGGCAGTTTGCAGGAGGCTGTTCCAGATTTTGTAGCCATTGTCATTGAGGTGCAGGTCATCATCGGCGAGCAGATCTTTGCTGGGTTCACCTTTGGCATTCAGTCCGGCGGGCCAGGTATCGACGAAGACTGCGAGGGGGTGAGAACTGCAGAGTTCGCTGACGAGTTGATTGGTTTTGATGGCTTGATCGCGAATTGCCCAGCGTTTGATGCTGGGTTTGATGCCGAGGAATACGACTTTGCGGCAGCCGGGCAGTTGCTGAGCTTTTTGGAGAAACAGCTGGAAGTCGTTGAGGACGGTTGCGGGTGATTTGCCGGCGCTGAGGTCGTTGTCACCGGCGTAGAGCACGATGGTGTGTGGTTTGGCGGGTGTGACGAGTCGTTCGAAGAAGTGGACGGAATCGGCCAGTTGTGAGCCACCGAAGCCGTGGTTGACGGCATTGAGGCTGGGGAAGGACTGGCTGATTTTCCAGCGGCGGATGGTGGAGCTGCCGATGAAGACGAAATCGGCAGTGGCAGGAGAGCGTTTGGTGAGGGCTTGTTCGAGCTTCCGGACATCGGGTTCCCAGCGTTCCGGAGATTTTTTTTCGGGGGTGGATTTTTCGTCGAGGTGTGTGGTGCTGGCGGCAGTGAGCGGGCTGGGGTATTGCAGCAGGGTGGTGAGCAGGAGTGAGAGAGTGGTGAGGGCAGTGAGCAGGTGCAGTTTGCGGTGTCGTGGGGTGTTGTGCATATTGATGACTCTGGCGGTGGTGGTGTGTCGGGAAATTGTGGAATGGTGCAGTTGTGGATGTGGGCACGTGCGGGGTGAGATGTTAAAGAGTGGGGGTGTTGAAAATCCAGTGATGTGAAGTTGTGTGATGGTGTTGCAGGTGGTGTGGGCTGTGGCGGGAGAGAGTGATGCGGATTGTGCTGATGGGAACGGGTGAGTTTGCCCTGCCGGCGTTTCGGGCGGTGCTGGGTTCGGCGCATCAGGTGGTTGGCGTGGTGACTCAGCCGGACAAAGTGGGTCGTGGTCATCATCAGCATGTGAACGTGGTGAAGGCGCTGGGTGAGTCTGCGGGAGTCCGAGTGTTGCAGCCGGAGCGAGTCAATCGGGCGGAGGTCCTGGAGGAGTTGCGTGGTTTTGGGGCGGATGTGTTTCTGGTGGCTTCGTATGGTCAGATACTGAAGCCGGAGTTGCTGTCGATTCCTCGACTGGGCGCCTTCAACCTGCATGGATCGCTGCTGCCGAAGTATCGCGGAGCGGCTCCGGTGCAGTATGCGATCCGGGAGGGGGAGCGGACGACGGGGGTGACAATTTTTCAGATTGAGCCGGCGCTGGATTCCGGTCCGATGGTGGGGAAGGTGGAGACGGAGATTGGTGAGGAGGAGACAGCGGGAGAGTTGATGCTGCGACTGGGGGAGTTGTGTGTGCCATTGACGCTGGAGGTACTGGATCAGCTGGAGTGTGGTTCAGCGAGGTTTGAGGTGCAGGATCCGGCGGGTGTGGTGCTGGCACCGAAGATCCCGCGGGAGGCGGGTCAGTTGGATTTTCGGCAGAGTGTATGGCGGATTGACTGTCAGCTGCGGGCATTGCAGCCGTGGCCGAAGTGCAGTGCGGTGTTGCTGCGAGCGGGGCAGCCGCCGTTGCGGTGTCTGTTGTTGCTGGGGAAGCGGTGGCGTGGTGAGGAAGTGGCGGGTGTTGGCGAGGAGGTATTGGCGGGTGCAGTGCGGGTGATTGGGGGTCGACCGGTGGTGCGTTGCGGAGATGGTTGGCTGGAGTTATTGCGTGTGCAGCCGGAGGGTCGGAAGGTGATGGACGGTCGTTCGTTTGTGAACGGGACGGCGGGTTTAGCGGGTGCGATGTTTGGGGATGCGGCTCAGATTTCGTGAGAACCGGCGGTGGAAACGCGGTGATTTTCAGGAATGGTACGCGACTTGCGGGGTTTGGGTCGGCTTTCCCGCTGGCCTGTGCGTTTTGGTGTAAGTCTATTGCTGGCAGTAGTTTGCCGCTGTGTGCTCAGGTCGTTAGGGGGTTGTCGTGGTGTTTGTGGTGGGTAGCAATCTGAGGTTTGGGTTGAGTTATTGGGGATTCTTCCTGCTGAAGCTCGTCCACTTTTGCCAATTTCCCATCACAGCGCAGTAAACCCCGAATTTTACCGTTAGAATTCACGATTTGAGGCACTGGGTTGTGTTTGTTGCGTGGGTGGGATTTGTGACGAATTGTGGGTGCCGTGAACCCGTGTTGAGCGAGTGAATTTTCATGACCGCTGAGACTGCTCGAGAAGTTGTAATTACGGGTATCGGTGTCTTTTCTCCGATTGGCATCGGTCGCAGTGCATTCTGGGCGGGTTTGTCTGAGGGCCGTTGTGGTCTGAAGCGGATCCAGCATGCGTCGTGGGTGGCTGCGCCGGGTTGCATAGGCGGCGAGGTCAGTGACTTCAACGACGATACGGCGAAGAAGGAGCACCTGAAGACTTTGCGTAAGAGTCTGAAGGTGATGTGTCGTGAGATTCAGATGGGAGTGGCATCGGCATTGCAGGCGATGGACGATGCGGGTTTGGCTGTGGGCAGTGTGCCGGCGAATCGGATTGGCTGTGATTTTGGTGCCAATCTGATGAGCAGTCCTCCTGAGGTCATTCTGGAGGGTGCGCTTCGTTCCAGGACTCAGCGGACCGGCAATCTGGCGTTTGATTATGATCAGTGGGGTGAGGTTGGGATGCCGGGGCTGGAGCCGTTGTGGCTTCTGAAGTATTTGCCGAACATGCCTGGCTGTCACATTGGGATCGCCCTGGAGGCTCATGGTCCGAACAATTCGATTACGCATGACGAGGCGTCTGGTGGTCTGGTGCTGGGCGAGGCGTGCAATGCGATACGTCGGAATCGAGCGGACGTGATGGTGGCTGGCGTTACGGGGACTCGTCTGCACACAGTGAAGGCCTGTCAGTCTGCGCGACTGGATCAACTGGCAGACGGTCCGGCCGAGCAGCGGTTGCGTCCATTTGATCGGGAGCGTCGTGGCGAGGCATTGGCAGAGGCGGCCTGCAGTCTGATTCTGGAATCGCGTGCTCACGCTGAGGCTCGCGGGGCAAGGATTCTGGGTACAGTTCTGGCGTGTGGAGCCAGTGCGGTAGCGGGTCGGGATGGTGTAGCGGACGAGGCTGAGGCTGTGTATCTGGCTGGCAGGGCGGCCCTGGATCGAGCGGGTGTATCGGCAGCGGAACTGGGTCATGTGAATGCCTGTGCTGCAGGTAATCCGCAGCGTGATCGTTATGAGGCATTGGGGCTGCGTAAGCTGCTGGGTGCAGCGGCGGACAGTGTGCCGGTGACAGCGATCAAGAGTTACATCGGCAGTTCGGGCAGTGGTGCATCGCTGGTAGAGCTGGCGGCGTCGTTATTGTCTCTGCGTGAGGGTCACATCGTACCGACTCTGAATTATTCGCTGGCGGACGAGGTTGCTCCATTGAACGTGGTGCATGGTGTGGCAGCGAAGGCATCCAGTGGTTTATTTCTGAAAACCAGTGTGACTCGCATGGGCCAGGCCAGTGCTGTGGTGGTGCGGGTCTGATTCTGACCGGGTGGCAAAATGACTGCGGCTGGTTCGGGTGGTACCGGGGATGCGTTGTCGAAATTGCGGATCCGGCGTGACGAGCCGGTACGGGGTGGTGGCTGGCTGGGTCGATTTGTGCGACTGCTGGTGACTGTGGCGGTGTTGTCGCTGCTGGCTGGTGCTGCGTGGGTGTTGTGGCGATCGCCGGGGATGTTGGCGGATGCGGACCGGCTGATGGAGTCGGTGCGATCGAAGCTGGAAGTGCGGGTGGTGCTGGCCAGTGTGGAGGAGGGTCGTTCTGCGGACGCGACGGTGGTTGCGACCGGCTATCTGCAGTCTCGTCAGCAGGCCCGCATTGGTGCTCGAGCGACGGGCCGGATTGAGGCGGTGCTGGTGGAGGAGGGGGTGCGTGTCGCTGCGAATGACGTGCTGGCAATTCTGGAGCATGCGGATCTGGATGCTTCATTAGCGGCGGCGAGGGCATCTGCGGCTCGATGTCGCAGTGAATTGCTGGAGCAGGACGTGTTGATTGCGAGGAATCAGCGGGACCTGCAGCGTGCTGAGAAGCTGCTGGCTGGCCGCACGATGACTCAGGCGGAATTCGACACGGAGAAATTCGAGTATGACGCGGCGGTAGCTCGGCGAGAATCACTGCAGGCCGCGTTGCAGCTTGCCGAGGCTCGGGTGCAGGAGGCTGAGCAGTTGCGGGAGAACATGTTCGTGAGGGCTCCTTTTGCCGGTACTGTGATATCGAAGGATGCGGAGCTGGGTGAGTCGATCATGCCTGGGGGGATGGGCGAGGCTTCGGGGCGTGGTTCGGTGGTCACGATAGCTGATCTGGAGCATCTGGAGGTGGACTGTGACGTGAAGGAGGACTTTATCAGTCGGGTGCAGCAGGGTCAGTCGGCGGAGGTGGCGGTGGATGCGGTTCCGGGTCGTCGATATCGTGGTCGGGTGCGGAAGGTGATCCCGATGGGCGACCGTGCTCGAGCGACGGTCAAGGTGCGTGTAGCGCTGGAGGATGCCGATGAGAAGCTGTTTCCGGAGATGAGCAGTACGGTGTATTTTCTGCCGGGGGATGTGGCTGTTGGTGGTGGTGTGGTGGCAGGTGGTGTGCAGGAATCTGATGAAGTTGGTGGGCGGCGGATTTTCTGTCCGAACGACGCTTTGCAGACGACGGGCGGTGAAGTGTGGGTCTGGGTGGTGGGAGCGGAGGATCGTTTGAAGCGTGTGGTGGTGCAGTTGGGAGAGAAGAAGGAGGGTCGGACGGAGATTGTGAATGGTCTGGCTGGTGGTGAGCGTCTGGTGGCGGGCAGTTCTGCGGAATATCGAGACGGTCTGGCGGTGAAGGTACTGCAGTGACGTGTGGTTGTGGCGGGGCGAGAGTACTGTTGATGTGGTTGCGTGTGTGAGGGGGACGAACAGTGAGCGGATCAGGCGGTGAGCGGCTGGTGGTGGTGCGGAATGTGAGCAAGGAGTTTCGTCGGGACCAGTTGGTGATTCCGGTTCTGAACGGGATGAATCTGGAGCTGGAGGCGGGTGGTTATCTGGCGTTGATGGGTCCATCGGGTTCCGGGAAGACGACGTTGTTGAATCTGATTGCTGGTCTGGATCGGCCGACATCGGGCGAGGTGATTGTGTGTGGGCAGGATCTGTCGCGTTCCACGGAGGGTGAGCTGTCGAGGTGGCGAGCGCGTTACATTGGGTTTATTTTTCAGATGTACAATCTGATTCCTGTGCTGACGGCCTACGAGAATGTGGAGTTGCCGTTGACTTTGACATCTCTGAGTCGGCGTGAGCGTGACGAGCATGTGAAGGCGGCGCTGGAGGTGGTGGGGCTGTCGGAGCGGATGGATCATTATCCGCGGCAGTTATCGGGTGGTCAGGAGCAGCGTGTCGCGATTGCTCGAGCGATTGTCACGGATCCGTCGCTGCTGGTGGCTGACGAGCCGACGGGTGATCTGGATGCGAAGTCAGCGGGAGAGATTCTGGATCTGATGCAGCGTCTGAACACGGAGTTTCAGAAGACGATTGTGATGGTGACTCATGATCCGGGTGCTGCAGCGCGAGCGAAGCGGGTGCTGCATCTGGAGAAGGGCGTGCTGGTATCGGATTCTGCGGTGTCTGGTGTGCGGGGGGCGGTGTGATGCATACGCTGAAGTACATCTGGAGGAACATGCGGCGGAATGCGGTGCGAAGTCTGCTGACGGTATTGTCGGTGGGTTTCAGTCTGGCGTTGATGACAGTGCTGTATGGTTTTCTGGCATCTCAGGACACGTATCGCGACGCGGCATCGCAGGCGAGTCGTGTGGTGGTGATGAACATTCAGGGATTCAGTGGTCGGCTGCCGATTTCTGCACTGGATGACGTGCGTGGTATGGAGCATGTGGCGGCGGCGGTGCCGTTATCGTGGTATGGTGGATCGTATCAGGACGAGCAGATGCCATTTGCTCAGTTTGCGACGGATCCGGAGCAGTTGTTTGAGGTATGGCCAGAGTATTCTCTGCCGGCGGAGCAGCTGGAGGCGTGGAAGCAGAACCGTCAGGGGTGTGTGATTGACCGTCGGATAGCGGAGCGTCGGGGCTGGAAGGTGGGCGATCGAATTCCATTGAAGGGCAATCTGTATCCGTTTGATCTGGATCTGCAGATCTGCGGGATCTTTGATTCTCCGAAGAATACGGATTCGGTGTATTTTCACTGGAGTTATCTGAACGAGGGTCTGCGTCAGCAGAATTTTGCGGTGCTGGACAATGCGGGAACGATTTTTCTGCGTGTGGATGCATCGTCGCAGATCCCTGGGGTGATAGCGGGGGTGGACGATCGTTTTGGCAGCTCGGAGACCCCAACGCGATCTCAGACGGAGGCCGCATTTGCGCAGATGTTTGTGGACATGCTGGGCAACGTGCAGGTATTGATTCGGAACATCGGACTGGCGGTGGTGTTTTCGCTGTCGCTGGTGACGGCCAATTCGATGGCGATGGCGATGCGTGAGCGAGTGACGGAGATTGCGGTGCTGAAGGCGATTGGTTTCAGTCGGGGTCGGATCCTTGGCATGGTGCTGGGTGAGGCCTGTCTGACATCGATCAGCGGAGGGTTGCTGGGCACAGCGATTGGGTGTTTGTTTCTGCAGGGCATGAATCAGATTCTGCCGCAGTTTTTTCCGTTTACGGTTTCGGAGATGCTGGGGCCGTGGGTCAGTTACGGGCTTTTGGCGGCGATGTTTCTGGGATTTGTGAGCGGGATTGTTCCTGCGGTGCGAGCGGCGCGGATGTCTGTAGTGGACGGACTGCGTCGGATTGCCTGAGGAGTCTGTCTGCGAGTGGTTGTGTGCAGATTGCTGACTGCTGATGGGGTGTGTGATGATTCCGGCGAAATACAATGTTCGTAATCTGCGTGTCCGCTGGATGACGACTCTGATGACCGTGCTCAGTACGGGTCTGGTTGTATGGGCATCGGTATTGTGTTTCGGTCTGACTGACGGGTTGCGGTATGCGCTGCAGGTGACGGGTCACGAGCTGGATCTGATTGTATTGAGGAAGGGTTCGGCGGACGAGATCGGGAGTGGTCTTGAGCAGAAGGTGGCTCGCGAGGTTTCCACTTTGTTGGGTATTGCGAAGGACGGCGAGGGTCGTCCGATGTGTTCGGTGGAGTTTGTGACGATTCTGACGAAGCCGCGTCGGAACAATGGTGGTACGGTGAATCTGATCGTGCGTGGGTTGGAGGATGTGGGTCGGGAGCTGCGACCGGATTTTCGGATCGTGGAGGGTCGTGATCTGGAACCTGGTAAGTTTGAGGCGATCACCAGTCGCAGCATGGCGGCGCGGTTTGAGAATCTGGCGATTGGCGAGAAGCTGGAGGTGAACCGTCAGTTTTTCGAGGTTGTGGGGTATTTTGAGGCGTCGGGGAGTGCTGCGGAATCGGAGGTCTGGACGGACCTGCGGGATCTGGGACTGGCGCGGAAGTCGCCGGCGGCGGTCAGTTCGGTGTGTCTGCGAGCGGAGAGTGCCGGGCAGCGAGACGACCTGCAGCGGCTGCTGCAGGATGACAAGCGATTTCAGATGAAGGCGATCTCTGAGAAGCAGTATTTTGAGGACCAGATGAATCAGTCGAATGCGATTCAGTACATTGGTTATATCATTGCGGGCTTTTTGATTTTTGGTGCGATGTTTGCGGCGGCGAATACAATGTTTGCGGCGGTCGCCAGTCGGGCTCGTGAGATCGGAACGCTGCGGGCCCTTGGTTTTTCCCGTTCTGCGATTCTGTCGTCGTTTTTGTTTGAAGCGATTCTGTTGTGTCTGCTGGGCGGGCTGCTGGGTTGTGTGGCGACTTTGCCTTTCAACGGTTTGTCAACGGGCACGATCAATCAGTTCAGTGAGATCACATTTTCCTTCCGCTTCGGGCCTCGCGTACTGGCTCAGGGTGTGCTGCTGGCGGTATCGATGGGTTTGCTGGGTGGAATTCTGCCGGCGATTCGGGCGGTTCGTCTGAACATAGTGACGGCCCTGCGTGAGCGCTGAGTTTGTGGCGTTCTGTGAACGAGTCCGCACAGGCTGCAGGATCAGCATGGGCTTATACAGGCCACAGCAGAATTCCCCGATCCTGCATTTTTCTGCCGATCGGGAAGGCGCAGGGGAGCCCGTTTGGTTAATTTCCTCAGTCTTAAGAACTGATTGCACTTGAGGCCAGTCGAAAAAATTCGCAGAATCTTAGCAGAGTGCCGAAGTTTCCTGATTTAAGTCAGCGAGGGGCAGCGAATGTCAGACCTGCAGACCAGCCTGCTGCTGATGACGGCGCTGAGTGCGGCGTTTGCTGTGCTGGGGGTGGTGTTGCAGGGTTTGCGTGGCGGGCGGCCATTGGCTGTGGCCCTGATTTCGATGACTGTGCTGATGTTTGTGTATGTTGTGCTGGTGTGGGACAGTCCCCTGATTGTGCGGCTGCTGCCATTTTCCGGTGCGATTATTCTGGGCAACTGGCTGCCGCTGGTGGGCGCATTTTACTCGGGAGTGTGTTTCCGGGCGACCGGTGTACCGAGGGTTCGCCGAGTGCTGCTTTCCACAGCATTGCTCTGCCTGTGTCTGTATTCGCTGGCCAGTCCACTGCTGGGGCGACCTCCGGCATGTGCTCGGGTGGAATACGAGCGGGTGATGGAATTTCAGACGACGGATTCGACCTGTTCGGCGGCCTGCGCGGCCAGTCTGCTGCGGATGCATCAGATTGATGCAACGGAGCGAGAGATGGCGGAGCTCTGCCTGACTCGCGAGGGGACTCACTGGCTGGGTCTGTATCGTGGTTTAAAGCTGAAGACTGCCGGAACGGAATGGGACGTTGTGGTGGAGAATGTTTCCGGACAGGAGCTGTTGCGACGTGGCAGTGAGTCTGGTGTGTTGTCACTGACATTTCATGGTCGTGCCACGAACCGTGTGTTTGAGACGGATTTTCAGATGCAGTCCGGGCATTCGGTGGTGTGTCTGGGGCCGGGGGATCGAGGCAGGCTTGAGGTGTTTGATCCGTCTCCGGACTATGGTTTTGAGAGTTGGGACTGGAGGCAGCTGGGTCAGGTGGACTCGGCGATTCTGGTGCGTCTGGTGCCGAGGTCCGGTAAGTCAGCATTTCAGATTCCAGATCCGCGGACGCTTCAGGACCACAATATGGTTTACTGGGAGCGGCGTCGTTAGCGGCAGTATCGATTTGGATTGGGTGGTACTGCGCTGCATGGGATTGAGCGCATAAAAAAGGGGCTCAACGCAGAATCAAGTGCGTGGTGTGAGGAAGTGTTTTCGCCACGAAAGACACCACTTGCAGAGGCATCCAAAGGCGAGCCTTTGGCGGGTGCCAGCGGTGTGTTGTGTTGAGGGCGGTCATCGAACTGGTGCTGGGTGGTTCCGGTTGGGAGGGCGAGGCTTCCGCCGAGCCGCGGGATCCTGTTTCGGGAGGGCGAGGCTCCTGCCGAGTCGCGGGATTCAGTGGCCTGACAGTTTTTCGGCTCAGCAGGAGCTTCGCCGTCCCAGGGGAAGAAACCCCTGACGCCGGAAACCCCTGTTTTCGGGGTCGTCTTGATTCTGCGTGGACCACTTTTTGTCAACACCTGTGGCAATGCAAGTGGCAGTTGCGCACAGGATTTGGCGTTGATACTTTTTTTCACCACGGAATGACACGGAAAATCAGAAGGGGTGTTGGGGCTGGGGGAGTTTTCAACCACGAATGACACGAATGA
>Ga0255094_1001000_pt1 | contig 13248 bp, 7 predicted proteins | sample Colum_Law_RepB_8_2_FD_188434 | JGI IMG/M metagenome (GOLD analysis project Ga0255094, IMG submission 188434) | Freshwater microbial communities from Columbia River, Oregon, United States - Colum_Law_RepB_8d | ecosystem: Environmental > Aquatic > Freshwater > River | place: USA: Oregon | collected...
CAGTGTGGCAGTGCGGAGGGCGGGAATTCACAAAGGTGGGACAAACTCAGTATGCTATCGAAGATTGGGCCCCAGGACGATGCAGAAAAGCGGTCGAAAACGGGGATTTTGCAGAACGGTCAGAACAGCAAAAAATCGGGACCGATTGTACTTGACTGTCGCCACTTTTGTGCCACCGCCAAACCAGTCCGCACTGGACAACAACCGGCCACTCCCGCAGATCTGAATTCCAGTGTCCGAATCAGCACCGAATCAGCTAAACTGCAACGCCAGGCACACAATTCGCCCATCCGTCACACTTCTTTGCGCTGCGTCCCCATGCCTGACAATACTGATCAAAACGACATCATGACAGCTTTGAACAAGGCCCCGCGGCAACGCTCTGGCTGGCGCTGGCCACTCGCCATCGTCCTGCTGACGTCCGCCGGCACCTTGCTGGGCAACAGACTTGCAGATAGTCGCACGGGCGAGGTCATTGCGATTTTCTACGGCATCGGTCTGACAATCGTGGGCCTGAGCGGCTGGTGGCTGTTTTTTTCCGGCGGTACACGCACTCGCCGCTGGCTGGTCTTCGGTGGCATTCTGCTGGGCTCAGCTGTTGCCGGCATCGCCGCAGTGCGGGAAGTCTGGTTTGAAGGCGATATGCGACCACACGTCAGATTCCATTGGGATCCGCCTTCGCCGGCTGACCTCGCACAGCAGTGGCTGTCCCGGAACGCGCCGCCCAATCCGCTCACCCCGCAGACTCCGGAAGTCCTCGCCAATAACTCGGCCGGCTTTGCAATCACCGAGACGCAGCTGAGCATCTCGGAGGATGACTGGGCGCGTTACTGCGGCCCGGATTCCCGCCGCCAGATCTCCGGCGCGAAACCCCGGACCGACTGGACACAACAGCCCCCGAAACTGCTGTGGCGTCACCCCGTCGGAGAAGCGTGGTCGTCCGTCTCCATTGCCGGTCATCTGCTCTGGACTCAGGAACAACGCGAGGCACTGGAATGCACTGTCTGTTACAATGCAGACACCGGCGCCGAACTGTGGCGACGTGAAGATTCCGCGCGGTACCAGACATCCCAGGGTGGCGTCGGACCTCGCAGTACCCCGACTGTCACGGAAGCTGCCGTGTATGCCCTCGGTGCAACCGGAATTCTGAACGCGCTGCATCCCACCTCCGGCAAACTGCTCTGGCAAAGAAACATCTGCACCGATGCTGGCAGTGAGATGGTGGAATGGGGCATGAGCGGAGCACCGCTGGTCTGGCAGAACATGGTGATTGTCGATGCCGGTGGCCAGAACGGCAAAGCCGTGATCGCCTACGATCGTTCCAGCGGTGATATCGTCTGGGCCAGCGGCAGCCATAAAGCCGGCTATGCCGCTCCCCGGATCGAAACCATTGATGGCAGACCCGTGCTGCTGGTATTTCACGGAGATGGACTGGAGGCCCTGAATCCGGAGGATGGTCAGTCATTCTGGCTGTATCCCTGGGTCAACCAGTACAGGATCAACGTGGCACAGCCAATGCTGTTCGGCAACCGCGTGTTTCTCAGCAGCGGCTACGATTCCGGCTGCGTGCTGCTGGACCCGGCAAGGCTCACGGATGTGCCCGGAGGCGTCCCGCGACCGGCCGAAGTCTGGTCACCCACCCGCAGCCTGAAACTCAAATTCAACGAAGCGGTGCAACTGGGAGATTTTGTCTACGGACTGGATGACGGCATACTGGCCTGCGTGGATGTCAACACCGGCGAACGTCGCTGGAAGGGCGGGCGATACAAGTACGGGCATGTGCTGCTGTGGCAGGACCTGCTGCTGGTACAGGCCGAGGATGGGTTTGTCGCCCTCGTACAGGCTGATCCCACACGATTTCAGGAGCTGACGCGGTTTCCTGCCCTGACGGATCGCACATGGAATGTGCCCGCAGTTCATCGCGGACGGCTTTACGTCCGAAATGCTTCAGAACTGGCCTGTTTTCAGTTCCCCTGACTGCAGTTTGTGACATCCCGGAACGCACAACGCAGGCGATTGAGAAAATACTCTCGCGTTTGGCCTCTGCCCGTGAAAAGTGCCGAATTCACAGGCTGCAGGTAGTTCTGCCGCTGCGTTAATCGAGCTGCCCGTGTGCGGTATAGGCCGAGACGGGTAATTTGCCCCCCTGGTATAAACGAACAGCGAGCCCACCATGAACATCGACCGCATGGAACATCACACGAGTCTCGTTTCAAACGACGAAACTGCTGCAGATTTTCGCCGCTGGGTGCTCACCACGGGTCTGGCAATGCTGTTTGCAAAATGTCTCTGGCTGTTCCTGTATCACATATTGCTGTTCCCTGTGACGCACAATGAGCTGACCCTGTATGAGAACTTTGGGATGGCCGCAGACCAGATCGCGGTAAACCTTGCCTTCGAACTGCCAATCTACGCTGCCTGCATCCTGTACCTGAAAGTGAAGTCCGCTGAAACTCACATTGTCCCGGGCGTTTTGACCACATTCGGGCTCGCTGTATCACCGTTGCTTCCCCTACTCCCGCTGGGGGCCATCTTCGTCCCTGAATGGATGGGATACTTCGTGTTTTGTGGTCTGGTGACGGCGACCCTGTCAACGATCTGCTCGGCGGTACGTCGCAAAGCAGCACGTGTGGCCGCCGGACACCCACGCATCTGATCCTGACTCCTCATCTGCTTTTATTCAGTCTGAAACTCTGGAGGAAGTAGCATGGCAGGCGCTGCAGCCACAAAAACGGAGGTCGACGTTGATCGCCGGTATTTGCCGCGTTGGTTTTGCGGAACGCTGCTGGGGATTTGTGCCGCGGGAGGCTGCTTTGCCTGCCTGATCGGCCGTATTTTCCAGTCCGACAGCACCGGTTGGCCGTGGTTCAGCGAAAGCCTGCAGTGCTTTGCCACGGGTGTCGGGTATTCGCTCATCTGCGGGGTTCCCGGCTGCGTGCTGGGCAGCCTGCTGCTGCATGCGGCCGGTGGAAAAACGGAGTCCGATCGGCTGGCGTGGGCGGTGCTCTGCGGAGGAGGAACCGGGGCCGCCAGTCTGCTGTTGTCCGGACTGCCGGCGGCCATCATTGTCGCGTCCGTTGTCGGCGCTGTGGGAGCATTTGCGGGCAATTGCCTGCTGGACGCGATTGTGCATCCACACAGCTCAAAACATCGGCTCAACGCAAAATGAAGCGCGTGGTGTGAAGAAGCATGCTGACCACGCAAGGCAGCAATTGTCGAGGCATTCCGAGGGCCAGCCGTTGGCCGAGGCCATCGGCTGTTGTCTTGAAAGGGAGCACCCAGCTGGTGCTCGTTGGTCCCGCCTGGGAGGGCGAGGCTCCCGCCGAGCCGTCATACATCCCGCGGACTGACAGGCGTTTGGCTCAGCGGTAACTTCGCCCTCCCTAAGGGCCAACTCCCGTGGCAAGGCAATCTGCGGCTGCGCACAGGATTTCGCGTTGATCCAAAAATTCGCTCGGTCCGTCAGATGGACGTTTTCGGTTAATCGTCGCAGGACAGGACGGTCAGATTGCTGTTCTCGCGACAGCACCGGGTGACTCAGTAAAGACTTCCGTAGATCGTTTGAGCGAACCTCTCTCTCCAGCGTGCAGGATCTTCACGATTGCCGGTGTGAACGTGGACGGAGGCAGTTTTCGGTGGGAATCACCACGGCTGCGGTTTGTAAACCATCCATGATCGGAGTGGCTTTCATGAACAGTGACGTGTCGGGAATTGCCCGCAAAGAAGTCTCTGGTGACTGCGCAGAAGTTCCTCGCAACCCGCGATTGCTGGAATGGCTGTTGTCTGTCTGGCTGGGCACAGTGATCGGTGGTGGGATGTTTGGGGGCATCATCGTAATTCAGGCCCCGCAGGCCTTCCCGCTGTTTTTCGCGGTCGGCTGCATGTGGGCTGCAGTGGGCAGTTTGCCGATACTTGCGGTGGCAGGGGTTGTGGGCCTTGCTTTACGCTCTGCCATGGACAGCAGTGTCGTGCGGATTGTGATGGCGGCGGTGTGTGGCTTTACATCCGGTGTGGTCAGTGCCCTGCAGATTGGCCCCATGGCCGTTGCCGCCGGGGCTGTTGGGGCGATTGGTGCCATGGCCGGTGTTTTGCTGGCTGACAGACGATATCGCCGCAGGCTGGCCGCAGTCGACGCCTGATCAGTCGCTCGGGTTCGAAAAAAGAGCTGCGGATTTCAGTTTGAGTTGCTGCGTTGTGTGTGGGATGATGGCGGTGTTCGACCTGCCACGCGTCCATCCCTGCCACTCCTGCATTGAACCTTCGCCGAATGTGCGTCAATCGCCGTTTTTTCATCCTGCTGCTGGCGATGTCAGCGCTGTTCAGCAGGTTTTCTGTGGCTGTGGCTGTGGCTGTGGGGCCGCAGGATGCTGCAGTGTCGCCCGGCGTGCCCCCGCAGTTTACGGACACACAACTGCAGTTTTTCGAGTCGCAGGTGCGGCCACTGCTGGTTGAACACTGTTTCCCGTGCCATGCTGGGGAAAAACTGAAGGGCTCACTCAGCCTCGAATCCAGGGCTGCGGTTCTGCTGGGGGGAGACAGCGGGCCAGCCATTGTTCCCGGTGATGCCGCAGCCAGCCTGCTGATTCAGGCCGTGCATTATGACGGTTTGCAGATGCCGCCCACGCAGAAACTGTCGGCAGCGAAGATTCAGGTGCTGGAACAGTGGGTGCAGCAGCAGGCGCCATGGCCGCTTGCTGCGGGCACCACCAGCATGCGCAAGTCCGCGGCGGCGGCGGTGACGGTGACGGACGACGACCGCCAGCATTGGGCCTTCCAGCCGCCTCAGGCCACCCTGCCGCATGCTGCCACAGCCGCTGCTCACCCAATCGATGCATGGCTGCAACAGCAGCACACATTGCAGCAACTGACGCCTCTGCCACAGGCCGAGCCCCGGGTGCTGGTGAGACGCGCGTTTCTCAGCCTGACCGGTCTGCCGCCCACATTCGCGGAACTGAACGACTGGGAACGTCGCATCACCGGGCCGACTCAGGGGCAGTTGAATGAGCCCGGCTTCACGCAGCTGCTGGACGACCTGCTGGCGCGTCCCGCCTATGCAGAACACTGGGCCCGGCACTGGCTGGATGTGGTGCGGTTCGGACAAAGCAACGGCTACGAGCGCGACGGCTATAAACCGTATTCCTGGCGCTACCGCGATTATGTCGTGCAGTCATTTCAGCAGGACAAGCCGTGGGACAGATTTCTGCTGGAGCAGTTGGCGGGGGACGAGCTGCCCGACGGTTCGGCGGAATCGCGTACAGCCACCGGGTTTTATCGAGTGGGCGTGTGGGATGATGAAGCCGATGACAGGCGGCAGGCGGAGTTTGATGACCTCGATGATGTGCTGGTGACGGTGGGAGCTTCCATGCTGGGACTGACCATCGGCTGTGCCCGCTGTCATGATCACAAATTTGATCCGTTGCCGCAGGACGACTACTACCGGATGCTCAGCTTTTTTCGAGGCATCCGGCGTTACGAAGAACCTCAGGAAAAACCAGAAAGTGCCACGGTACTGCCGCTGCAGGATGCAGATCAGGTGCGGCAGGCCCTGCAGGCTGCCAATGGACAGTCAGCGCCGCCACTGACATGGACACTGGCTGTCCGCGAAGCGGGCCCGGTACCTGCGGAAACCCGGGTGCTTGTGCGTGGTCAGGCCGCCAATCCCGGCATCGCGGTGCAGCCGGCTTTTCCGCAGGTACTGTGTCGAAGCGATACGTCAGCAGCCGACCAGTTGCTGCTGACGGACATGCGCTCTGAATCACCGCTCGCTGATCTGTTTCCGTCCAGCGGCAGGCGTCTGGCGTTTGCCCGCTGGCTGGTGCGTAGCGATCATCCGCTGACGGCGCGAGTTGCCGTGAACCGAGTCTGGCATTTTCATTTCGGCCGCGGACTGGTCGGCTCAACCGCTGACTTCGGTCGGGCTGGCGAGTCACCGATTCATCAGCCCCTGCTGGACTGGTTGTCCGTGGATTTCATGGAACATGGCTGGTCTCTGAAACAGTTGCACCGGCGGATTCTGACCTCTGCGGCGTGGCGTCGCAGTTCCCGGACAGATGCGGGGCAGGTGGAGCAGGTCCGGCAGGCGGAGCAGCGGGACCCGGCCGCTCGCCTGCTCTGGAAATTTCCGTTCCGCCGACTGGAAGCGGAATCCATTCGTGACCGCATGCTGTTCAGCAGCGGCGAATTGAATCCTGCCGTGGGTGGGCCGGAAATGTATCCGCAGCTCAGTGGCGAAGTGCTGGCCGGTCAGTCGAAGCCCGGACTGGGCTGGCGCAGCAGTGAATTCGGCGAGCAATGCCGCCGCAGTCTGTATGCGATTGTGAAGCGGGGCGTGCGGGATCCGGTCCTGGAAGCTCTGGACTATACGAATACGGCGTCACCGCTGACGGAACGTCCGGTCACCACGGTGGCTCCGCAGGCCCTGATCCTGCTGCACGGACGGTTCACTGCGGACCGCGCTGCCGCTTTGGCACAGCAGACACCGCCTGCAGCAGACGTCACCACACAGATCCGCGGGATTTACGAACGAGTGCTGCAGCGACATCCCAGTGCTGCTGAACTGACAGCCGCAGTGGATCTGGTGTCTGCGTGGGAGCAGCAGTGGCCGCTGCCGAGCAGGCAGATTTCATTCCGCCCGGACGTCCCCGAGTCCCTGTATTCGCCTTACCGTCAGCAGCTGCCCCAGCAGGCATTTTTGCTGGGGCCCGCCGACATGTGGCAGTATCGCAGTGGTGTCTGGGGAGGTGGCTACGAGGGCATTGATGTCGTGGACAAACGACTGGGGCCGCACGCGTTCTGGCTGGGTCAGCGGGTGCATGCCGGAGTCCTCAGCGGTGAATTGCGGCTGGAGAGTTCCGTGGAGTCAGTCACGATACTGGCAGGCGCAGCGCCCGACGGTGCCGCGTGGACTGGTCTGGGGCTGACATTTGATCGGCAGCAGGCGCAGGTCCGGTTAAGGCTGCGGCACCCCGGTGGGGCTGAGCAGTTGCTGGGACAGGCGGACTGGAAACCGGCTGATGCGCGATGGCAGCCATTTCGCTGGGAAATCGGCCCTGAGATCAGACTTTTTGTCGAACACAACACAAATCCGGTCCTCACAGTACCGATTTCTGCAGATCGTCTGCCGTCGGGTCGGCTGGGAGTGGCTGTTTGGGGTGGCCGCGTGGATCTGCGTCAGTTGCAGTGGGCGGACAACGGGTCGGAGGCCGTTCCGCTGGATGTTCTCGCGGTACGACACAGGACTGTGGAATCGCCGCTGCCGGCGGGCTGGAGTCAGTTTGGTGGGGACTGGCAGAGGCTCAGTCAGACCGGTTGGCGAGTGGCGGCGGACCGTGGCGGGAAGATTCTGTGGGATCAGCAACCGCTGAGCGAGGGTGAGGTGTCGGTGGAACTGCGAATGCCTGCCGGACGTGCGGAGATTGGCGGGCTGCTGCTGTGTGTCAGTGAACCGCGGGTCGGAGCCGACAACTGGTTTGGCTATGAAATCAGTCTGAATGTGCCTGCGCGAGCTGTTCTGGTGGGGGATCACCGCAACAATTTCCGGCTGCTGCGACAGCAGGTGGCGGACATAGCGGCGGATCGATGGCATCAGTTGCGCGCGGTCATCAGTGGCGGTCGACTGCTGGTGTATCTGGATCAGGGCCAACAACCGCTGGTTGATGAACCGCTGCCCGATCGCCTGCCGGGCAAACTGGCCGGATTGCGAACATGGGGTTCGGAAATCGAGTTTCGTAATTTCCGCGTGAAGTCTGCTGAGCAGTCCGAACATGTGGTCGCCGAGTGGCCTGAGGCCGAGCTGCAGCAGTTGCCTCAGGTGGATCCGCTGCGGCAGCGGCGAATTGCGGGTCTTGCGGCCCTGTGTCGCACGATGTTCAGCCTGAATGAGTTTGCCTATCTGGAATAGGGTGCAGTCTGATGTCTGACGGTGGATGGGACCAGTGCCGGGGCCGACTGGCGGACCAGTTGCAGACGCGTCGCCGGTTTGTGTTCGGCAGCAGTGCCGGATTCGCCGGGTTGGCGACGGCGTCACTGCTTGCCGGGGAAGCGCATGGACCGCTCCTGCCGCACCGGGCGAAGCACTGCATTTTTCTGTATATGTATGGCGGTCCGTCCCAGATGGATCTGTTTGATTACAAGCCCGAGCTGCAGAAGCGGGATGGGCAGGCCGTGCAGATTGAGCTGCGGCGTCGCGAAGTTCGGGAAGGACGGTTGCTGGGTTCTCGCCGTCGATTTCGGCAGCATGGAGAAAGTGGCTTGTGGTGCAGCGATGCCCTGCCCCGTCTGTCGCAGCACATGGATAAGCTGGCGATGGTCAAAAGTCTGTGGCAGGACTCCTTCGCACACGGGTCGGCCAATCTGCAGATGAACTGCGGACGGATTGTTCAGGGTTACCCATCACTGGGGTCATGGCTCAACTATGGGCTGGGGCGCGAGAATCAGAATCTGCCCGGATACGTCGTGATGCTCGATCCTCGGGGCGGTCCGATTCCCGGAGCCCCAAACTGGAGTGCTGGCTTCATGGAAGCGCAGCATCAGGGGACGGTCTTTCGGACCAGCGGTCAGGCGGTGCTGGATCTGCAACCGCACACTCAGGATCCGCTGGAACTGCAGCGGCAGCAATTGAGCACACTGCAGTTACTGGATCAGACGTTTCAGGATCGCCATCCGGAATCGGCCGAGCTCAGGGCCCGCATGGCCAGCTATGAACTGGCTTTTCAACTGCAGTCCAGTGCCCCGGAAGCTCTCGATCTGTCCTCCGAGACCCGGCAGACTCTGGAAATGTATGGCCTGTTCGATGGCTATCCGCCGCATCGCCTCGCCGTCGGCCCGGCGGTGTTCGGTCGCCAGTGTCTGATTGCCCGGCGACTGATCGAACGCGGTGTGCGATTTGTGCAGATCTACAGCGGCGGCGGTCATCAGCAGCAGAACTGGGATGCTCATTTTGGTGTCGAGGAGAATCTGGCAATTCACTGCCCGGAAGTGGACCGGCCGATGGCTGGACTGCTGCAGGATCTGGAACAGCGCGGGCTGCTGGATGAAACGCTGATTGTGTGGGGCGGTGAATTCGGACGGCAACCGGTGTCGCAGGGCGATCAGGGCGGACGTGATCATAATCCCAAGGGCTTCACCTGCTGGCTGGCCGGGGGCGGAGTCCGCGGTGGTACGTCATACGGAGCGACCGATGATCTGGGCGCTGAGGCGGCCGTGGACCGTCGCCACGTGCGGGACTTCCACGCCACCATCCTGCGGCTGATGGGACTGGATCACGACCGACTGACGTGGTTCTACGGAGGGCTGAATCAGAAACTGACCGGAGTTCAGGAAGCACACGCCATCGAGGAATTGATGGCCTAGTGTGGCACCTGGACCGCCTGCACTCCGCGGTCACTCTCGCCCTCGCCTCCGGTCACAGCATCATCTGACGGTCGATCGCCCGCGGGGACCTCCAGCGACGCAGGAGGCACGGCCATCAGTTTCGGACCACGGCGATTTTCCTCGATCACCCGATGCATGTGCTCGGCCGACATCGTTTCCATCTCCATCAGATCGGCTGCCAGCCGTTCCAGCGTGGTGCGCTGAGATGTGAGTGTGTCCTGTGCCGTGCGGTAGGCTTCATCCACGAGGCGTTTCACTTCCAGATCGATCTCACGCCGAGTCGCCTCGGCATGCACCGATTCCGAAACAATCGCCCCGGATCCCGCCAGAAACGGAGATCTTTGGGCGTCACTGTAATACATGCGACCGAGGCGAGGACTCATACCAAACTCTGTCACCATTCGCCGGGCAAGGTCTGAGCACCGCTGCAGATCGTTCTGCGCCCCGGTCGAAGTCTCGTTGTAGACAATCTGCTCGGCCGCAATCCCGCCCAGCAGTACCGCCAGTCGACTTTGCAGCTCGGACTGCGTCAACAGCTCGCGGTCATCTTCCGGCAGCTGCAGCATGTATCCCAGAGCACCCATGCCACGGGGAATAATCGAAATCTTGTGCACCGGATCCGTATGCGGCAGGCTGGCAGCCACCAGCGCGTGGCCGCTTTCATGGCAGGCGACTCGGCGCTTGACATCTTCCACGATGATCCGCGATGTCTTCTCCAGTCCAGCCATCACCCGCTCAATACCATCCTCAAACGCCTTCATCGTGACTCGTTTGTCTTCCCGACGCGCTGACAGCAATGCAGCTTCATTGACGAGGTTGGCCAGGTCAGCACCAACAAAACCGGGCGTCAGCTTGGCCACTCGTCTCAGATCCACATCATCTGACATCTTGATCCTGCGTGCGTGCACGTTCAGAATCTTCTCGCGTCCCTTGATGTCCGGTCGGTCGACCAGCACATGTCGGTCAAAGCGACCGGGACGCATCAGGGCCGGATCCAGAGTCTCCGGGCGATTGGTGGCACCCATCACGATCACACTGTGATCTGTGCCGAACCCGTCCATTTCCACCAGCAGAGCATTCAGAGTCTGTTCGCGTTCGTCATGACCACCCGGGGCCCCACTGCCGCGAACCTTGCCAAGCGCGTCCAACTCGTCAATGAAGATGATGGCCGGCGAACGCTGCAGCGCCTGCTGAAACATGTCGCGCACACGAGCCGCCCCGACGCCCACGTACATCTCAACAAAGTCAGACCCCGACAATCCGAAGAACGGCACACCCGCCTCGCCGGCGACAGCCTTGGCCAGCATGGTCTTGCCGGTACCCGGAGGCCCCACCAGCAGAACGCCGCGAGGTATGCGGCCACCGAGCGCCTGATACTTCTGCGGCGTCTTCAGGAATTCGACAACCTCTTTCAGCTCTTCAACCGCTTCATCAATGCCGGCCACGTCGGCAAAAGTCACCTGCACATCTTCCTGAGCGTACAGTCGCCCGCGACTGCGACCAAATGACATTGCGGAACCGGCCCCGCCGACCCGCCGAATCACAAAAATGAAACCACCCACCAGCAGCAGAGTCGTCAGCAGCAGAGGCAGCATCTGCTGCCATTCCGGAGCAGGTTCAGAGAACCCATACTGGATCCCGGCCTGATCCAGCAACTGACACAATTCGTTCCGAGTCTGTTCGCTGGCACTGAGCAACGGTGTGTAGTAGCGTCGAACCAGTGTCGCCTTGCCCGAGGAAACCGCGGCCTTCGGTTCATCCTGCCACGTCATCCACGCGTCGGTGATCTTCAGTTCCCAGATTTGTTCCTTCTTCAGCTTCTGCTCACGCACCTGCCGCACAAACTCACTGTACTCGACCTTGTCACCCTTGTAGCCCCGGGTCACGACCGAGAACAGGACTGCCGCCAGCATGCCGGCCACCAGCAGATACCAGAAACCCCCACCCGACTGGCCGCGATCCTTCCGCGGCGATTTCGAATTGTTCGAGTTGCCCGATCCGTTTTCCGACGGTGATTCCTGCGATCCCGACATTGGCGGCTGCTTCTTGAGGGTTGAACGATGCTGAGCCCCGGGAGTGTTCCCCGAGCACTGCCCCCACTCTAGACCCGCATTCGCAGCCGGTCAACCTGCGAGTCGTCTGACGGTGTACAGTTCCGCAGGTTTGACTGCTGCATTCCGCAGAATCCGGTTCTTTCAGACCGTTTCCATGGGAAAATCCGGCATCTGCTGGTCGTTTTTCAGGATTCGGATGTCTTCAGTCCAACGGTCTGCGATCGTTTGCGAATCGCCTTTGCCCTGCGGTAACATCCGGAGATAAAGCGCCATCGGGCGCCCGACTGCCGGTGTACCGGCAGTCACCTTTCTGCAATTTCTCAGATATCAACCACATCCATGGCCAAAAAATCAATCAGTGATCTCGCCGTTTCCGGCAAAACCGTATTGATGCGAGTCGACTTCAATGTACCGCTGGATGCTGCCTGCAGCGTGACCGACGACCGGCGTATTCGGGAAGCACTGCCTTCCATTCGCTCCGTGGTGGATCGTGGCGGCCGATTGGTGCTCTGTAGCCATCTCGGACAGCCCAAAGACGGCGAGGATCTGGCGAAATACAGCCTGCAGCCGGCGGCGGCTGTGCTTGCCGGCCTGCTGGGGCGTCCCGTGGCATTCGCCACCGATACTGTGGGGACGGATGCGGCTGCCAAAGTCGCAGCACTGACAGATGGTGGTGTTGTGCTGCTGGAAAACCTGCGATTCAACAAGGGTGAGAAGAAGGGTGATCCGGAGTTCGCGGGGAAACTGGCCGCGTTCGCGGACATTTACTGCAATGACGCTTTTGGAACCTGCCATCGTACGGACGCTTCGATGGTGGCCGTTCCTGCGGCGATGGCTGGCAAGCCGCGTGTTGTCGGATTTCTGGTGCAGAAGGAAATCCAGTACCTGAACGATGCCATTGCCAGCCCGCGTCGGCCGTTCATCGCCATTCTCGGTGGCGCCAAGGTCTCTGACAAAATCAAAGTCATCAGCAACCTGCTGAACGTCTGTGACAAGGTGCTGATCGGCGGTGCGATGGCCTACACCTTCGCGCTGGCGCTCGGAGGTAAAGTTGGCAAAAGTCGGGTTGAACCGGACCGTGTGGAGCTGGCGAAGGAGCTGCTGCAGAAGGGAGCGGGCAAGCTGGTGTTGCCGGTTGACACTCACTGTGGCGACGCCTTCAGGGGCGACTGCAACAAAGTGGTTGTCAGGGCTGGTCAGATTCCGGATGATTTTGAGGGCTTCGATATTGGCCCGGAGACGGCCCGTCTGTATGCGGCGGAAGTTGCGAACGCCGGCACAGTAGTGTGGAACGGCCCGATGGGTGTGTTTGAAATGCCGCCGTTTGATGCCGGCACTCGCGCGGTGGCCGAGTCGATTGCCAACAGTGGTTCGACCAGCATCATTGGCGGCGGTGACAGTGCCGCGGCCATCCAGCAACTGGGCTTTGCCGACCGAGTGACCCACGTCAGCACCGGTGGCGGCGCCAGCCTCGCGATGCTGGAAGGCGAAAAATTCGCGGCAGTGGAGCTGCTGGACGAGGCCTGAACAGCACAGGCTCGCAGTGCGGTCCGAACGTAGCCCAGGCATTCCTGCCGGGCTACGCTCTCATCCGTCCCTCGCCCCTCGGGAGGGCGAGGCTCCCGCCGAGCCGGCCGCCTTGCCTGCCGACTCGGGAGGGCGAGGCTCCTGCCGAGCCGGCCGCCTGCTCGCCACTTGGGAGGGCGAGGCTCCCGCCGAGCCGGCCGCCTTGCCCGCCGACTCGGGAGGGCGAGGCTCCTGCCGAGCTGCAAATCCAGCCCAGAGCCCCTCAAAACGCACCCAACAGCCACTCGTTTACAAC
>Ga0255094_1001008_pt1 | contig 13198 bp, 16 predicted proteins | sample Colum_Law_RepB_8_2_FD_188434 | JGI IMG/M metagenome (GOLD analysis project Ga0255094, IMG submission 188434) | Freshwater microbial communities from Columbia River, Oregon, United States - Colum_Law_RepB_8d | ecosystem: Environmental > Aquatic > Freshwater > River | place: USA: Oregon...
TGATGATAGTGTGTTTAAATGAGAAGAGCTAAATTGAGTAAATTTTTAATATTGATAGTTGTTTCAATTATTTCGATGATTTGCACTACGCAATCTAAAACATTAGCTGCAGAATCGACGACTCTATCTCGAAGCGAAAAGAATTATTTCCCTCAAATGAAGGGTTGTTTTCTTCTCTACAATATGAAGAAGAAAATCTTCGACAAGGTAATTGGGGAAGAGAACTGTCGAGAGCGATTTGTCGCGTGCTCTACTTTTAAAATACCTTTGGCAGTAATGGCTTTTGATTCAGATGTTTTGAATGATGAGAACCAGACCCTGAAGTGTGATGGAAAGAAGGGATTTCTCGAGTCTCATAATCAGGATCATAATGCAAAAACTTGGATTAGAGACTCGGTCGTTTGGTTCTCTCAAAGGCTAACACCCCAGCTTGGGATGAAAAAAATTAAGAATTACCTTCACGTTTTTCACTATGGGAATGAGGATTTTTCAGCTGGCCTTACGGAAGCTTGGTTGGTCTCTCCGGGGAATAAAAGTCCGGCCCTTAAAATTTCAGCTTATGAGCAAGTAGAATTTATGAAGAACCTATGGACGGATCACTTTCCGGTTTCAAAGCGAGCGATGCAGATTACTCGGGACATATTGGAGTTATCACCCCATGGATTCAAACTGAGTGGAAAAACTGGGTCAAACTATTACGACCACAATTATGATCAAGACAAGAGAGTGAGCTTAGGGTGGTTCATCTCCCATCTCGAAAAGGGTGAACAAGAGTATATTGCGGTGGCCAATTTTAGCGATTTAGTTCCGGCAGATGCAAAAAAGTATGGCGGAATGAGAGCGAAGCAAATTGTAAAAGATATCTTATCGGACGAAGGGCTTTGGTAAGATCAACTGTATAATATGCAAAAATCAGCTGCACAGTGCATAACAAACGAATACAAGTATCTGAAATTTAGACGTATTGTGCACAATTTCAGTAGTACAAAAGAATTGGGTCCTGTTTACGGAAATCAATGGCGACACTGGCCAGATGGAAAAGGGGGTCGTATCGATCAAATTGCAACACTGATCGATGGACTAAAAAAAGACCAGATAGCAGAAGACACTTATTTCATGCTTGGAATGTAGCTTATCTTCCCTGATGAAACAAAGAAGCCTTGGGAAAATGCTGCTGAGGGCAGAATGGCGCTTCCCCCTTGTCATTTACTTTACCAATTCTATGTAGCTAACAATAAGCTTTCTTGTTTGCTCTACATTCGTTCAAATGATCTATTTCTCGGCAATCCTTATAACACGGCTAGTGTAGCGTTTCTGACTTACATGGTAGCTCAGCAATGTGGTTTTGATGTAGTGGAAGTGATTATTTCTATGGGTGATCTACATCTTTATAAGAATCATCTTGAGCAAGCAAAGTTGCAACTCACGAGAGAACCTCGTCCTCTTCCGAAATTGGTGATCAAACGCAAACCCGAGTCTATTTTTGATTACAAGTTCGAGGATTTTGAGATTGTTGGATACGATCCACATCCAGCTATTTCTGCGCCGATTGCGATATAGAGTCGCTTGATAAGCCGAAGTGAAAGTTATCCCGAAATATCCAGATGAGACTCTGATGTGACTGTAGAGAGTCAGTATGTAGTTCGTGATTCTTTTAAAAAAATGCTACAGATTTAGTATTAGCCTTCTCGGAGAAAATAGTTATTCAAGTTTTAAGAGTTCTAATAAGAAGTACTCTACTTTGAGTTCAAGAGATGTTTGTAAGACCAAATCTACAGATCATGATGACCTAATTCAGTTAGGTTTGTTACTGAAGATTAAAAAGCGCTGAACTATAAATAACTTTAAGCCAGATTTTTAAAAATCCTCTAATTGACAGGTGGGAGAATAGTTTAATTACCATTAAATAAACCTATTGAATATGTGGGGCTTTAGAGTCAAAATTTATTCATGAATAATTTAAATTATCAGTGGCCATTTATTGGGATAGTCTTGGCAGCGCTTTTTTTTTCTCTATCTTGGGTTCAAAAGGCGGGTAGGATTGTTTTCTCTTTCCGGCTGGTTTGCTCTCTTGTTACCCCTTTATATGGTTCATCAGTTTGAGGAGCATAGCATAGATTTATTTGGGCAAAGATTTGCGTTTCAGTCCTACTTTTGTAGCGTACTTGGATTTCACGGAGATTTGTTGAGTTGTCCTGCAACCCCAGAGTTCATAATTACAGTTAATGTGGGAACTGTATGGATCTTGGGTGCTTTTTCCTGGCTCCTGGGAGTTAAGCGTCCCTTTTTAGGAGCCTCAATGACAGCGCTTTTGTTTGTTAACGGCTGGGTTCACTTTGGATCGACATTGTATCATTTGAGCTATAACCCAGGGGTGGCTACTTCTGTGCTTCTGTTTCTTCCCGTCTCTACTTGGGTGTTTTATCTATGTATAAAAGATAAAGTTTTAAGTTATTTTCAGCTCGCAGTAGCCCTTTTTTGTGGAGTTCTCATTCACCTTGTATTGATTGGTTCTCTGAGAGCCTTTCAAGCAGGGTTAATTCATCACAGCGTGCTTTTATGGATTCAGATTCTCAACGCAGCGTTCCCAGTGGCTCTAGCTTACCTTATGCCTAGGGTGAGTACTGATTTTTCAGCACTCAAAGGCAATGCTTCCTGTTAGGGTGTATAGGTTTTAGGGTTCGCAGTTAAGAAATCAGCTTTATAGAGGATCTTGCTCCGTTAGTAGTGTAGTTAGTTAAGGATTGGGTTTTCTTTTGTTGTTTCTTTGTTTAGCTTTTTTTAGGATGCTCCTATGAAAATTAACGCGATTGTGGCCATGTCTCAGAATCGAGTGATCGGACGTGAGAACCAGATTCCCTGGCACCTCCCTGAGGATTTAAAGCGATTTAAAAAGATCACCATGGGATGTCCTATCATTATGGGAAGAAAGACGTATGAGTCGATAGGGCGGTTGCTTCCTGGGCGTGTCAACTGCATCATCACAAGGCAAAAGGGTTTAGAGATCAGTGGTGCTGTCGTCGTGGGTTCCTGGCAAGAGGCCAAGGATTATTTTGCCAAAACAGCGCAAGAAGTTTTTGTTATCGGGGGAGCCGAAATTTATCGAATGGCTCTGGCTGATATTAAAAAGCTTTACTTGACTTTGATTCATGAAGAGTTTGTAGGAGATGTTTTTTTTCCAGAGTTTTCCTGGAGCGAGTTTAAGGAGATTTCTCGTGAAGACGTTTCATTACCCATCTCACACAGCTATCTCGTTTTGGAGAGAGTTGGACCAGATTTAGTATAGCTGAGAAGGTCAAAGTTTCAGTCTATTTTGGCTAATTGTTAACGAAAAAAGGCCTCTGAAGGTGATTCAGAGGCCTTTTTGTTTATTTGTGATTTTGGTTTTCGTTACTTCACATCTTATCTGATCCAGAGTGTTCTAGGAGCTGGAGTGCTGCTCGAACAAACTTTTTCCGATTTGCGGGCGAAGCGGTTTGGTATTTTTGAATGACTTCTTGAAGCTGACCATCTTTAGCAGCAAAGGCTACAGCAGAGGCTGTACCTGCCATCTTGCTTAAAACTAAAGGCTTCGCAGTCTTTTTACCGCGGGAGGTAGTTACAAAACTCTTAAAGTCAGAGCGAATCGACAGATTGGCTACCTGTAGATCTTCAACTGGAATCTTCAAGACCGATGCAAGGAGGTCTACTTTTTCCCAAGGTAAAGGAGCACGACCGTGCTCAATGTTAGAAACGAATTGCACAGAGCACTGACACGCTTTAGCAACATCAAGGAGACCAAGTCCCTTTTGAAGTCGATGAGAGCGGATCAAATCTCCGAGCGGGCCAAACGAACGGTTGTCGCGAGAGCGACCTTTTGGACGTCCACGGTTCATAATGGAACATTTCTCTAACGTGTATTTTTAAAATTCACAAGGAAAAATAAATTATGAAATACCGATTTTTAAAGATGATGTGTTTATTTTTTAATTATAAGACGAGCGAACACAAGAGTAATCAAATCATAGCTTAAGTACTTGGAGTCGACAACAAAGAATTTGATTTTGGCTCAAGGTTTTTCCAGTCAAAAAATTAGAAATTGAGTAGATTAAAAATAAAATGAGGATGAAAGTCCTCACCTTCATGAACCTTTTTTTCTGCAGTTTGTAGGTTGTTAGTATAGAAAAATTAGCAGTGCCGTCCGGCATAATTTCATAGACCAAAAATTGCCCCGGGCGCTTGAGTAGGCTTTTTCCAGCGGCAGCCAGGCGGAACGACGCTAGCAACAAGGAATTGCCGGGTTTGATCTGCTCTGATTTTTCGTAGCAACTCCCAGAGAGTTCCCGAGTAGGCCGTAACTAATTTTTTCAACTGCAGGAGGAGCTGGACCAATACTGCAATTGCCAGTTGAGTTTTCACTGAATTCGCATTCTTGACTGCAAGGTAGCGGATATCTAAGTGACCTTTGAGCCAGCGAAAAAGAAGTTCTACGGCCCATCTTTTTTTGTAGATCGCAGCTATGGCCTTGGCGGAGGCCTTCAGATCGGAGGTGACAAAGTGAAACACTTTCTTACTGACAGGATCTCGATAGATAATGTGTCTTAACTGTGTCACTTCTAGACGTTCTTTGTGTACGTGAAATTGGGGGGCACTTGGAACATAGAATCCATCCCATAGGACTCCGTCCTGATTCTCACTCTCCTTCAGAACCTTTATTTGTATTTTGCGGGTTCTGCTGCACTCTTTTAGGCGGGTGACGAAGTGAGAGCCCGCATCGATAATGTTCAGCCAAAATTCCACATCGTTGTAGGCGCGGTCAAATACGTAGGTTTTTCCAGGCAAGAGACGAAGCTGCAAACTCACCGGTGAATCATGCTTGCGGGCGCCAGTAATTTTAAAATCATCAATCCATTCACCATTGACGTTGAATACCACGTGCAATTTGCATCCAGCCTTATGACCTACAGAATGTTTTGGCTGCCACCCGGGCAACGCAAAAAGGCCCCCATGGACCTGGCACTCAGTTGAATCAATGGCCATGATCTCGCGGATGGCTCTTGTGACTCTTCTGTTCTGAGTTCTCCCTTGAATTTCTTTGAGAACAAGATCGCAAAGATCTTGGAAGAAGCCATGGAAGCGGGTATCAAGTGCGTCTCCAAAAGTCGACTTAGGAATCTGCAGAGCCTCTTCAACTTCTCGGAACGATGTCAACCGCAAGGTCAGACACGTGACCAAGGCACAGGTGAACTCCCATGTGGACAATGAACGGACTCCTTTATCCATTTGGTGTTTGGCCACTAGTGCGTCAAAACTATTGCGATCAATAAGTTGAAAAAGCGAACAATCCCTGAGATGTTTTGCCATGAGTTGCCTTCCCCCGTGCGGCGCTCTTTAGTGTTTAGCAACCAAAGAAAATCGCACTTTGTGGTGGAAGGCAATTTATTGAAATTGTGCTGAATTCTGATATTGCTCCTTGTTAAATCCTTATTAGGAGCAAATAGGCGAATTAAAAGATCCCGAAATTAGCTCCAGGTAAGGCGACTGGATGACAAGACCTTAAGAAATTATGCCGGACGGCACTGAAGTAAAATGTTAGTTTTTTTAAGTTTATTATTCTTATAAAGTTTTTATTGAGAGATAAGAGTTATGTGTCAAAAATATGATGGTTTTGTTTGTTTAAAGTAGTACTTACTCGAGTTGACTTGATTGGTTATATTTTAATCATGTATAGTGGATGAATGGGTAACCCTTCTCTATGGAGTATTCCGGAAGTTCTTAAGTTTTTTATACCTCGAATTTTGCTTGCCATCGTTTGTGGTGGTTTGATTGGATTTGAGCGTGAAATGAAGAACAAGCCTGCCGGTATTAAGACGAATATGCTCATCTGTGTTGGCGCTTCACTTTATACGGCAATTTCAATTCTTGTCTCTGCAAGTCTTGCTGAAAGTGGGCATTTTGGAGATCCGGCTCGAATTTCTGCGCAAATCGTTTCTGGTATTGGCTTCTTGGGTGGGGGAACAATCATTCAGTCTCGGGGGACTATTTCTGGTCTAACAACTGCGGCAACTATCTGGGTGGTTTCTGCTATTGGTGTTTGTCTGGGTATGGGCTACTTTAGTGTAGCAGTGTTTGCATCAGTTTTAGTGATTATTGTATTGGTAATGACGACTGCCTTTGAGGACCGGGTGTTTGGCCGTTCTGTGACATTTGAATGTGAGATTATTGCAGAGGATCCTCTTGGGCAGGTGAGGCAGGCAATACATCAGGCGATGATACAGAATGAACTTAATGTGGATGATTTTGATATTAAGAGTAGGGGAAGAAATAGTATCATGACCATTCAGTATAGCGGTCAGAGAAATGATCAGAAGAAGTTCATTTTAGATATCTGGAATATTCCTGGAATTAAAGAAATTCGAAATGTTTAAAATAAAAGATCTCCCTTTCTAGAATCATTCAATTAAGGGGAGGGTCTTAGCATAATAAATCTCTATTTTCTTTTCCTGGTCTGAATCGTGGCACAGCTATTGCTGGTTTCTTGATTTCCTTGCCAGTTTGAGGATTTCTTCCTACTGCTCTCCTTTTTGACTGTGTGAAGGTTTCAAGGCCTACTAGTGTGATATCTTCCCTCTTTTTAACGCTCTTTGTAATGAGGTCAAAGCTCACGGTGAGTGCATTTTCAATAGCTGCCTTAGTAAGTTGGGTATGTTTCGCATTGGATTCAACGGGTTGGGATTTATTTATTCTTGCCTCCACAGTTGATGCAAAATTAATGCGGATTGGCAAACAAGTCGTCATGATCAGGGGAAGAGCACCCTTTATGTCTGAGTGAGTCAAAACTCCTACTCTGTGAGTTTTTGAAAATTCGTGTATCATAAATAGAAAGGGGGGTGTGAAAGTGGATTTCGAATCTCCCTAAAGGAATGTACCTGATATGAATTTAACTCCTGTTCCTTCTCAACTCTATCGCATTAAAGCCATTCACATTGCTGAAAAGCTTAAACTCAAGGACCTTAGGGAGAAGTTTAGTAGGCCTGCAAGTGAGTTTTCTAATTACGAGATGATTGTTAGGTACTCAGCTGACTCCTACTTATTTGTTTATAATTATGGTTCTGTAGTGTTTTTCAATGTTCCGGAAGATCTACAGGAGAGAGAGCTAAGTACCATTCAAGAGTATAGAGTCCCATCAGAGGCAGGCAGGGCTACGGATGTTTTTCTTCTTGAAGTGCCTGAGGTTCTGCAGTCTAGTCAGGTAGCTCCTTTTGCTATAACTTCTCAAAGTAAGGTATTTTTTGATCGAGTCGTTGTTCACTCGTTGTCTTATGAGATTATAAAAATTGTCTGCATGCTGTTGGCCGAGAGCACTGCTCTTGAGTATTATGAGGTGCTCATTGAGGATCTATTACTGAGGATGAATAAGTACTCTAAGACTCTCAAGCGACAGGGCAAGATGCTCGAGAGCACTGAGGATTTGATTAAGTTCATCGGATTGTGTTTAGATACGAAGCAGGAAATCATCTCTAATCTTTACATCGTAGATTCCCCGGATGAGACTTGGGAAAATGTCGAGCTTGATCGAATGCACCAAGAGCTGAAGACGATGATGGAAATTGATGTCCGATACAGAGCGTTAGAATATAAGATTAAGATCATCCATGAAAGCGTAGATGTGATTGTAGATCTGTCGAAGTCTAAGCGAGAAACGTTGCTTGAGGTGATCATTATTCTTCTAATTACTTTTGAGATTATACTTTCGATTATTAAGTGGCATTGAATCTAAATATTGATAAAATCCTTGCAAAAACACTGACCTGTCTTTAGCCTAAAAGATATAGGACAAGTAAGCCAAGAGGAGTTGAAAGATTATGACCAAAGCCGATCTGATCAATATTATTTCAGAGAAAGCTCATATGCAGCATAAGCAGGCTGAATCTGTAGTCAATCTTGTTTTTGATCTGATGTCAGATGCTTTAAAGAAGGATGAGCGCATCGAGATTCGGGGGTTTGGATCGTTTGTCAATCGAAGTTATGGCTCTTATCAGGGAAGAAATCCTAAGACAGGTCAGGTCGTTCAGGTACCTCCTAAGCGAGTGCCTTTCTTTAAGGTCGGTAAAGAGCTCAAAGAAATGGTGGATTTTACTGAAGAGGCATCTCAGTCAGAAAAATAAGGAAGTTTCTTCTGCTCGGCCAGTTCTTAAAAAAAGATGGGCATTTGAGTTGAGATTGCTAGTCGTGGCAATAAATTTATCTCTAGCCTTTATGCCAATAAAATGCGACTACAGCCAAACTGAGTAGGCATCGATAGGCTAAGTATTTTCCGATTCCTCTTTGCTGAACTTGTTTGAGAAAGCCGCCCACAATCAAGAGGCTTACGAAAAAAGTAATAACGAGAGCAACCCCAAAAGACAACCAACTCAGCTCGGGCGTTGGTGCCCCAGCATGAAAGTCTATCTCTTTTAATCCTAAAATAGCTCGTGTAGCTAGGATAGGAGTTAGAACAAAAAATGCATATTTTACGGCTGGCTCTCTTTTGTAGTTTAAAAAAAACGCTCCTAGAAGGATGCCAGAGAGTGGATCCCAACCTGGAAAAAGTGCTGTTGCTTGAGCTATACCTATTATGCTTGCATCTACCCAGTTCCAGTCGCACATGTTTTTGATCTTACGATTCCAGTAGTCAAAAAAAGCAAGAGGGAGTGCAACTCCTCCTAGAGTGCAAGCAACCCAAAGGGGTGTCCATTCAAATGATGAAGGGTGCTGGTTCAGATAGAGGGCAACAAAGGCCATAGGTGTGATGCTGAGTAAAATAAAAAGGGGGAGCCTTTCATCTGCAGTCATGGGTTTTCTACGAAAGATAATGACTTGTAGGAGGCAAGAAATCATACTTGCCCAGTCGTGTCGGAAGTAAAGAAATAAGGCAAAAAATGACCCTAACGAGAAGGCTGTTTGTAAGGCTAATTCGGGTCTTGGCCACTCAATGAGGTAGGATAAGATCATATCGTGAGCTTGGGCACTCAGAGGTAAAAACTCCGTTACCCCATGGATAATTGCATAGATGACAGCTTGAAACGTGGTCATAATTGCGATGTTAATTCAACGTTATTCAACTGCAAAGACAATTCGAAGTCGAACGCGAGCTGCAATCGGTTTTTTATTTTGCCGCGCAGGACGAAAACGCCATTTTTGTGCTGATTCAAGAGCGATGGCGTCTAGCTCATGGTTTTCGCTTGATGCAACTAAGCGTGGATTGGGTAGTCCTTCGGTTGTGACATAAAAATCAATAACAACATGAGTGTTGAGCTCATGGTCTTTGAGGTGATTAGGAATGACGGGTAGGGGAGCAATGACGGCAATAGGTCCATGATCTTCATCTATAGGAGAGCCGTCTTCAGTCTGATTGTGTTCATCAAGATCAACTTGACCGGGTTGTGAGGGTTTTCCTTGGTTTGGGGTTTTGCTTAGGGCCAATTCTTTTTGTAGTGGAGCTTTAACAATGGGTTTTTCTTCAACGAGATGAGCTTTTTGCGGAAGGTGAAAAATATCAGCCTCGATGTATTGAGATTCCTCTTTTTTAAGAAGAGACTGAGAAGAGTTTTTTGAGTGACTTGCATCATGACTCATAAGCCAGAATGTGAAGAGCTCCACAGCAATAGCCAGTAAGAAGGACACAGTGAGTGTCTTTGTGCTTTTCTCTCTGACGGAAGCCCAGTTCATCTTGCTCATTTTTTAGAGGGTGCTCCTGTAGCTTCTGAGGCAAGGGCAAATTTGCGTACGCCGATTTTTTTTGCCTGATCCATAGCTTGCACAACTCGGCCATACTCAATACCCTCATCAGCATTCACAACAACTATATCCTGTGGCTTTTCTCTCATTTCATAAGCAAGCTGATTTCCTAAGGTCTCTAAGGTGACAGGCGTTTTATTGATAAACATGGAGCCATTTTTTTTGACTGTCAGGATCACATTTTGTTTTAAGGCCTGAGGAGAGCTTGATGTCTTGGGTAAAGCTACAGGTAAACTGTTGATTCGAGTCATTGCCATTGAGGAGATCATGAAAAAAACGAGGAGAAAAAAGATCACATCGATCATTGGAATGATCTCAATTCTAGCTCGCTTAACAGGACGCTGGCGGATTTTCATGGACTTCCTTTTTTCTGGCTTCTGTCCAGGCCTAATCGAAGTTCCACAAGTCTGGATGCTACAGACTCAACATCATAGATATAGACTTTGATCTTAGCTGTAAGGTAGTTGTAAGCCACAAGGCAAATCAGAGCAATAATCAGTCCTGTTGCAGTAGCAATTAAGGCTTCAGCAACACCGCCAGTGATAGCATTAGGCTCATTCACGCCTTTTTCGGAAAGCACCTCAAAAGAGGCCATCATTCCAGTAATGGTTCCTAGAAGTCCCATGAGCGGGGCAGCTGTGATCACGGTGTCAATGACCTCAACTCGTTTTTCAAGGAGAGGCATCCAAGCTTCTGCTTGGTTTTTCATGGAAAGTTCCATTTCCTCTAGCGGATTTTCAATGTGTTCAATTCCAGAAAGGATCACTCCAGAAACAGGAGTGGTCTTAGATTGACAGAGTATTTGCGCTTGCTCAAATCGTCTGAGTCGAATCAGTTCAAAAACTTGAAGGGTCCACTCTTGAGAAGTAGCGTATGTTCGATGAAAAGCATATATTCTTTCGAAAATGATCGTCAGGGCAATGAGTGCTCCCAATAGCATGGGGTACATCATGAATCCGCCCCGAGAGATCAATTGAAAAACTGAAGTAAGAGACTGCATAGAACTCCTTAATCCAATGGGCTGTTCTTTTTTTAGTCGGAATAGAGTCCGATTGCAATGGTCTTTTAAATATTGAGAGTCATTTTCAAAATGACCCATGCAACACGAGTGAAGGATAAAGGTTGAAGATATGGAATCCTATGGAATTCATTGGTTTAGACGGGATCTAAGACTGCAAGGAAACCTGGCGCTGGACTGGAGTTTTCAGAGGCATAAAGGCAGAGTTTTAGGAGTATTTTGCTTTGATTCCAACTTTTTGTCCCGGGATGACTTCTCAGTCAATCGATTCGCTTTTTTCTTAGAAACTCTCGACACTCTTAAACAGGAGCTCCAGGCTCGCGGGGGAGACCTCAAGGTCATGGATTGTATGCCTGGGCGAGCCTTTGATCAGCTCCTGCAAATCCTTAGGCAGAATCAAAAGGTCTTACCTTCAACTGTCAGCTGGAGTAGGGACTATGAGCCGTTTGCTCGTCAAAGAGATCAAAAGATGGAAGTTCTCCTCACTCAGAAATGGGGTATACAAGTTCAAACAGAAAGGGATCATTTGCTCCTTGAACCTTGGGAGGTCCTCAAGGACTCAGCCTCCTCTTCTTCTTCCTATTATCAAGTGTACACTCCTTTTTCTAAGCGCTGGTTTGAAGCTTTTCACTCACCAAAAATTCAGGAGAGGATGGATTCTCAAAACCAAGCCCTTTCTTCTTTGCAGAGATTTGCATTGAGTTGGAAGGACCTTTTAGGTGCTGAACTCAATTGCCACGATCTGCTAAAAGATGCTTTGAGTGAGATGAAGAGGAAGACTCATGCTCAGGTTTCAATTTCCATTCCCAAAGCCGGACCCTCCGAGGCTATCAGAGTGTTGAAAGAATTTAAAAATAAGCTTGAGTCCTACTCCTCTGATCGAGACATACCCTCGATTGAAGGAACCTCACGCTTATCAATGTTTCTTAAGAACGGTAGTCTATCTGTCAGTCAAATCATCCGTGAGCTTGATCTCTCTCAAGCAAAGTTTAAATCCGATTCCGGTGAGACTCGGTTTTTAAAAGAGTTGGTCTGGAGGGAGTTTTACTACTCCATTCTCTATCACTGTCCGCGTGTTGAAAAAGAAGCTTTTATTGAGAGGTATAACGACATCGTTTGGGAAAATCGTGATGACTATTTTGAGGCTTGGAAAGAGGGTAAAACAGGCTATCCAATTGTTGATGCAGGTATGAGGCAACTGAAGCAGACAGGCTGGATGCACAATCGAGTGAGAATGATTGTAGCTTCTTTTCTTACCAAGGACTTACTCGTTTCCTGGCAGTGGGGTGAAAACTATTTCATGAAGGCTTTATTGGATGGAGATTTGGCTCCAAACAACGGAGGTTGGCAATGGGCTGCCTCCACCGGGTGTGATCCGCAACCGTACTTCCGCATTTTTAATCCTACCTTACAAGGTAAAAAATTTGATCCCGAAGGAGTTTATGTTCGCCATTGGCTACCTGAGCTCAAGCATGTGTCTGACCAAAAGATTCATGAGCCCAGAAATCCAATTGTGGTCCATGAAGAGCGCAGAATAAAAGCTATGGCACTGTATAAGAAATAACGGTTGAGTTCGCAGCACACACTCAGTTATTTTGAGATGGATTAAGTAATTCGGTACGCTCCCCTGTGGCAGCCTGAAGCTTCACGGTGTCTAGCTTGATTGTGAACTTTTGATGGTCCCTCATTCGTTGAGCGTCTTCATAGGTAGTCATGGATTGAAGAACTTCAAGGTTTGTGACTAAGCCATTCCTGTAGTACCTGAGCTGGGTATCGTAATTCTTTTTCGCACTTTCAACGAGCTCTCCAAGTTTGATAAGTTGTTGGTTGTCCGCGACCAATAAATGATAAAGGGTTCTAATTTCCTGTTCTGCGTTACGATGGGTTTGTGAAAGTATGAGTTCATATTGCCTAGCTATTGAGCGTGCCTGCCGTACTTGGGATTGAATGACTCCTCCTTGAAATATAGGAAAGCTGATTGCAAGCTGTAAGTCCCACTGAATATTGGAGAGCACTCCGGGTCGGTTGAAGTAATAATTTCCCAGGAGATCGGCTGAAGGAAGATGGCTTCCCCAGGCAATCGGAGAGAGTTCCTCATTTGCTTTTAACTGAGCTAAGGCAAGTTGAATGTCAGCTCTCTGCTCAAGCTTTGCAAGATAGGTCTCAATGGCTGAGGGTGTGAGTAGAGGTGTTTCTAAGTCTTCCAGGGGAGCTTGTCTATCCCATCCTGTCAGAAATGTAAGAGTATCTTTAGCAATCTCATATTGACCTTTGGTTCCCTCAATTTGAGCCTCAATGGAGGCAATATTTGCTTTGAAGGTCAGTAAATCTGTAAGTTTGGCTCTTCCGATCTTAATAAACCCTTCTAGCTCCCTCAGTCTTTGGTGATTTAAGGTGAGTTGGTGCTCGTAATTCGAAAGA
>Ga0255094_1001011_pt1 | contig 13131 bp, 7 predicted proteins | sample Colum_Law_RepB_8_2_FD_188434 | JGI IMG/M metagenome (GOLD analysis project Ga0255094, IMG submission 188434) | Freshwater microbial communities from Columbia River, Oregon, United States - Colum_Law_RepB_8d | ecosystem: Environmental > Aquatic > Freshwater > River | place: USA: Oregon | collected...
GTTGGTGATGGTGTGTGGGGGGGCGGGCGGTGGCGGTTGCCTGCAGATGTCAACGGCGGGAACTTTCAATGCCGGCTTTCAGGTGGTAGAGTTCCCTGTCCGCAATTCAGCGGCGATCAATCCGCACGAACGACCGACAACTCAAATTCAAAATCGCATGGCCAAAAAAGCAACAAAGACTGCCGACTCCACTGCTAATCTAGGCTTTGAAGCCAAGCTGTGGCTGGCGGCTGACAAGCTGCGGAACAATATGGATGCGGCCGAGTACAAGCATGTGGTGCTTGGGCTGATCTTCCTGAAATACATTTCCGACACCTTCGAGGAACATCACGCGAAGCTGCTGGCGGGTGAAGGGGATCTGGCGGGGGCGAATCCGGAAGACAAGGACGAATACCTTGCGGCGAATGTGTTCTGGGTGCCGCAGGAAGCGCGCTGGGCTCATCTGCAGGCGAATGCGAAATTGCCCAGCATTGGCAAAGACGTCGACGACGCCATGGTCGCTCTGGAACGCGACAATCCACGGCTCAAGGGGGCGTTGAACAAGAACTATGGTCGAGCCGATCTGGACAAGCATCGGCTGGGAGAACTGATCGATCTGATCGGTTCGATTCAACTGGCCGATGTGGCCAGCCGTTCAAAGGACTTGCTGGGCCGCGTTTTCGAATACTTCCTGACTCAGTTTGCCAGTGCGGAAGGCAAGAACGGCGGTCAGTTCTACACGCCGTCCTGCGTTGTCCGAGTGCTGGTGGAAATGCTGGCACCGTACAAGGGCCGCATCTATGACCCGGCCTGCGGTTCCGGCGGGATGTTTGTGCAGTCAGAAAAGTTCGTGGAATCCCATGGTGGCAAACTGGGCGACATCAGTATCTACGGACAGGAAAGCAATCCGACCACACGCCGACTGGCGGTCATGAACCTTGCTCTGCGAGGTATCGAAGCGGACTTTGGGCCGGAGCATGCGGATACGTTTCGACGCGACCTGCACCCGGATCTTCGCGCGGACTACGTGCTGGCGAATCCGCCGTTCAATGATTCGGACTGGTTCCGCAAGGATGATGACGTTCGCTGGCGGTACGGAGTGCCGCCGAAAGGCAACGCCAACTTCGCGTGGGTCCAGCACTTCATCCATCATCTTGCTCCGACCGGCATGGCGGGGTTTGTGCTGGCCAACGGCAGCATGAGCTCAAATCAGTCTGGCGAAGGCGAAATTCGCAAAGCCCTGATTGAAGCGGACCTTGTAGACTGCATGGTCGCCATGCCCGGGCAATTGTTCTACAGCACTCAGATTCCGGTGTGTCTGTGGTTTCTGACAAAGAACAAAGCCGAAGCCAAACGCCGCAGACGCAAAGGGGAGACGCTGTTTATCAATGCCCGCAACCTTGGGACGCTGATCGATCGCGTCCACCGCGAGCTGACAGACACGGACATCAAGAAAATCGTCAGTACCTACCATGCGTGGCGCGGAGAAAACGGCGCGGGCAAGTACGAAGACATCGCCGGCTTCTGCAAATCCGCCACCATCGCCGAAATCGCTGGGCACGGCCACGTGCTTACGCCCGGCCGTTATGTGGGTGCCGAGGAAGTGGAAGACGGCGGCGAGCCCTTCGAGGAAAAAATGCCGCGATTGGTTGCAGAACTGCAGGCTCAGTTCGCTGAGTCTGCGAAACTTGAGCAGGCGATCAAAGCGAACCTGCAGGGGCTGGGTTTCAACTGGGCAACCTGACATCACAAACTGTGATCTCAAGTTCGCCAGACTGAGCAGGAATTCGAGTCAACAATGGGAAGAAAACGAAGTCAAACTTCATCACAGCTGATGCAACGACCGTTGTCGAATGGCTGGGCAAGTCGGAGAGGTTTTGGCCGGGAGCGAGAACAGTGAAGTCCGTGGATTCTGGGTCTCAATGCCGTGTCGCCCCAAGGTACGGCAAGTACGCCGAGTCCGCGAAACGGGAGCAAGTCATTAGTGCCAACCTGAGGGTGCGGAATCATGGCGGGTGAATGGGAAACATTTCTAGTAGCTGAGGCTCCGCTCGAAATCATCGACGGCGACCGAGGAGTAAACTATCCGAAGCAAGAAGACTTCGCGCCCTCTGGCGCCTGCCTGTTCCTCAACACAGGAAACGTCACAACTACGGGATTCAACTTCTCAGACCGCAGTTTCATCACGAAGGAAAAGGACGCTGCCCTCCGAAAGGGAAAGCTGAAGCGACACGATATTATTCTCACGACACGCGGAACTGTTGGAAATGTCGCGATCTTCGATGACTCAGTTCCCTTCGAGGAACTCCGTATCAATTCTGGAATGGTTCTGTTGCGTGCTGACCAGTCAAAGTTGTTACCAAGGTTTCTATTTCAATTCGTTCGCTCACAACTTTTCAAAGAACAGGTGGCCGCGCTGACGACCGGAAGCGCACAGCCCCAACTTCCCATTCGCGATATTCGGAGAGTCGAAGTCCCGCTCCCACCCCTCTCCGAGCAGCGTGCCATCGCGGGGGTGCTTGGTGCGTTGGACGACAAGATCGAGTTGAACCGGCGGATGAACGCGACGCTGGAGTCGATGGCGCGGGCGCTGTTCCAGAGCTGGTTCGTGGATTTCGACCCCGTCCGCGCCAAACTCGACGGCCGCCAGCCCGCCGGGCTCGATCCAGAGACTGCGGCACTGTTCCCGGACTCGTTTGAAGATTCCGAGTCTGGTCACATTCCAAAGGGGTGGCGTGTGGGGCGAGTAGCTGAAGTGTCTGACTTTAGCCGCAAACCCATCAATCCGATTGAGTTCCCCGGGGAGACCTTCGACCACTACAGCCTGCCTGCCTACGACGAAGGGCGAACGCCCAAGAGCGAACTGGGTAGCGCCATTATGAGCAACAAGCTCATCGTGACACCCAACAGCGTGCTGCTCTCGAAGCTCAACCCGCACATCCCACGTATATGGTTGCCTGACCTTCACGAGAAACGACGCTCCGTGTGCTCCACTGAATTCATCGTCGCTTCGACGCGGCTCGGCTTTTCTTGCGAGTTCCTTTTCTCGCTATTCACCAGCGCCGCGTTCGCGACCACCTACGGCACGCTTGTCACTGGCACCACTGGCAGCCATCAACGAATCCGCCCTGAAAGTGTGCTGGAAATGAAGACGATCATTCCGCCGTCAGAACTGGTCGAAGCATATTCCAACATCACAGGACCAATGTTCGAGCGAGTCAAACGCAACGTCACCCAATCCCGCACCCTCGCCACCCTGCGTGATGCGCTGCTGCCGAAGCTGCTGAGCGGGGAGTTGAGCGTGGCGGGTGCGGAAAAAGTAAGTCCGGAGAACTCATGGACATAACCTTTCAGTATCCCCCAGAATTACTGAATCTCTTGATCGAAGCGACTCCAAAGCTGTGTCGATCCAAGCCGGATCTGCTGATGTTCTTTCAGGGATCAGGAGTATCAGAAGAGATTCTTCAGCGACACCGTGTTCAATTGGCTCAGCAGAAAGAACTGTTCAAGAAACATGTCGTGACTCGCGAGGTTTTGACAGCACTCAATGCGAAAGGAGATCCTGGCCTGAGAGAGCGCCGGGAAATCCTGCGGCTAGTGACGCAATTCGACGACTTCTCAGTCTGCTGGGAGACTGATCAGGCCGCGGCCCGCGGCCTTGTCGCCCAAATTCGTGAGTTGGTAAATGTAAAAGACTCGTTTACACGGATGAACCTGGAACGACGACGGGAACGGGAAGAACGTCTGCAACTTCTGAGCCACGAGCAGGAAATCCGCAAAAAGAAGCAGGAAGAACTTGCGAAAATTCGCGATGACTTATTTGCCCTCTTTGGGCAAACGGATCCGTGGAGACGCGGGAAAGCACTTGAGGGCGTTTTAAATCGATACTTCAGCGCCAGTGGGATCGCAATTTCAGAGGCGATTACGTTGACGGGGGACGCGGGCAAAGGGATCGTTGAACAGATAGACGGTGTCGTCATTCTGCGTGGTTCACTGTTCCTTGTGGAAATGAAATGGGAGACGGAAACACTGGGGCGTGACAAAGTCGCACCCCACCTCGTCCGAGTCTTCAACCGAAGTTTGGCTGGGGGTATCATCATTTCCTATTCCGAGTATTCAGCTGCAGCGATTCAGGAATGCCGAGACGCACTGCGAGCGAAAGTGATCGTCCTGTGCCAACTGGAAGAGCTGGTCCGCACAATTGAAGCAGGAGTGAATTTGCAATCCGTTTTCGAGAAGAAGCTGGACGCCGCTGTGATCCACAAGAATCCGTTGTTTCGTGTTGACCATTGATGTTTTAACAACTGTCTTTTCCCACATTCAGGGGATCTGCGCAATGAAAGTGACCATCAAGAGCTTCGACGTGGCTATGGAAGTCAAGAACAAGGGAATTGAGTTTGAGGTCCGTACTCCGGAAGGTGGACATATTGGGGACGTGGTCCTAACCAAGTCCGGTTTGGTCTGGTGCAAAGGCCGCAAAGATGTAAAGAACGGTGTGAAGGTAGGCTGGGACGAATTTGTACGTTGGATGGAAGGTGAAGGCTGATAGGCCAACAGATCATCAGCGTCGTTTACGGTTCTCTTCGTTGTCGTCGTCAGGGTCAAATCAATGTCGCCGATGTCATGGGAAAAGCTGCTATGCAGAGAACGAAGGCGTCCATCCACGAGTCCGGGGGATCATCGTGCGGAGTTCGAGCGTGATTACGATCGAGCGGTTTTTTCAACTCCTGTGAAGCGGCTGCAGGATAAGGCTCAGGTGTTTCCGCTTGAGCCGAACGACGCTGTCCGCACACGTTTAACGCATTCGCTGGAAGTCGCCTGCGTCGCTCGCGGCATCGCTGCGCTGGTTGGCAAATGGCTCAAGTCTCAAAAGGAGATCATTTGCGATGACTCACGTTCAATGGATCGAGAGATCGAAGCCATCGCTTCGACGTGTGGGCTGATTCATGACCTTGGCAATCCTCCTTTTGGGCATGCGGGGGAAGAGGCGATTCAGTACTGGTTTCAAGACCGAATTGGCGTAACCCGGCTCAACCAGGAACTCAACGAGCAACAGGCGAACGATTTTTTGAAGTTTGAAGGCAATGCTCAAACACTCCGAATTCTGACGAGGCTCCAGATTCTGGCGGACTTCTACGGTTTGAATTTGACGTATGGGACACTCTCGGCCGCATGCAAGTACACCGCAGCGTCCAACCAGTCAAAAAAGGGTCACGAGAACCATAGTTTCGAGAAGCCGGGATATTTTGCATCTGAAAATGCAGTCATGCTGGAACTTCGGGGGATCACCGGAACGGGCGAACGTCGGAATCCGATTACGTTTCTTGTGGAAGCTGCAGACGACATCGTTTATTCGGTCGCCGACATCGAAGACGGCGTCAAGAAGGGCGTTCTCCGATGGAGCGATGTCGAAGATGACCTGTTGAGCCTCGATGATGAATCCGCCCGACAGGCAATCGCAGGGATGCACCGCATTCTGAAGGCCGGACGAAGCGAACTGCCGCAGGGGCTTTCGGATGATGTGAAGGCGTCAGCGTTTCGAACTGCTGCAATTAGTGTCTTTGTGCCGAGCGTTGTGCAGGTCTTCCAGGAACACTACTCAGCAATCATGGAGGGCGGTTTGCAAACAGAGCTGATCAAGTTGTCTTCGGCGGCGACCATGGTCAGGAAACTGAAGTCTATTGGGGCGACACGTGTTTACTGCACCCAGCCAACGTTGAAGCTGGAATTGATGGGTCGAACGGTAATTGGCGAACTTCTGGACATGTTTTGGGAGGGAGTGCGGGATTTTCCGACCGACGGACCACCTTCAACCAGGACGTTCTCTGGTAAGATAGGAGGTTTAATGTCGAGGAACTATGCGCAGGTGTTTCAGGCTTCGGCGAGTGGCACTGACAATAAATTGCCCATCGAGTATCATCGATATCAATTCCTCACCGACTACGTCTGTGGCATGACGGATACTTTTGCGAAACGCCTCCACTCTGAACTGAAAAATGGGTAGCCTGCGCACCAACGATGATTTGAAGTCAATCCTTCGCACGGAACTGCGCGCATTCTGCGCATCGCGGAAGGATAGCTGGACTGATGGTGTCTATCAGACGGTGAAGGATCTGCTTGAGCTACGAACCCGTGCCGTCTTCTTCGGCGGGGCTCTACGGTCGTTGCTTCTGGAGCGCCTGTATTTGAACAGGCCGGGGCGCCCTCGGGACCTCGACATCGTCGTTGAAGGCGTGGAGACAGACGAACTGCAGCGAAAGTTTTCCGAGTTCATAGTCCGACGAACGCGGTTTGGTGGGTTGCAGCTTCGCCGAATGAACTGGGCAATCGATATCTGGCCATTGCACACGACATGGGCGTTTACTGCGTTGAACATGCCTGCAAGAACCTTCGCGGATCTTCCTCGCACGACAACATTTAATATCGAGTCGATAGCGGCCACAGTTTCCAGTGAAGGTGAATTGGAGCGGACCGTTTTTTCGGGCGATGACCAGTTCTTTGACGCAATACGAACAAGAACTCTGGACCTCAATCAGGCAGAGAATCCATTTCCCGATTTGTGTGTCGTTCGCGCGCTCTCGTTTGCCGCCAAATATGACTTCAAGGTCGCTCGGCGACTGGCGGAATTCCTGGTTCGCTATGGCAGATCGATGAACGCAGATCAGTATGAGTTCGTCCAGTGCAGGCACTATGGTCGTACGTTGCGTTCCGGGGAAACGATGCTCGACTGGGTGCGGTACCTTGATGACTCTCTGGAATCATCCGAAGATGCCAGTTTCAAACTGCCGATGGCTCGCCAAATGAAGTTGTGGCCGGATTTGCCTGAGCATTGGGATTGAGTTCGCTATCGAAGCAGGCGGCCATCAATTTTTTCCGCGATTCACGCAACGATTCTCGTAGGAAAATAACCAGTTCCCTTAAACGGCTGAAGCCGCCCTTGACGGACGGCTTCGGTGCTGTTTCTACGCATGGCAGATCAGTTGCCTAGATTATCGTGCCGGTGGGCACAGAATTCAACCACACCGGACGAATCGCGCCGTTCCGCTTCGATTTGAAACTGAAACGACGTCACTTGCCCCGCGACCCCGGTGAGCCATGATCGCATAAAAAAGGAGGCAAAATCCTTTCCGGCGGCCACAAGGGCTCCCGGGCAGGCCGAACCTCCGGTTTTAGTATCGGCTACAGAGGCACCGATGTCAAGCTGATTGTCCGTTGGGGAATCAGACGGAAAATGACCAGTTCCCTTAAACGGCTGAAGCCGCCCTTGACGGACGGCTTCGGTACTGTTTCTATGCATGGCAGATCAGTTACGGATGACTATCGAACACGTGGGCACAGAATTCAAGCGAAAATACGAAACAATTCACCACGTGGCATGAAAATGAGGCCATCCACCTGATGAATGTTGTGCAGGTGCCACCCACCCTGCAGACATAAACCATTATTCCGCTGAAACTTGTTCCTTCCGCGTCCCCAGTCATCCAATAAGAGCGGTACGGCGCGAGCCGTCCGGTACCGACACTGCCACATAGGAAATTCGCATGACCCTCAACGAAGCCATCGTGGAAGAAGCCACTCTGTCATGGCTCGCCGAACTGGGGTACGCCATCGGGGCGGGTCCTGAGATTGCTCCGGGCGAGGCGGCAGCGGAGCGAACGTCGTTTGCGGACGTGATTCTGGTCGGGCGGCTGCAGGATGCGATCCAGCGACTGAATCCAAAGATTCCCCAGGATGCTCAGGACGAAGCCCTGCGAAAAGTGGTGCGACTGGATACGGCTTCGCTGATCGGCAACAACCGAGCTTTTCACAGGATGCTGCGGGACGGAGTGGAGGTCGAATACAGTCGGCCGGATGGCTCCATCGCCGGTGATCGTGTTCGGCTTGTGGACTTTGCTCGCCTCGCCGCCAACGACTGGTTCGCGGTCAATCAGTTCACGGTCGTCGAATCGCAGCACAACCGGCGACCGGATGTGGTCGTCTTTGTGAACGGGCTGCCACTGGCCCTGATTGAGTTGAAGAACGCGGCTGATGCTGATGCCACAATCTGGTCGGCGTACGCCCAGCTGCAGACGTACAAGGCCGAGATTCCGTCGCTGCTGCAGTACAGCGAATTGCTGATCGTTTCTGACGGCCTGCAGGCTCGCATCGGCTCGCTGACCGCCAATCAGGAGTGGTTCAAAGTCTGGCGAACGATCGATGGCGAAAAAGATGCTCCGAAGTCGGTACTGGAACTGGAGATACTGATTCGAGGCGTGTTTGAGAAACGCCGGTTTCTGGAGATGCTGCAGCACTTCATCGTGTTTGAGCAGGACACCGAGAGCGACCGAGTCCATAAGATCATCGCGGGTTACCACCAGTTCCATGCCGTGAACGCTGCTATGCAGGAAACAGTGCGGGCCAGCGGGATGGCAGACTCGTCGATAATGACGGCGGAAGACGTAGGCCTGTATTGGTCCGGCCGCATGCACGGTGGCAAAGCCGGGGACCGACGGGTGGGCGTCGTATGGCACACACAGGGCTCGGGCAAGAGCTTTTCGATGCTGTTTTATGCCGGTCGCATGATTCGTAATCCGGCGATGCAGAACCCGACGATTGTGGTGCTGACCGACCGCAACGATCTGGATGATCAGTTGTTCGGGCAGTTCCAGCGGTGTTCTGACCTGCTCAATCAGAATCCTGTTCAGGCCAGGGACCGAGATCATCTGCGGGAGCTGCTGAAGGTGGCCAGCGGTGGAGTCATTTTCACGACGATCCAGAAGTTCATGCCGGAGCAGGGCGAGAAGATGCCTGCTCTGTCCGATCGCGGCAACATCGTGGTCATCGCGGATGAAGCGCATCGCAGTCAGTATGACCTGATCGACGGGTTGGCGCGCAATCTGCGGGACGCACTGCCGAGTGCTTCGTTTATCGGTTTTACCGGAACACCCATCGAACAAACCGATGCGAATACTCGAGCGATCTTCGGCGATTACATTTCCATCTATGACATCCAGCGGGCCGTGGCTGACGGTGCCACGGTGCCGATCTACTATGAAAGTCGGATTGCGAAACTGGGGCTGAACATTGCGGCTTTGCCGCAACTGGATCAGGAATTTGACGAGATCACGGAAGGTGAAGAGCAGACCAGCCGAGAGAAGCTGAAATCCAAATGGGCGGCTCTGGAAGCTCTGGTCGGCGATCCCAAACGCATCCGGCTGATCGCGGCCGATCTGGTTGAGCACTTCGAGAAGCGGCTGGAGTCGATGGATGGTAAAGCCATCGTAGTCTGCATGAGCCGCCGGATCTGCGTGGAACTGCATGACGCCATAATCGCGCTGCGACCTGACTGGGCGAGTGCCGAGAACGATGATGTGGAGCGTGAGAAGTCGCAGGAGACTGTCGTGAAAATCATCATGACGGGCAGTGCCGACGACGGTCCTGAATGGCAGCCTCACATCCGCAACAAGGAAAAACGCCGAGCGCTGGCGAACCGCTTCAAGGACAGCAAGGATCCGTTTCGCATCGTGATCGTGCGGGACATGTGGCTGACGGGCTTTGACGCTCCGTGTCTGCATACGATGTACGCAGACAAGCCCATGCAGGGCCACGGATTGATGCAGGCGATTGCTCGCGTGAATCGCGTTTTCCGCGAGAAGCCTGGGGGCCTGATTGTCGATTATCTCGGGCTTGCCGATCAGCTGCGCGACGCGGTGGGAACCTACACGGCCAGCGGCGGCACCGGATCGCCCAGCTATGATGTGGCGCAGGCGATCGCGGTTCTGCTGGAGAAGTATGATATCGCCTGTGACATCCTGCACGGGTTCGACTGGAGCCTCTGGAAGACGGGCAGTGGAACTCAAAAGCTGTCTCTGATTCCGGCGGCTCAGGAGCATGTGCTGGAACAGCAGGACGGCAAGAAACGCTTCGTTCAGGTTGTGATGGAGCTTTCGCGAGCCTTTGCGCTGTGTGCCGCCAGCGACGAAGCCACAGCCATTCGCGACGATATCGTGTTTCTGCAGACCTTACAAGCTGCCCTGAACAAGCAGACAACCGGCGGTCGCAGGTCGCCGGAGGATCTGGATGCGGCGATTCGCCAGTTGGTGTCGAAGGCGATTGTGTCGGAAGGTCAGATTATCGATGTGTTCACAGCCGCCGGGTTAAAGAAGCCGGATCTTGGCATTCTGTCCGATCAGTTTCTGGCCGAAGTTCGTGGCCTGAAGCATCGCAACGTGGCGGCCGAGTTGCTGGAGAAACTGCTGAATGATGAGATCAAGGTGCGGTCGAAGCGAAACCTGGTACAGTCGCAGTTGTTTTCTGACAAGCTGAAGCAGACGTTGAATGCCTATCACAACCGGGCCATCGCGACGCATGAAGTGATTGAAGAGCTGATCCGGCTGGCAAAGGAACTGGAGGCCGCTCAGAAACGTGGCGAAGAGCTGGGGCTGACGGACGATGAAAACGCCTTCTATGATGCATTGGCCACCAATGAATCGGCATTGACTGCGATGGGCGACGACAAGCTGAAAGTGATCGCGACGGAACTGATCAAGATGGTACGCAGGAGCGTCACGATCGACTGGACGCTGCGGGAGACGGCCAGAGCGAAGATCCGGGTGATCGTCAAACGCATTCTGAGCAAATGGGGTTACCCTCCGGACCTGCAGGAGGAGGCTGTCAGGACGGTGCTGCAGCAGGCGGAACTGCTGTGCGCGGACTGGTCGGACGGTTTGGTTTGAATCCCGACCGTCTGGAGGATCTCTCAGCGTTCGGCATCGACTGTTTCCCCCGCCTCAGACGCCCCACCCCAACCGTAGCCTCGGCTTCAGCCCGGGCACGAACTTCTCGACACTCTTGAAATCACCAATGTTTTTAAGTGATGGGGCCGAGCAGGAATGACGCGAGGGACATAAACCGTAGCCTGGGCTTTAGCCCGGGAAACCTACGCACCCCTCCATCCCAAAAACACTGCGTTTTTCAACCGGAGTAAGTTGGGTTGACACCCCCAAGCCGACTTTGGTCCCTCGGCGTCAGGAATGCCCGGTCTACGGCAGTCGGCAGCGGATGGGATGGGGATGCAGAACTTGCCCGGGCTAAAGCCCAGGCTACGGTTTTCTGTCACCGGCGTCAGGAATGTCGCCTTGAGCAAAAGTCCGTCGCGCCCGTGTGAGGCACCGCTGCCACTGTACCAGCGTCGTGCTCGATCCAGAATCCCCAGTTGTCCAACATCAAGGCGAAAGATTGAACAGCGCCTGCTTTACGCGTCAGCACCTCCTCGCGGTGCATGGCCCTGCCCCCCCCCCGAAACCACAGACGCCTGGATTTCGGCCCTGCAGGCCTTGAAATCACTGGTTTTCGGGCGCCCCGGCACCGAGGGCTGCGCCCTGGACCACAGGAAATCGGCCCCTCAGGCCTCAATCGCAAGCCCGGCAAAACGAACCACCACACGAGGCCCCAGTACCACCTCGAGGACCGAAGAGCCGGCCTCAGCCTCTTCCGCGAACTAGAGAAACTCGGTGGCCTCCGCCCAGGGACCGCCCCTGCCCCGCTAAGAACAGGTGACGGTTCCGGACTGCAGGGACAGGCACTGTGTTGTGGCAGCCGATCTTAAATCACTTCGTGCATCGGCTTGTTGCCCTGGTCCACCAGATACTGGGGGACTCCGGCAAGGTCGAAGATGCGAGTGTTCTGGGCATCAATCCCGGCACAGTGGTACAGCGTTGCAAAGACTTCCTGGAAGGTGACAGGACGCAGCTGCGGAGTTTCGCCGTAGCGGTTGGTCGCGCCAATCACCTGGCCTGTCCGCATGCCACCGCCGAAGATCACGGCCGTGTTGGCCTGTGGCCAGTGATCGCGGCTGTTGGTGGCGTTGATTTTCGGCGTGCGGCCGAATTCACCCCAGACCACGACCGCAACGTCGCGATCCAGGCCTCGCTGGTGCAGATCTGTCACCAGTGCCGCCAACCCCTGGTCCAGTCGTGGACATTCTTCGCGGCATTTCGGGAAATTCATGCCGTCGCCGCCGTGCCAGTCCCAGCGACTGAAGTTCAGCGAAACAAACCGCGCTCCGGCTTCCACCAGTCGCCGGGCCACGCAGAAATTCTCGACCATCGGCGGCGCGCCGTCACGCTGAAAGGCCTCGCTGCTGGCGCCATAACTGGCCACCACCCGCGGATCCTCCTGCGACAGGTCGAGGGCATCCACGAGCCTTGAGGTGGTCAGGATCCCCATGGCCTGCTCAGCATACACGTCCAGGCTTTCCATCTGTCGCCGCTGATCCGCGTCGCGACGGAATCGGTCCAGTGACTTCATCAGCGCTGTGCGATCCTGCAGCTTCTCGAGAGTGATCCCGTTCAGCGTCATGTTTTCCGGTTTGCTGCGGGCTTCACGCCCGACAAGGTTGAACGGGGCATGGGCCACACCGAGGAATCCACCACCGCCGGGTTCGCCCCACGTGCGGTTGCCCGTGTTGTACATCAAGGCCACGTTGGCCGGGATGGCCGGTGTCACCTGGCCCGCCATCTTCGACACCCACGCACCACCCGACGGCCAGCCACCCGGAGGCTGACGGCTGCCCTTGCGACGGCCCGTCATGCACTGATACGCATCATGCCCGCCGTCAGAATCCGACAGCGATCGCACCAGTACGAATTTGTCCATCAACTGAGCCATCCGGGGGAACAGCTCACTGACATAAATGCCCGGAACACTGGTGGGGATGGCTGAGAATTCACCGCGGATTTCCGCCGGAGCTTCAGGCTTGGGATCCCACATGTCCAGATGCGGCGGTCCACCCGGCAGATAAATGTTGATGATCGCCTTGTGCGAACGTCCGGATCGCTGCTGCTGGTCCGCACGCAGACCGTCCGCCAGCGAAATGCCACCCAACGCCATCCCACCAATGGTCAGAAAATTGCGCCGCGAAAGCCCATCGCAAAAGCCAGTTCGACGGGTTTGCGAACCTGCGGACTGGCCGAGAATCGTCAGCATGATGTGCTTCCAGTGGAAGGAGGAGCAGGAATGTGAGTTGCCCAGAAACGCAGGCGATGAACCGAGGCAGGCAACCGGTGGGGAAGGTACGGGGAGGGAGATCAGAGGCAACCGCGATGCGGGTTACCGGAGATCACTGTAACCCAATCGGCTTCCCGCGGTCAAGAATTCCACGCATTTGGGGTG
>Ga0255094_1001020_pt1 | contig 13052 bp, 36 predicted proteins | sample Colum_Law_RepB_8_2_FD_188434 | JGI IMG/M metagenome (GOLD analysis project Ga0255094, IMG submission 188434) | Freshwater microbial communities from Columbia River, Oregon, United States - Colum_Law_RepB_8d | ecosystem: Environmental > Aquatic > Freshwater > River | place: USA: Oregon...
TTAGGTCTGCTTCAGAAAGTTTAATACACACGCAATTAAACTCCCTTGAGCCTCCACGCTCGTTGTAAAGTTTCTCCATCCAACCTTGGAGGTCGTGGTGCTTTCGCCAGTAGAAAAAGTCTCTGTCAAGTTCTTTTTCTGGAACAACAAGCTCGTCTTTTTCGTTGTATAGTTTGATGTCAATCTCGTCTGCGATAAGATTCTTTTTAATTTTGTAAGCGTATTGGTCTAATCCCATACCTATTATACTCTCGAAATGTGAAAACTGGAAAAACAATCTGACCGCCCCTTGAGGGGCTCGAATTAGTCTTCTGAGTAAAGACAGTCACCATCCCAATCGTAAAACTCTTCGTCTTCATCCTCTTCAGCAAAAACAATCTCAAAAGCTGTAAGCTCACCTTCGGCGTTAAGGTACTTAACTAAATTATAAGTGCCATCACCATAAGCAGTACGAGTAACGAAACCAGCGTTATCAATAACTCCGCATCCTTCTTCACTAAGAGAAAGGCTACCAGCTTTGCCATAGAAGTTATCAGGATTATCGTATTCTTTTACGTCATCCCAGATTGTGTTATCAAAGATGCCGAATTGACCAGAGTCAACCCAAGCAAACGTAGATACAGTGCAAGAGCGTGACGCATCAGGCGACTGACCCCGTAAAACAGCGTGTTCGCCACGCTCGTTTTTCTGCAAAGTGATTTGCCAATCTCCGCCCACGCAGGATTCGTGCAAGTGTATGCCCGCTCCGTTGTTGTAGTCGTCGTCGGTTGTGTAGCAAGGGTCTGAAAGGTGAGCGGTGTTTCCGAGTTTGATTGTAAATGTTTCAGTCATATCTATTATACTCTCAGATTGTGAAATCTGGAAAAACGGGCTGGCCGCCCCAAGTGGGGGCTAAATGTGAACTAAATCGTGACCCATCAGATTGTAGAAGTGCTTATCTAACCTCACTGTATAGATTTCATACTTACCAGCCCAGATACTAACAACTACCAAATCCTTATTTGTTAATTGTTTGATTCTATCATTTTTCATTCGGCATTTATCGCCTAGTTTGAACTTTTTCATTTTGCAATCAATTGGTTATAGTGCTTCAACACTTGTGTACCTAGCCAAACATCATATTCAGCAGTGTGTACTTTTTCTTCGTCAATTTCTACGCCAAAGTATGTGGCGATTTTACTAAGTGCTAAAGATTGATTCATAGGAATCAGTCCAAGCATCTTGAGATTGTTACCAATAGAAGTAAGCTCAATCGGATTTCTCATAACAACCATCTCCCATGCTGGTGGTGAGACTGTGTATTTAGTAATAAGCTGAATGTCTCTGCTTACACCGTTACCAAAAGGTAGAAGTTTACCAAATTCATTTTTAGCTCCTTCTAGCCAATCAAAAATAATTTGCTTGGATTGTCGGTAAGGCATAGCTTTCCAATCATGTTCTGCAATGTTAATACCATTTACCGCCAAAGCCTCAGCTTGCACAAAATAATCTGAGCGACCATCTACGGGGTTTGGTTTCAATTTCATGTCAAGTGTTTTTACGATTTCATAATCCTTAATTACGCACATCGTGAGCGTGAGCAGGTCGTAATCTGTTGTAATTCCACCTGATTCTGTATCAATTCCTAGTAATGTCATATCTATTATACTCTCAGATTGTGAAATCTGGAAAAACGGCCTGGAGCCCTTTGGGGTGGTTTTGTCCACCCACTTAGTAGCTAGAAGATTCTTCAGTGTGCCATCATGCTGATGCCCAACCAAAGAATGTCCATAAATCTTCGCCAGTTTGGACACAAACTGCATTAGCCCACTTGTCATCAAAAAGCTCGTATGCTTCTTTTACTTCTTTAATATCACTTTTTTCACCCTCATTTATGATTGTCCAAATAAATTCTTTTGGCGACATATCTTCAGGTGGTGTAAAAAGAGTGAATCCTGGTTTTTCTGCAATGGTTCCTGTGTAGCCATTGTGACCATACTCATAAAAAGCATTATCTTGTAGTCTTTGAAAGGCAAGTTCGGCTGTTTTGGCATTTGTCGAGTTTCTAAAGGTTGTAGCTCCCATGCCTATTATACCTCGAAATTGTGAAATCTGGAAAAACGGTGTGTGGTGGGTACACTGGGGCTCGAACCCAGAACTTACTCGTTAAAAGCGAGTTACTCTACCATTGAGTTATATACCCGAAAAGATTGGACTTTCGCCCAATCTTTATACGACAGATAGAGGCAAAAGTTCTGGCTATGCCAGAATTGTCTTAGCTACCGAACTACCTCGGAGCCACTTGTTGAAGACCTGACCCATCGAAGAGTTTTTCTTGCCAGCTCTCACAATTTGCTTTGCGAGTTCAGGAGATACCTCGTAATGGTAGATTCGGTTGTTGCGGAGCTTAACGTTTACGTTAGTTCCTTCTACGGTGATGGTCTCCACGAACGAAGACTCTGGTGCGATTGTTGTGGTCTTTACCACTTCGATTTTATTTGTAACCATGCCTATTATACTCGATAAATGTGAAAACTGGAAAAACGGTCTGGCCGCCTCATGTGGGGAATCGGGCGAAAAACGCCCGATTAACTTATTCCACAATCAAAAGTGACATACCATTGGAATCTGCGAATTGCTTCTCTTTTAGTGTAGTACAAATACTGCATAGTGTAAATGTAACCTGATGGAGTGATTGCACTACATACATACCAGCCATTCTTTTTTTCACAAACCACATCTTTTTTAGTTATTGCATATCTCATTTTAACTCACCACAATCTTAATATCTTTGAGCTTGCTTTTCTTTACCCAAAACGTAATAGCTTTTTTTGCTTGGTAAATACTTGGATACTCAATCTCATAATCGTTGCCGTTTGCATTGAATCTCAGCACACACGGTCTGGCATTAGACTTAGACATTTACCTCTCTCCTTGTGTAAGGCTCAAGCGTGTAATTTTCATGAAACCAATAGCTTGGCTCATCCTCGGAAATCACAGAGGCAGTTTCTCTCACCATCAGCCATCTGCCTTTAAGGTCATTCAGGTATCGCTCGCACTCATCAAGAGTGGCAAATCGCAAATTATTGCACGAAAAGTCGATAGAGTCGGTGCGGACATAAGGAGCATACGACTTGCCTTGAATGTCGCTGGAGTTGATTTTTTCAATTTCGGTTCTCGAAAGGTAGTTGCTTAACATACCTATTATACTCTCGAAATGTGAAATCTGGAAAAAACCGCTGGCAACCCCAGAAGGGGGTTAGTCTTTCACCACTATTGCATGAAATATCATGTCGCAACCATCATCATCAATAGGCGGAACACAATTATCTGATGCCCAATCCATATCAACTACCATGTATTGATTTTCATCAAAAGGCAAATTAGTTTCGGGGTTAATTTCAGCATCTTCGCTGATGAAAACATAGTTTGGCAGTAGCTTGTAGAAATCTGGGTTATCCCTTGTTATGAGTTTCATTTGCTGTCAACTACCTCCCAGTCAAGGATTTCAGTTTCTAAAATATCAGCATTATCGCTATCACTTGTGAAACTATAATCCATGTTTTCTAGCACTTCGGTGACGCTTGAACCTTCATCAACACGCAAAATAAGCCTCGTTGTTACGTTTACATATACTTTTCTGTCCATACTTAAATATACTCTCAAAATGTGAAACCTGGAAAAACAATCTGGCCGCCCCTTGCGGGGCTTGAAACTATTCATTTACTTCATTAAAGTAAACCTCTAATGCTTGGTCACAAGCTGTTTGGATAACATCATCAATTTCATCGTACTTACTACTTAAAGATTCTTCTATCTCTTCAGGTGTTAAATGATTAATTCCAAGTAAATCAGCCACCAAATTGTCTTCTATTTCAACAATGAATTTCAATCTTCATCACCATCTGTTGAACTCAAAAACGCAACACCATCTGGCTCGATTCCAATATCCACCGCCTGTGCCACTCTATCTTTCAGCCAATCAGGGTCATATCGGTCAGGGTCATTTTCGTAAATGCTTATGGCGTCCGAAAGCGAGCTGGCTTCCACCTCTACGGAATAGCCAATGCTTCCAAAATCTTGTGCGTAGCTCAATGTGAATGTCTTTGTCTGTGTTGTTTCACTCATGCCTATTATACTCGGAAATTGTGAAAACTGGAAAAAACCGCTGGCCGCCCCAAGTGGGGCAAGACTAATAAAGGTCTTTTGTCCAGATTTTGTTAACACTTAAAAAGTTTTCAATTTGTGCTCTGGTGGGTTTTTCATAAAACGGATTACCTAAATTGATACAATCATTATAATGGTATAATTCGTAATAAGAATCTTCCCCATCTTCAACACAATCTACTTCAATACTAACACCATTAAAGGTGTGAGTTTCTATTGAATGTTGCCTCAGATTGTGCCTCCACAACTTGAGATGTCGTCAATAAGCGAGGGTTGAATTGGTAAGCTTTCTTGAGCAGAGCAAGTATCCAGATTCTGCATCAGTTGAAATGCTTCAATCAAAACAGAAAACTCGACAATTTGCTTGATTACAGATTCTCTTGAACTGTTATGCTTGAGCGAAGGTAATACGGTTTTTAATGCCTCAACATATTTCACTGCGTCTTCAAATACATGGTAGTCGTGTTCGTTCATTTCCATACCTATTATACTCGGAAAACGTGAAATCTGGAAAAATGGGCTGGCCGCTTAAAGAGGGTGATGTTTGGGCATCGTCGGTACACCTTAGACTCATTTAATCCCTCCACAGAACGACTGAGGGAACCCAAACATCACCAATCATTAAAAGTTTATTACAACAGGCTCGCACAAATAATGGTCAGCTTTGAAAAGCTCTATTTTTGTAGGAGCATCCTCGTTACCGTATAGAGTGGCTAAAGCATAACCATCAGTATCAATTTCATACACGTCTTTAAGCCAGTCAAAATCTTCACCAGGAAAAAGATTAGTCATTGATAATCTCCATCACCGTATTCGTTGTAGCCTTTACTGAGTAATCGCAATAGTCTTCTGGATATTTCATACCTATTATACTTGGAAAACGTGAAATCTGGAAAAAACCCCTGGCCGGCTCAAGAAGGGGATTACCCTTCAAGAACGTGCGACCAGTAGCGAGAGTCAGATTGCTTTTGCTTTCTATCCCAAAAGATGCACCTAGAAATGTAAGGTGATGCTTTTAACTCTTTAGAGCGTGAAATCCAATCTTGTTCTACATCCTGATAAATCACTTGACCTTTACCAGAATCAAACTTTTGGTGCTTTAGGTTATAAAGCTGAATCATATGAGTATCGAGGCATACCACTTGTGCTTTATCAGGAAAACACATTTCAAGAGTAAACGATACCTTGGCGATACCAATACCTTTACACTTTTTGACTAACCGATTGCGAAAGTCTACCCAAGATTCTTTGTTATCTCTTACAAAATCTTTTGGATTAGCCATAAAATCTTGCGTAAAGTTCCAAATGTATTCGGTACGGTTGTTGTGCAATCCGCATTTAGACTCAATCAGTTTGTGAAGCAAAAGGTCTTTATCATTTGTCCATTCATCGAAATCCTTGATAGCATTGTAGCCACGCACGTTGCCTTCCCAAGTAGTATGAATAGACGTGTAAGCAAACAGCCAGCGTCTCAATACTTCTTCTTCAGATTTTGGAGCGATTGATTTCCAATACTTGTTGTATTGTTTAATGTCAGATTGTGTTAAATTGTTGAAATGATTTTCGAGGGTCATGTCTATTATACGCTCAGATTGTGAAAACTGGAAAATCGGGGTGGCCGCCCCAAGGGGGGCTTAGGCACTAATCTCTAAAGATTGCGTACCTAAAATATAGTCCACAGCTTTTTGGGCTTTATTGGCACTACTAACAATCATTTCAGGATTGTTCTTAAAGGCTTTCATCCAGTTTTGAATGTAAGCAGTGGCGTTTTCTAAAGTGTTATCAATGCCTGCATAGTTGCATAGAAACGCTGAAGTAAACTCAGCGATAAGTTCTTCTTCAGAATACTGCTCAGTACCAAAGCTATCAAAGTTTGCAACACCTTTACGGTTTAATCGGTTAGAGTGACCCGTACTGTGTGCATACTCATGGAACAATGTCGCATAAAAATGCTCAGTAGTATCAAACTTTGCCTTAGGTGGCATCTTTACAGTATCTTCGATTGGAGAGTAACAAGCAAAAGAATGACTAAAAAGTGTTACGGGCTTATCTGTATACTTTTCGATAATATCTTCCGCTTCAATAATTTCAGACTTTCTCAGCTCTTCAAGTTTAGCAAGGTCTTCCTCAGTAAACTCAATACCTTCAGTTTGCTCAATGTTAAAGACATTGAAGTATTTGAGTAGTGGGATATTTTTCTTCTTGCCATCTTGTTCTTTAGAAAGAATATTCCAGAACACAATCTGACGAGACTTTTCGCCTTTCTTAACATCACCGCCAAGTTGTTTCACTTGCTTATAGGTTAACCAGCGTTCATCAGCGTATCCGCTAGAGGATAAGATAAAAAAGTTTACGCCAGAGTATCTGCGGTTGGTAAGACCATTGCGAGGTGCGGAGTTCTTCCAAGGCTTTCGCCAAGGGATTTGACCTTGCTCCATAAGGGTCATCATTTGATTAAAAACGGCTTCGTGTGCTATTGATTTCATATCTATTATACTTGGGAATTGTGAAAACTGGAAAATCCGGCTGACCAGCCCTTGTGGGGCTTACGCTTGGTTCACGGTAATAATATTTTCTTTGACAAGCCACTCAAGGCATTCTTTCAAGCGACGTTCCATCACGTATTTGATTTCAACTATTTTATCGCAAATATCATAACCATCTAAATGCTCATAGGCTTCCCAAACGTATTCTTTTGCAATTTCAGCAATTTTTTCTTCATCAACATTTTCGTCGTTCCATGTTTTGAGAAACTCCTTCTCGTCGTAAAGCACATCCGAAGATGCAAACTTGATGAGCATGGCATCAAAATCTTCTTGTTGTTCAGCAGTGAATTCTATCATACCTATTATACCCACAGATTGTGAAAACTGGAAAAATCCCCAGCGGCGGTTGTGGTGGGGAATTATTCAAATTCCGTAACCACATACCCAATCTCACTATAAAGTACTGAAAACTTCCCAATCCACAAATCAAGAATCTTTTCAATTATTTCCAAGTCAGATAGTTCAAACTCGTAATCATCAATTTTATTTATGCCATAAGATTCTGGATTCTCAATGCCCCAGCACTGCAAAAACTCATGAGCATCGTCGTAGGTGGTGGCGGTTTTAATCTTTAACAGCATCTTCCACCTCCACACAATCTGAGTCATCCCATTTTACAAAGGAAAAATCTATGTCAAGATTTTCTGTGATAAAATCCACCACACAATCTGAGAACAGAATGTCGTCAGGCACATAAAAAATAACAGTATCGTCAATTATCTGAGCAGTGAAACTGCTATCAAGACACAGCTCGATTTCTTGATTCAGGGACTCGGTGGAGATTATCCACTCGATTTCCTCACCGTCTTGGTTGACAATCATTCTTCTCAAGGGAAAGTTTTTTTCGTTAAGCTCGAAATGTTCCATGCCTATTATACCTCGAAATTGTGAAATCTGGAAAAAGATTTTCTTGCCTCTACTCTAAGAGAGAGGCAAGTTTAGGTCTAGAGTAGAAACCGAAAGTGGTATCGTCCTTAGATGGCTCAACAAAAGCAGTGAGTGTCACTTTGCAACCAGTGAGTTTCTTTCCTTGGATGCAGGTAGGCACTGTGCCAAACACTCGGAATCCTCTGTCATCTTGAACAACCATCTTGAGAGTAGAATGATACCCATACTGTTGAGACTTTACAGACACAATCTCACCAGTGATTTCAGACATACCTGATGGACAGTCTGATTTAGGTTTAAGGCTTAATTGATGAGACTTAAAGGCTTTCTCAAGAGCAGACAACTGATTATAGGTAGCTCGGTAGTTAGGTTTACTTGCCATACTATCACGAATAGCCTTAACATAAGGTGGTGCTTCATCTGTGCCAGCCCATGTGATGTATTCAGCATAAGTTGGAAACTCCTCTTTGAGTTTTTCAATGTTTTCTTTAATGCGTAATTGGTTCTCGATTTCCCAAAGCCTTTGCTTCTCAGCAAGCTCCGCATTTTTCTTAGCAAGTCTTTCTAATCTCTTAGCATCTTTCTTTTGCTTCTCAAGTTCTTTTTTAGCTAACTCAGCTTGAGTAGTGAGATACGAGCAATTGAGATGCCGAATACAATCTGAGCCCACTTCGAACTTTTTACCATGCTTATCTGTGCAACGATAGACATACGTGATTTTGGTTCCACAGGCATCGCAGTAGGAATGCCCTTGGACAAGCTCTTCAAAGGTGTAAGGTGGAACAAGTCCAAGTTCTGCCCATTTGTGGTGTAGGAAAAGTTTTTCTTTCATGTCTATTATACTTGTCGATTGTGAAAAGTGGAAAAACGGGGCGAAATTACACCTACGTAGCTGTATCGTTTTTCTTCCTTTCCATAATGTATTCCGCAAGTTCTGGCTCGTCCTCGAAATTGATGTAATCTACATATCCTTTTGTTTCCAGACCTTGTATGGGTTTACCGTTCCAAATCTTTTGTTCTATGTGACCCAAGCCAATCGCTCCGTTCAGAGCTTTCTCAAGGAACTCAATTCGCTTCAATGCCTCTTCTAATGTCATGTTATTCATTATTTCACTCCCAATGTGAACTTTGTGTGTTCTTTCCATTCGGTGATTGTTTTGTACTTACCTATAAGTTTGTCACTTGTCCATCCACCTTTTGTACGATAAATGTTGTGTACTCCAATCCAGTTGTTGTTTAACAAATACCCAATCTGAAGGGCATTTGGCTCGAAATTTGAATTATGTGGTACGATTGCTGAAAGTTTTTTTGTTTTGATTTTCATGGTTTTAGCTCGATTTTTAGTGTCTGACCACAAGCCAAACAAGTGTTTTCTGAGACTGGAGTTTCGCAATCACATGGTGCACAAAAACTCCATTCACTTATGTTTTCTTTATTAGCGAAATCACAGACAGCTCCTATTCCACCGTCTTGATAATGTTGATATGCTTCTTCAAACAGATTGTGTTCTTTCATGTCTATTATACTCTTGAATTGTGAAAAGTGGAAAAAACGGGGCAAAATGCTCGATTTTTGAAGTTATTAAGGTCAAGGCCCAGCGGCAATGGCTTCATGCACATGAGGCCATGTGATGCAGATTGAGCCTTTGCCATATTCTGCAAATCCATCATCTAAAATTGATTCAATGTCGTCATCAGTGTATTCATCAAAATTGCTAAATTTTTCCCTACATAGTTCGATGAGTTTATTGTGAGATAACATTGCAATTTCCATACGGTCGCCTGTGAACAGGTAACTTTCTTCTACTACGCCATCTTTGATTGCAATAACATTTACAAATCCTATGTCCTTTTTTTCTTTCATGTCTATTATACCCTTCGATTGTGAAAAGTGGAAAAAAACCTGATTCGTGCTTGCTCTAATGATTCTTCACAAGCTAAATCATAATCATTGCCATCTCCTGTTACTCCAATATCCCAGCCTCGATTTTTCATTTCATCAATCCATAGGTCTTTTAATAAACCTTGCTCATACAGTGGGATTTCGCTAAAATATCCTTGAGCCATTAAATCGTTAATGGCTCTTTGAGTAAGCGTCATTGCCTCCATCAGATTGTGTCCTCGATTTTTGCAATGATTGAATTGATTTCTTCTATTGAAACACAAATAGGTTCTTTTACACCAATATGGTCGAAAATCGCCCACATAGCTTCATTAACATCTGGTTGCTCAGGGACATCTGTAGAATATTCTTTAATGTCCTGAGTATCTTCCCAAGCATTTTCAGGATTGTAAAGCAAGTTTTTATTAAACGAAAATCTTCTCTCGCAAATCTCTCCTATTAAACCACCATAATCGTCAGTTTCTTTGTGATGAAAGCCATAAAGGTGACCTTCCTCGGTGACAATCTCGAAATCAATGTCGAGCCAATCCTCCCAAATTTTAATTGCGTATTTCATATTTTTTGCTCCTCGATTTTTGTGGGCATTGGAAGTTCAATTACATGAACTGTCGATTGACCTTCGTACACGTCCTCTCCGTAAATTACTACGAAATTTTTACCTTCGATTTTACCAAGCTCCAACTCGTAAAAATCAATCTCACCTGTAAACACAACGTTTGGGTGATATAAGTCGTAGTAGTCCTCAATGGCATCGTAACCATCAAGTTCTTTCCATTTCTCAGGATTGATAGGGGTGATTCCGTAGTGTGCTACGCACTCACGAATGTCGTAAAATGTATTTATTTCTAACGGTGTTGTTATCATCGTCTATTATACTCTCAGATTGTGAAAACTGGAAAATTGAATATACCTATGATTTTCGATTTCTTAGGTATATTATCAAGATATGCCGATATCATCGGCATTTAATTCCTCGATTTTTGTGTCAATTTCAAGCACTTCGCAATTGTAATCTTTAGTGCTAGTAAGCACACCACTGTCATCAAAAGCAATGTACGGGAACAACTCTAGGTCATTCATGGTTAGGTAATAAGGGATGTTGAACATATCAACACCCATCTTAACATTGTCAGGCACTTCAAGAGTGGCTTCTAAAATCACTTTAATTTTCTTCATTATCTTTGTCCTCGTTTCTGATTTCTTCAGAAGTTGTACATTTACACGATATGATTTTGTTTGAATAATCTTTTGCGTTGATATGTCCTCCAAATATTTTGGAATCAGGGAAGAAATAAAATACAGAATTAAGTCTCTGACCCTGACCCAGACCATTTGGTTCTATTTTATGTGAACTTGCAAACAATGTTACATCTGTTGCTTCTACCAACAGTTCAATGGTCACTTTAATTCTTTTCAAGGTTCAGGCTCCTTCAAAGTCTAACACCAAATATGGGTGTTGGTCATCAACCACGTCAATTTCTTCTTCATCAGCAATTCTCAATTCTGCCTTGAAAGGGAACCATTCGTCCTCAAGCTTGCTGTACGAAATGAGGTCACAGCTAAGTTGATTTTCATCTAATGTCGAGAGTGCCTCTTGGAGGTCACGGAAAGTTTTAATTGTCATCGTCTATTATACCCTCAGATTGTGAAATCTGGAAAAAATCGGGCCGGTTTTAAACGGCCTTCCTTTCGTGCAACCACCATTGATAGGCATCATATTCGCTCACATCTTTGTTCAGCTCTTTTTGTAGTTTTGTCAAACGAGCTTCTAATGATTTGCGTTTTTTGTTGATAGCTGATAGAGACAGCTCTCCATCACAGGAAAGGCTCTCACCTGAAAGTTGTCCATAGACATTCCAGATGTCTAGCATAATTTCTTGTTTTAATCGTTTCATTTGTCTTCCTCAATTTTGCTCGAAAAATCCCTTCCGAAAATAGGTTCTTCTATGTCTTGGTCTTCAGAATAAATCCTGTACCTAAAACATTTGGCGATTTTATCATACTCGAAAACCCCAAATACCATATCATCGATTTTCACGGTAATGCATGGGTAATCTTCATCTCCCTCAATTACAGCTTTGATTACACCACCCTCGGTAACTATTTGGAGAGTATCGGGTTCACTAATCTTTTCCATCTCAGTTCTTGCTTCTTTAATTAAGTCATCCAAAGATTGTTTTTTTGTTTTTTTCATATCACTTCTCCTAGTTTTTACTCAGTCACCCATTGATAGCTTTGATAAAGCCACTCGAAATCTGTCCTCGTCATCTCTATCTTATGTCCATCAGGGTCGCAACCCCAAACCATTTCGTCATCACAGGCTAGCCAGTAGCTTCTGGTGAAACAATCACCTCCTGTCACACAATCTTGACAGTCTGGGTGACCCTCGATTTTTTTAAGCATTTCAATTGTTGTCATCATACCTATTATACCCTCAGATTGTGAAATCTGGAAAAACAAAATCTCCACCTTTTCCAAAACTAAATTCAGAATAAGCCTCTTTGTGTACTATAAAGGTTCGAAGTGGTGGTACGTCTGAGTTACCGATTTCCCACCAATAGTCAAAGTGTTCTGCGGATTTTTTCCATGCCTCCTCATCATATTCATGAGCATGATAAATAACTGTATTGCCTTGCTTATCAATATACCAATTAGTCCAGAGATTTGTTTCAGTTTCAAAGCTAAGCAAATGTTTACCCACTGGTTTGAGCCATTTACCAATTGAGGCTTCATTATACCCAAGGCTAATTAACAATTTGCTGCGTTCTTGTTCTGTCATATTTATTATACCCTCAGATTGTGTTGTCTATTTATTTTTACGTTGAAACCAAGCCTTCCATCCCTTAGGTTTCGAAACATCGGCTTTGAAGCGTATATAATATCTAGGAGGCAAAGGGGGAGCCAGATAATAAAGATTGCCATCAAAAAATTCAACCCTAAACTCTACATTAAATACACTGTTCAAATGTTCTTCAAGTGTCTTTGGATTGACAAGGCATTTACCAACTATATACGAAGGATTATACTCTCCTCCATTCATGTATTCTGAAATTCTCAAAGCCACATCATCAGCAATACGATTGAGTAGTTTTATCTGTTTTTGTTCATAACTTGTGAGGCTATGTTCTTTGATTTCTTCATAGGTTAACTGCTTCACTTGTTCGATTATTCTGGATTTTTCCAGTGACTCTCCAGTTGCCATTTTATTTCTCCACCTCAACGAAGTCAATTTCGTCAAGCTGAATGCAGTTCCAAGCACCACCATTCCAAAGCTCACCGTTTTCTACTTTCTCCACTGCCTTCTGTTCGGATTCTGCATCCACTTCGATGTATTGTTCTACATAACCCCAGCCAGTAACTCTTACTTTGTGTTTCATTTCAATTCATTATACCCTCAGATTGTGAAATCTGGAAAAACACAATCTAGATTGTCCAGGCACATCCATCATAATCAGACACCATCTGAGCCCGTGTTGTTTCAATTATATCGCCACGCGGTCCTGTGCCCCACACTTCATCGCCCAGGCATGCCAAATTAAATTTCAAAGAAGCAAAAGACCCCACCAATAA
>Ga0255094_1001030_pt1 | contig 13017 bp, 12 predicted proteins | sample Colum_Law_RepB_8_2_FD_188434 | JGI IMG/M metagenome (GOLD analysis project Ga0255094, IMG submission 188434) | Freshwater microbial communities from Columbia River, Oregon, United States - Colum_Law_RepB_8d | ecosystem: Environmental > Aquatic > Freshwater > River | place: USA: Oregon...
GCTACGCCGGCACCATGGGCCTGGTGCAGGGCGAGGGCATGGCGGGGCGCTTCTTCCACCGCCTGGGCGCCTCGCTGCTGGACCGCACCATCTGCGCCTCGGCGGGCGCCGAAGCCCTCACCCAGACCCTGGGCAACAAGGTGGGCATGAAGGTGGAGCACTTCGCCGAGGCCCGGCTGATCCTCATCTGGGGCAGCAACGCCATCGGCAGCAACCTGCACTTCTGGCGCCTGGCCCAGCAGGCCAAGCGCGACGGCGCGCGCCTGGTGTGCATCGACCCGCGGCGCACGGAAACCGCCGAGAAATGCCACGAGCACCTGGCCATCCGCCCCGGCACCGACGCCGCCCTGGCCTTTGCCCTCATGCACGAGCTGATCGTGCACAACTGGATCGACCACGATTACGTGCAGAACCACACCCTGGGCTGGGACACACTTCGCGAACGCGCGCTGCAGTGGCCACCCGCGCGAGCGGCCGAGGTGTGCGGCATCCCGGTGGAACAGATCACCCAGCTCGCGCGCGACTACGGCACCACCAAACCCGCGGCCATCCGCCTGAACTACGGCATGCAGCGCGTGCGCGGCGGCGGCAACGCCGTGCGGGCGGTTGCCTGCCTGCCCGCGCTGGTGGGCGCCTGGCGCCACCGGGCGGGCGGCCTGCTGCTCTCCAGCTCCGGGCACTTTCCGGTGAACCGCGCTGCCCTGCAACGCCCCGACCTGCTGGGCGCTCGCCGGCCGCGCACCATCAACATGAGCACCATCGGCGACGACTTGTTGCGCCCGGCCTCGGCGGAATTCGGCCCCGCCATCGAGGCGCTCATCGTCTACAACAGCAACCCGGTGGCCGTGGCACCCGACTCCAGCCGGGTGGCCAAGGGCTTCCGGCGAGAAGACTTGTTCACCGTGGTGCTGGAACAGTTCCAGACCGACACGGCCGACATGGCCGACTACGTGCTGCCCGCCACCACCCAGCTCGAGCACTGGGACATCCACACCAGCTACGGCCACACCGACGTGCTGCTGAACCGCCCGGCCATCGAACCGCTCGGCCAGGCACGCCCCAACACCGAGGTGTTCCGCCAACTGGCCCGGCGCATGGGCTTCACCGACGCCTGCTTCGCCGACGACGACCTCACGCTGTGCCGCACCGCCTTTGGCGACCAGCTCGATTTCAACGCCCTGCTGGAACACGGCTTTGCCACGGTGGCGCTGCCCGAGGCCCCGTTTGCCGGCGGCCACTTCCCCACCCCGTCGGGCAAATGCGAGTTCTTCAGCCAGCGCCTGGCCGACCAGGGCCTGGACGGCCTGCCCGACCACCTGCCCAACGCCGAACTGGCCGGCACGTCCACCCGCTACCCGCTGGCCATGATCTCGCCACCAGCGCGCAACTTCCTCAACTCCAGCTTCGTCAACGTGAAAAGCCTGCGCGACCTCGAGGGCGAGCCGCTGCTGGAGATTCACCCGCTGGACGCCAAGGCGCGGCACATCCGCAGCGGCGAGGTGGTGCGCGTCTTCAACGACCGTGGCGAATACCGCTGCACCGCCCGCGTCTCCGAGCGCGCGCGCCCGGGCGTGGTGAACGGCCTGGGCATCTGGTGGCGCAAGCTCGGCCTCAATGGCACCAACGTGAACGAACTCACCAGCCAGCGCCTCACCGACCTGGGCCGAGCCCCCACCTTCTACGACTGCCTGGTGGAGGTGGCGCCAGCGGAGGCGGGCTGATGGCCCGCTGGCGCCTGGCGGCCACCCTGGCCCTGGTGGGCCTGGGCTCGGCTGGTTGCGCGCAACACACCCCGGGGCTGGGCTACTACTGGCAATCCGTCACCGGCCACCTGAGCCTGATGCGGGCCGCGCGCCCCATCGACGACTGGCTGGCCGATGCGCAAGCGCCCGACGCCCTGAAACAGCGCCTGGCCCTGGCGCAGCGCATTCGCGCCTTCGCGGTGGCCGAACTGGCCCTGCCCGACAACGCCAGCTACCACCGCTACGCCGACCTCGGGCGCCGCGCCGCTGTCTACAACGTGGTGGCCGCGCCACCGCTGTCGCTCACCCTGAACACCTGGTGCTTTCCGGTGGCCGGCTGCGTGGGCTACCGCGGCTACTTCGATGAAGCCAATGCCCGCGCCTTCGCCGACACCTTGCGCACCGACTGGGAAGTGGCCGTGTACCCCGTGCCTGCCTACTCCACGCTGGGCTGGACCAACTGGCTCGGCGGCGACCCCCTGCTCAACACCTTCATTGGCTACCCCGAAGGCGAACTGGCACGCATCGTTTTCCACGAGCTCGCGCACCAGGTGGTCTACGCGGCCGACGACACCGCCTTCAACGAATCGTTCGCCACGGCGGTGGAGCGCATCGGCGGTGAGCGGTGGCTGCAGCGCATGGGCACGCCCGAAGCCCGAAGCGAATACGAGCGCTTCGACACACGGCGCCGCCAGTTCCGCGCCCTGACGCAGAACGTGCGCCAACGCCTGCAGCTCATCTACTCGGACGCGACCTCAGCGCCGCGCGAGCGGCTGGCCCGCAAGGCCGAGGCCATGCGCGACTTCCACCGCGACTACGCGCGGCTCAAGGCCGAATGGGGAGGCTACGCCGGCTACGATGCCTGGGTGGCCCAGGCCAACAACGCCAGCTTCGGCGCGCAGGCCGCCTACGACGACTGGGTGCCCGCCTTCATGGCCCTCTACCAACGACACGGGCAAGACCTGCCGCGCTTCTACGAGGCCGTGGCGCAACTGGCCCGACAAGCCAAAGAGACCCGTCACGCGGCACTTCGCGAGCTGATGCCTCCTTCTCAATCGGTGGCCCGACAGGGCCCCCACACACCCAACCCCTGACACCCGCATGTCCGACATTCACATCCACCGCCAGCACCACCTGGGCCTCAAGGCCGCCTTGGAGATCGCGCAGCAATGGGCCGAGCAGGCCGAGCGCGAGTTCGACATGCGCTGCGCCTTCGCCGAAAACCCCCAGGGCCACGAAGTGAACTTCTCCCGCTCCGGCGTGAACGGCACCCTCAAGGTGGACAAAGACAGCTTCGAGCTCAACGCCAAGCTCGGCTTCTTGCTGGGCGCCTTCAAAGACCGCATCGAAAGCGAAATCGCGAGCAACCTGGACCGACTGCTCGGCGCCGAGGGAAAGCCGCGCCAACCGCGCGGCTGATCAGGCGAAAAAAAGCCCGGCGGTGCCGGGCGCCTTCGATCAGGACAGGCTCTGGATCAGGTCGATGTATTGCTGCATCGCGTCCTCGGTGGACGTGCCCTTGACCTTGTCCCAGGCATCCCACTTGGCGCGCCCCACCAGGTCGCTGAAGCCGGGCTTCTTCTCGGCGTTGTCGCCCTGCGTCGCCTGCTTGTAGAGGGCGTAGATTTTCAGCAAGGTGGCGTTGTCGGGGCGCTCGCTCAACTTGGTGGAACCGGCCACCGCGGCCTCGAAGGCGGCTTTCAAATCGCTCATGAAATCTCCTGGGAAACGGAAAAAAGAAGAAAAGGAACCCCGGTCTGTTCGCCGGGTGATTCGATCGGGACCCGACAGTCTCAGAGACTGGTGGCCGGCTGCGGGGCCCAGCGCCGCTGGGCGATTTCCAGCAAGCCGTCAAAGATGAGGCTCTCCACCAGTTCACAGGGCGTGGACATGCTGGGCGCCATCTTCCAGCCGGCACCACCGGTCATGAAACAGACCGGCTCTTCACCGCAGTGGCGCCACAGGTTCTCGTACATGCGCTGCACCGCGCCCGCGATGGCGAAGGTGCCGCCACTGGTGAGCGCGTCGCTGGTGTTGGTGGGAAAGTCGCGCACCTCGCCAGTGGGCACGTGCAATCCTGCCGTACCCGATTCCAACGCACGCAACATGATGCCGTGGCCCGGCAGGATGATGCCGCCCAGGAAGCGGCCGTCCGCATCGATCGCCTCCACCGTGACCGCCGTACCGACCATGACCACCACGCAAGGGCGCTGACGACCACGGGCCAGCAGGCGGTGGCGGGCGCCAATCATGGAGCCCAGGCGCGCCGGGTGGTCGTAACCATTGGTCAACCCGGCCTCGGCGGCGCTGGAGACCACCCAATGCGGCGTCACGTCCCAGATTTCGAGTTGCTCTTCCACGCGGCGCTTCACCGCATCGCCGGCCACCACGCAGCCCAGCACGCGCTGAGGCGGCGCCAGGCGGCTCCAGTCGCCTTCTTCCAGGCTCTCGATGTTTTCAAGAAACTGCGCGCCGTGCGCAAGCAGCCGCGCACCCACCCGGGGGGCGTCGTAGAGCGCCCACTTCAGGCGGGTATTGCCAACGTCGATCGCCAGAAAAGTCATGGCGGCATTATCACCAGCAAGGTCATGTCGCCACGGCGACTCAGATCAGGCCGATCCAGCAGGCCCGCTGCACCGCGGCCAGCTTGTTGTCGGTGCGCAGCTTGGCCATGGCGTTGGCCAGGTGGTAGTTCACCGTGCGCTCGGAGCAGTCCATGCGCGTTGCGGTCTCGCGCGCCGTGAGGCCCTCGAAGGCCAGGTTGAGGCTCTCGAGTTCGCGCGGGCTCAGGCTCACGCGCTGCTCGGCGATGGCCCGGCGCAACATGGGCCAGATATTGAAAGCCGACCAGGCCAGCGCCGCGGCGTCGGCCCGCCCCGAGAACACACGCGGGCTGAACATGAAGCACTCGAAGGCACGACCCGCCGGCAGGCTGAAGGACACGCGAACAAAGGTCTGGTGACCATGGGCCAGCCACAGGCGCCGCCACCGGCCGGACTGCTCCAGCGCCGACTTCGAGATGTCTTGCCAGGCCACCAACGGCGCATCGCTGTCGCGCCAGCCGGCCCCGAAGTCGGTGCTCTCCGCCAGGGCCTGGGCAGCCCCCACGAAGCGAGGCGGGTGCACCGCCAATACCTCGCGTTGCTCGCGCGTGCCGGTGGGCACCGGGCCTAGCACCACCACCGCATCGACGCCTTGTTCCTGCAGCGCGCATACCCAATCGGCGAGGATGGCATCCACGCCCATGCTGTCAAAGTTGACAGGTAACGTCATGGTTTGAAACAGCCTGTTGCAAGCACAATGGCCCTCCCAGACGCCCGACCGGGATGCCCTGGGGTAGCAAGGTATTGAAAGGAGGTCATGTGCCGTTGGACCGGTTGTGGTTGCACAGCGCCAGGGGGCGCGCTTGGCGATGGCTGCTCGATGAAATCGTCCACGCGCCGCTCGAGGCTATTTTGCACCCATCCCGGATGCGGTTGATGTGGATTGGGGTGTTCAGTGTCGCGGGGCACTTGTTGTTTTATTTCATATGGGCACGCTGGATTCCGCAGCCCTACGAGAACCCGTGGATGCGCACCGCCATGGCCCTGCTGGCCCTGATCTACCTGTTGCCCAGCCTGCGCATCGACCCGGGCTCCGCGCAAAGCGGTCGCCTCTTCGGCCTCGCCACCTGGATCCAGCTGCCCTGGTTCTTCACCTGGATGTACTGGATGAACGGCGGCAACCCCGTGTGGCTGGCCAGCGTGGCGGCCATGATCCTGATCTATTTCCATGCCACCGATTGGCGCCTGGCCACCATGGGCCTGCTCTCGGGCGGCTCGCTGGGCTGGCTCACGGCGGTGTGGTTTGGCGCCGACACCAGCGAGCTGGCCCATCCCGCCGCCAGCCTGGTGGTCGTGGCCTTCTCCCTGGTGATGGGCCTGATGCTCGGCATGTCCAGCGCGAACCTGCGCCGGGCCCGCCTCATCAACACCCTGAGCACCATGGGGGTGATGGCCCATGAACTGCGCACGCCGCTGGCCACGGTGAACCTGATGGGCGACGTCATTCGCAACCTGGCTCAGCACGACCTGCCCGAGAGCAAGCGCAAGCGCCTGGAAGACCTGGCCACCCGGTTGCAGAACCTGGTGCGCAGCATGAACCGCCAGATCGACACCCAAATCTCGAACGCCCAGCTGCTGCGCCTGCCGCGCGAGCAAAGCCGCATATCGGCCGCCGCCCTGGTGAAGGACGTTGTCGAGCAATACCCTTACCGGTCCTCTCGCGAACGCGAGTGCGTTCTGGTGCACATCCAGCAAGACTTTCACTTCGAGGGATCGCGCCCGCTGTTCGGGCAGGTGATGACCAATCTGCTGAAAAACGCGCTTCACGCGCTGGCGGCAGCGAGCAACGCGCCGCAGCCCGGCGACCTGCGCCTGGACGTGGGCATTCACCACGGAAAGGGGAGAATTGCGGTGTCGGACGATGGCGTTGGCATCTCACACGACCTGCAGGCCCGGATCTTCGAACCCTTCTATTCCACCCAGGCGGGCGCCGGCAACGGGCTGGGCCTGACGTTTTGCAAGAACGTGGTGGAGTCGGCCCATGGCCGCCTGAGCGTACATTCCGAGCCCGGTCTTGGCGCCGTGTTCATGATCGATCTTCCCTTGAGCCCCACCGAGCCTTCGCCCGCATCCGCCAGATGACCCCGACACAATGGCATTGACGATTCCCCTCTTTCATCGGCCCGGCAGCATCCTGTTCCTGGACGATGACACCGACTACCTGGAGATGCTCGGGATGGTGGTGCCCGCCCATTGGCAGGCAGAGCTTTTCTCGCGCCCGGCGGGTTTCGCCGCGCGCATGCAGGACGAGCCGGCGCGCTGGGAAGCCGACGCACAGCGGCAGGTGCAGATGGTGGAGGCCTGGCGGCAGGGGCAGGCCCTGGTGCCCCTGGTGCTGCGCTACTGGGCCGAGCACCCCGAGCGCTACGCCCTGGCCAGCACCTGCGTGGTGGACTACGCCATGCCGGGCACCAACGGCCTGAACGTGCTCAACAACATGCTCGACTGGCCCGGCTCGCGCGTCTTGCTCACCGGCCAGGCGGACGAGCAAATCGCGGTGCAGGCTTTCAACGATGGCCTGATCGATCAGTTCGTGCCCAAACAGGCCACCGACATCACCCGCCACTTGCTGGGCGTGCTGCGCAAGCTGGGCCACGCGCCCCACCCGCGCCTGAACGCCATCTGGCGCGGCACCCTGCGCCCCGCGCAACAGTCTCTGCTGCAGATGCCATCGGTGGCCAAGGCGCTGCAGAACCACACCCAGCAGAACTGGGTGGAGTACGTGGTACTGGGCGAACCCTTTGGCCTGCTCGGGCTCGACGCAGCAGGGCGCGCCCACTGGTTTCAACTGGAGGCCAGCGACGGCCTGCACGACCTGGCCGAACTGGCGGCCACCGTGGGTTTGCGCTACGACACGACCCGGGCGATCGAGAGCGGGCAGTGTCTCGCGGCCATCGAGTTGCACCAGCAGCTGGGCCTGTCAGGCCCGGTGCGCACCGCGCCCGCGCAAGAGGTGGGAGACGACGGCGTGCTGTATGGCGCCCACTTCCCCCTTGACACGGCCGAGTTGCCGGCCCCGATACTGGGGTATCGGGAATACCTTCAGCAACACGACCACCGCCAGGTTCACGACTCCTGAGCCGCGCCCATGCGCGCGCGGCGGGCGATGGGCCAGTCCCATGGCTTGACGATGGGCGCGATCTCGCGGGCGACGTTCTCCACGTGCTCGATCTCGGCCTCGGTCAGCGAGGCGCTGAGGGTGAGGCGCACCATGGCGCGGTTGCGGCTGGTGGCCGGCGCGCAGAAGATGGCCCCGAACACACCGCGCTCCTCCAGCGCGTCGCGCAGGCGCATGGTCTCGGGCTCGGTGCCCGCCTCCAGCGAGATGATCTGCTCGGTTCCCTGGTGAATCGGGTAACCCATTTCGGTCAGCGAATCGCGCAAGCGCCGCGTCACCTGGCGCAGGCGGTCGCGGGCCACGTCGGCCTTCTGCAGCACGCCCACCGTGGCTTTCAGGCCGGCCACCTCGTGCGGCAGCAGACACGAGCTGAAGATGTTGGGGTAACTGGAGCTCAGGATGTAGTAGCGCATGCTGGCCGGCGCGGTGAAGAAGCCAGCACGGCCCGCGACCGCCTTGGCCAGGCTGGCCGTGATGAAGTGCACCCGATCGGTGAGCCCCAGTTCGGCGCACAGACCCGCGCCACCCGGGCCATGGGTGCCCAGGGAGTGCGACTCGTCCACCAGAATCATGCTCTGGTGCTTTTCGACCACCTCGATCATGGCCTCCAGCGGGCACAGGGCACCCGTGGTGCTGTAGACCGAATCCACCACGACCACACCGGGACCCTTCTTGGCCAGCATGCGGTCCAGGTGCTCGGGGTCGTTGTGCCGGAAGGCGTAAGCGGGCGCGCGCGCAGCATGGGCGCCTTCCCACAGGGAGGTGTGGGCCATGGTGTCCAGGAACACCGGGGTGTTGGCGTCGGCGATGGCCTGCAACAAACCCACGTTGGCCGAGTAGCCGGACTGGCACACGAACGCGTCTTCTTTGCCCACCCAATCGGCCAGCGCCATCTCCAGGGCGCGGGTGGGATGCTGTTGCAGAAGAAACACACCCGACTGCACAACAAACTCGTTGTTACGGGTGAGGGCATCCACCTGAGCCCCGACGATGTCGGGGTGACCGGTCACGCTGAGGTAGTCGTTGCCGTCCAGGCGCACCGCATTGGGGCCCGGCTGACGGCCGTGCAACACGAACTTGCCACCCCAGTTGTCCTGCCAGCGGGGCTGGAAATCCCTCTCGATGCGTTGCTGCAGGGTCGCGGCCAGGGTGGGGTTGCGGCGCGCGACGACGGGGGTGTGTTCCAGCGTTTCCATGGAGATCTCCTTCTGAAAAAGAAGACCCCATTGAAAAAAGAAATGCGTGACAAATCTCACTAACCCTGTCAGTTCTAACAGGGGTTGTGACGCTTTCGACTCAAGTTTGACGCAGGAATGCCGACAGGCGGCGACTTCAGTTCTGGCGCCAGGGCAGACCGTGGTAGCGCCAGCCACCGCGGCGGCCCCGATGGGCGCTGGCGTCGGGATCGCCCTCGAAGCCCTCCAGGATGTTGTAGGCCTCGATGCCCAACTCGGTGGCCCGCTTGGCAGCGGCCACCGAACGCACCCCGCTGCGGCACAAGAGCACCACTTTTCGGCCCTGGGCCGCGGCCTGGATCTGGGCGTCGAAGGTGGGGTTGAGCGCCATGCCCGGCCACTGCTTCCAGGCCACAGGCACCGCTTCGGGGACAAATCCCACCCATTCGCGCTCCGCATCGGTGCGCACGTCCACCAGCACCGCTTCACCGCTCTGCACCCATTGCCAGGCCAGCTGGGGCGACACATCACCGGCGTAGGCCTGGGCACCCGCGGTGGGCACGCGGGGCACCATCAGCAACGCGCCTTCTGCGTCGTGGCGCAGGCCCGACGTGAGGTTGGCGGGCACGGCCTCGTCGATGCGGCGAGGCTTGGGCAGCTGCAGGGCGTCCATGATGGCCACGAACTCGGCTTCGGACTTGCCGGCCACGCGCGCGTTGGTGGCTTTCTCCTGAGCGATGGTGGAATGGGTGCGCCCTTGGTAGTCGTGGCCGGGCCAGACGGTGGTGTGGTCGGGCAAGGCGAAGAGCACCTGGGTGAGGCTGCGGTAGAGGTCGTGCGCGCTGCCCGACTGGAAATCGGTTCGGCCGCAGCCGTTGATGAGCAGGGTGTCGCCGGTGAACACGTGATCGCCCCACACATAGCTCATGCTGCCAGCGGTGTGCCCCGGCGTGTGAAGGGCCTTGAGCGTTTGCGAGCCGAAGCTCAGCGTGTCGCCGTTCTGCAGCTGCACGGCGGCCGTGCCGATGCCACAGCCAGCCGGGGCCGCTGTGCGGGCGCCGGCCAGCTCGGCCAGCTTGCCCGCGCTGGTGATGTGGTCGGCGTGGGCATGGGTCTCCACCGTCCAGAGCAGGCGCAAGCCGTACTCGCGCAGCGTGGCGAGGTCGCGCTCGATCTGCTCGTCCACCGGGTCGATGATGACGGCCTCGCGCGAGGCCTGATCAAACAGCACGTAGGTGTAGGTGCTGGAGGCGGGGTCAAACAGTTGCAAGGGCTTCATGCGAGGGCCTGTCAGGAAAAGCGGGTGAGCATGTCGGCCACGTCGTCAGCGGGCACTTCGCCCTGCGCGATGACGCAACCCACCAGGCTGAAGAAGGTCTTGTCCAGGGCCTTGCGAGCGGCGGCCAGTTGCTGGGCCACCTTCTCGCAGTCGGCGTCGCTCTCGATGAGCTTCTGGATGCCGCGCAGCTGCCCCTCCGCACGCTTGAGGCGCAAGAGCAGGGCACGCTTGCGTTCGGGATCGGTGACAACGGTCATGCTGAACTCCTTGGGCCACCCGGGCCGCAACATACTCCATTCAGTATTTTAGGGACGCCCCGAAAACCGGGTGACATCACCGGGCAGGCGGCACGGATTCAAAAAATTCACCGGCCCGTGGAGCAATTTTCAAACGCCTAAGGGTGCACCCGAATACCCCTGGCAGTTTGCTGACGCATTCGTCGCACCAAGGCCGCGAACCTCGTAGAAACCCTGCCGCGCCTGGGTGCCCGTGCGGCGCATCATGTCCCGTGGGCTTGTTCCCCACACCACACTCGGAGACAAACATGACAGAGAAGAAGACCATTACGTCCCGCCGCGGCATGCTCAAAGGGGCAGCGGTCGCGGCCGGCGCCATGTCGGCACCGATGATCGCCACGGCGCAAACCACGACCCTGCGCTTTCAGTCCACCTGGCCTTCCAAGGACATCTTCCACGAGTACGCCAACGACTTCGCCAAGAAGGTGAACGACATGGCGGGCGGGCGCCTGAAGATCGAGGTGCTGCCGGCAGGCGCCGTGGTGCCCGCCTTCCAGCTGCTGGAAGCCGTGGCCAAGGGCACGCTGGACGGCGGTCACGGTGTGATCGCCTACCACTACGGCAAGAACTCGGCGCTGGCCCTGTGGGGCTCTGGCCCGGCCTTCGGCATGGACCCGAACATGGTGCTGGCCTGGCACAACTACGGCGGCGGCAAGGAGCTGGTGGCCGAGATCTACAAGTCCCTGAACATGGACGTGGTTTCCTTCATGAGCGGCCCCATGCCCACGCAGCCACTGGGCTGGTTCAAGAAGCCGGTGGCCAAGGTCGAGGACATGAAGGGCCTGAAGTTCCGCACCGTGGGCCTGGCCGTTGACGTGTTCACCGAGATGGGCACCGCCGTGAACCCGCTGCCGGGCGGCGAAATCGTGCCGGCGCTGGACCGCGGCCTGATCGACGCGGCCGAGTTCAACAACGCCTCCAGCGACCGTGTGCTGGGTTTCCCCGACGTGGCCAAGAACTGCATGCTGCAGAGCTTCCACCAGTCGGGCGAGCAGTTCGAAATTCTGTTCAATGGTGGCAAGTACCGCGCCCTGAACCCCGAGCTGAAGTCCATCATCGACTACGCCGTGCAGGCCGCCTCGGCCGACATGAGCTGGAAGGCCATCGAGCGCAACTCGCAGGACTACATCGAGCTGAAGAAGGCCGGCGTGAAGTTCTACAAGACGCCTGACGCCATCCTGCGAGCCCAGCTCGCCGCCTGGGACAAGACCATCGCGAAGAAGGCCGCCGAGAACCCGCTGTTCAAGAAGGTGCTCGACTCGCAGCGCGCCTTCGCGCAGCGTGCCGGCCAGTGGCAGAACGACTACACCGTCGACTTCAAGATGGCCTACAACCACTACTTCGGCCGCGGAGCGAAGAAGTCGTGATGACCGGCTGTTGAATAGGGGCGCCTGTGGGCGCCCCTTTCCGTTTCGGGAAAACCCATGCAAAAACTATTACTGACCGTGGACCGGCTGTCGACCTGGTTCGGCAAAGCCTGCGCGTGGAGCGTCGTTGGACTCACCTTGCTGATCACCTGGGAGGTGTTCTCCCGCTACGTGCTGAACAAGCCCCACGCCTGGGTGCTGGACGCACAGATCATGTTGTACGGCGTGCTCTTCATGACCGCCGGTGCCTACACCCTGGCCAAGAGCGGCCATGTGCGCGGCGACGTGCTGTACGGCTTCTTCCAGCCGCGCACCCAGGCCTGGATCGACCTGATCCTGTACCTCGTCTTCTTCCTGCCCGGGATCATCGCCCTCACTTACGCGGGCTGGGGCTTCTTCCAGGACTCGCTGGCCATTCGCGAGCAGACCTTCAACGCGGACCCGCTGCCGGTGTACCCGTTCAAGTTCGTGGTGCCGCTGGCCGGCGCCTTCCTGCTGCTGCAGGGCATCGTGGAAATCATCCGCTGCGCGATCTGCATCCAGACCGGCGAATGGCCCTCGCGCGAAGAAGACGTGGAAGAGGTTGACGTCGACAAGCTCAAGGAAATGGTTCACGTGAAAGACACCGACATCGAAGCGCTGGACAGCCTCGTGGTGAAGAAAGGCGGCCAGTGATGAAGATCCGCAAGGAGTTGTATTTCGGCTTCACCCTGATGGGCCTCATCGTCGCGGCGGCGCTGGCGATGGTGTTCAGTGTCGAGACCATGACCAACGGCCACTATGGCCTGCTCATGCTCTCGCTGGTGGTGGTGGCCATCATGCTGGGCTTTCCCACCGCCTTCACCCTGATGGGCATGGGCATGCTGTTCGCGTTCTTCGCCTACCACTCAGGCGACCAGACCGCCTCAGGAGCCCTGAAGCAGACACTGGACCTGATGGTGCAGCGCGCCTTCTCCGTGATGGGCAACGACGTGCTCATCTCGATCCCGCTGTTCGTGTTCATGGGCTACCTCGTCGAACGCGCCAACCTGATCGAGAAGCTGTTCCGCAGCCTGCACCTCTCGCTGGCGCGCGTGCCCGGCTCGCTGGCCGTGGCCACCCTGGTGACCTGCGCCGTGTTCGCCACGGCCACCGGCATCGTGGGCGCCGTGGTCACGCTGATGGGCCTGCTGGCGTTGCCGCAGATGCTGCGCGCCGGCTACGACGTGCGCCTCTCGGCCGGTGCCATCACCGCTGGCGGCTGCCTGGGCATCCTGATCCCACCCTCGGTGCTGCTGATCGTGTATGGCGCCACCGCTGGTGTGTCGGTGGTGCAGCTGTACGCGGGCGCGTTCTTCCCCGGCATCATGCTGGCCGGTCTGTACATCGTGTACGTGATCATCATGGCCAAGATCAAGCCGGCATGGGCACCGCCCCTGACGGCCGAACAGCGTGCGG
>Ga0255094_1001031_pt1 | contig 13013 bp, 9 predicted proteins | sample Colum_Law_RepB_8_2_FD_188434 | JGI IMG/M metagenome (GOLD analysis project Ga0255094, IMG submission 188434) | Freshwater microbial communities from Columbia River, Oregon, United States - Colum_Law_RepB_8d | ecosystem: Environmental > Aquatic > Freshwater > River | place: USA: Oregon | collected...
CAGCAATTTCGGCCGAAGAGTTCAAACGTGCGATCAGAAGATCACGCTGACGTTCGGCTGCTGACTGCAGACGACGGTCGGCTTCCTGCTGCTGAAGCTGACGCTGCTCCAGATCCTCACGAACACGTTCTACCGCTTCCTGAAGTCCCAGAAGTCGTTCTTCCGATCGAGTCAGCTCCAAACTGGCCGCCGTGCGATCTCGCTCAATGGCTTCCAGTTCATGCTGACGTTCGGCCAGTTGTGCGGTCATTTCCGCGATCAGTTGCTGACGCTGTTGCAACAGATCTTCGCCCGACTGATGCTGCTGCTCGGCTTCATCAATCTGGCTCAGAAGTTCTGTGATCTCATCAGACAGCTTCTGCTGCTGAACGGTCAGCAGATCGCTCTGACGCTGTGATTCTTTCATCACGCGGCGATGCTCGGAGAGTGCCTTTTCGGTTTCTCGACATCGTGCCGACGATTGACTGACCTGAGCACGAGTGGTGTTCAATCGCTCGTCGGTCGTGGAGATATTCTGGCCAAGCGATCGCAGCGACAATTCCCGCTGAGCAATCTCATGCTCGAGGCGATGCAGTTCGTTACGCAGGCGACGCAGTTCGCTCTTGCGTGAAAGCAGAGCTGACTCATTGCGGACCGTCCCGGCAAACAGAGTTCCATCGTTCTCGATCAGTTCGCCCTGCAAAGTCACAAAGCGACACTGTCCGCCGGTTGCGGCATGCAGCCGCAAAGCATCCGCCAAAGTTTCCACAACCCACGTGTCGGCCAGCAGGTGACTCGCGAGTCCCGGCATCGATTGCGGTGGGCGAGCTAATCCGTCAGCACGGCCAACGATGCCTTTTTGCCCAAAGAGCAAAGGCGGAGCCTTATCGCCCTGTGAAAACACAGATCGTACGACAGCGCTTTCCGTGCGAGGATCAACCCAGGTGACCTGGAGAGATTCAGAAGATCCTGCAGCAGCGAGCATGCGTTCGATCGAATCGCCATCGCTGCGACCGGGCTTCTTGCGGCCCCACCAGGAATCGGCCTGCTGAGCGGTATCGGAATCACTGTCCTTTATTGCCCAAACATCATCGTCGTCACGGCGCAGACTGCCACGCAATTGCTGGAGATCTCGATTGGCTTCATCGGTGTTTTCGATAGAAATGAAACCGACGCGGTCCGTGATGCGGCAACGCCCGGAGTTCAGATAATCAATCAGCGGCTTCAGTCGCGTCACAACCAGCAACTGGGCACGGCCGGACAACGCAACTTCCAGCAGAGCAGCGTGCTCCATGTCGACGTCGAGCAAATCGGCGACGCTGCCACAGATGAGATTCCACGGTTCTGAATCTGCCTCTTCAGCTCGACGCAGAATCTCGCGAACGCCGATACCGAAACCTTCCTGACGATCTTCCAGATCTTCCAGGACAGCTCGACGAGCAATCTGCGCGCTGCGATTCTCACGAAGCTCAGCGAGAGACTTTTGCGATTGATTCTGTTCCGTGACCAGTTGTTCGCGGTTGCGAATTAAGTTGTCCGCATTGTTCTCGACGGCGACCAGTTCCTGTTGAGCCTGCAACATGGACTGTTCGATCGCTGGCAACTCATCGTTCAGCCTTTGAATTTCAGCGTCAAGTTCTTCGGCCTGAATTTCAAGCTGCTGACGTTTCTGGACAGCCGCCTGATGTTTTGTTCGCAAATTGCTGAGCGCGGAAGCGGCTTCGGAATTGATGCGGACCTGTTGCATCAGTTGATGGCGAGCTGCTTCAATGTTATCTCGCGATTCCGCCAGCACCTGCTGGATGCCACCGGCCTGATCATCACCGGACAACAACATTGTACGACGACGCTCAAAGGCTGCTCGCTCAAGACTCAGCACAGACTCCAGATGCGTTTCTTCCGCCTGCGCTTCGGCCACTCGATTCTTCATCAGGTTCTGCTGGCGAACGAGTCGCTGCAGATCCGAATGCAGTTCCGTTTCCCGAGCCGCCTGATGGCGCACGGTGGTTTCGAGGCTGGCGATGCGGCTTCGGAGATCACTGCGACGTCGTTCCACTTCTCGAAGCTGATCGTCTACTTCCGACAAGGCCGCATCAGCCGCACTCACTTCAGATTCCGCGGCGACCTGACGAGATCGCAGGTCCTGAACGACGCCTGCGGATTCCTGCATCTGTGCGACCAGAACATCGCGAACATTGGATTCACGGCGGAAATCGTCGGCAGCGAGACCAACCCAAAGTTGTTCCAGCTCCGTCGAGACCGCTCGGTAACGTGTCGCACGCTGAGCCTGCGTTCGGACAGTGCTGACCTGAGTTTCCACTTCGTCGACAAGATCCGACAGTCTGACGAGATTGGTCTCGACTCGTTCCAGACGCTTCAGCGCTTCGGTTCGTTTTTGCTTGAAGCGACTGATGCCGGCCGCTTCTTCAAAGATCAGGCGTCGATTGGCCGCGTTCGATTGCAGAATCTGATCGACTCGTCCCTGTTCGATAATGCAATAGGTGGCTGCTCCGGCCCCTGTGCCCACGAAGAGTTCACGAACATCTTTCAGTCGAGCGGTGTTGCGATTGACGAGATACTCAGAATCGCCCGATTGCCAGATTCGTCGACCGACGGACACTTCGTCCATTTCGACCGGAATAAAGCGGCTGCGGTTGTCGAAGACAAGAGTGGCTTCGGCAAACTGAGAACCGGTACGGCTGGCGGATCCGTTGAAGATCACGTCCGTCATATCTTTACCGCGAAGACTCTTGGCACTCTGGTCACCCAGAATCCACTTAATTGAGTCCACGACGTTGCTCTTTCCGCTCCCGTTCGGCCCCACGACGCCGGTGATTCCGGCAGCGAAGTCGAAGATGGTGCGGTCGGCGAAACTCTTGAATCCAAAGAGTTCGAGCGACTTGAGCATTAACCGTTATCCTTGACCTGTGTCTCGTCGCAGGAGCAACGATTCAGGGTATATGCATTTGTGGCAGTTTGTGTTCAACGATGTCTGCCGGTTCGATGGATGGTCAGAGTTTTTTATTCCGTAGGTTCCGAAAGGCCGCTGACAGAAGATTTCTTTTTGCCAAACAGACGTTCTCTGAAGGACTTCTTTGGTGCTTCAGCCTCAGTCTCCTCAGGAGTTTCCTCCTCCTCTGATGTCGATTCCTCTGATGCCAGGTCTTCTGATTTCGAGTCGTCTGAATCTTCGTTGGTGACAGACGGTTCTGAGTCCGCGTCCGCTCCTGAAGCCTCCTCCGATGTAGATTCCGATTCTCGTTCAGCAGTTGGCCCGGATTCTTCGCTCGGCTTCGATCCCGCTGGATTCTTGCTTTGCTTTGCGTCTTCTTTCCGGACTTCTTCAAACGCTTCAGCGCTGTTCAGATTCATCAACTTCTCTTCAGACTCATTTTCCTTCAGTTCTTCTTCATCCAGTTCGTCGAAGAGTTCCGGAATCATTTTGGAATTCCCGATGCGTTTCGCATCCTCTTCATCAGCAGGACTTTGGCTTTCGCTGTTCTTTGTGTAGAGACGACCGGCCTGAGGCAGGCGATCAATTCCGAACTGGCCCACAAAGTTATGCTGCTGTTCAGCTTCGATCATCATCTGGACGATGTCCGGATAAGTCGCACCCAGTTTTCCGCATGTTCGCAGAATGTCGATCAAGCGGTTGGGAACCTTGTGACGTATCGGCTCGGCATTGAGCTGATAGTAGATCACTTCGACTTCATGCTGACCGGTTTCACCCATGATACGAATGTTGCGACCGGCGTTCAGCACGGCTGGAAGCCGCAACGATTGCTCGGTCCCAAACAGCACAATCTCCGGAGCACGGCGGCGAGTCACGTGAACCATCGGTTCGCCCGTGGAATCGACGGCATACACCGTGAAACGGTTCTCGAATTCGATCGGATTGAGAGACGGATCGTGAGGATCAAGTTCCTTGAGAGCACGGAAGGCTCCGTACCGAGTTTCGAGGGCCTGCTCGCTCATCAATTGTCGCAGGGCCAGAACCGAATCCGCATCGTCCACGACAGACAGGGCGACGAGTGAGTAAACACGAAACGCGGGCTGGTTTCGAGCAGCCTCGTGCAGTATCTCGACCCCCTCGGCATTGCCCAGATAGGCCAGCGACTGAGCAGCCTGGAAGCGAACATCAAAGTTGTCCGACTCCAGCGCATCTGTCAGAAACGGTATCGCTTCGTCGCCGATGGCTTCCAATTGCAGAGCCGTCGGGCAGGCGGCCACACCGGACACGATATTCTGACATTTTTCCACATCAAGAATATCGCGGGCCAGCAATTCCATTCGCATGCGACGTGCAACATCGGATTCATTCAGTGCCAGATTCCGAATCACCGCCTGATAGCGAGGAAAGTTATTAATGTACTGGTCATGCGTTTTCAAAACGATGCGAGCATCGTCTTTGGCTTCGGCACAGGAAATACGCTGGCCGTATTTGTTGTATCGATAGAATCGCTCTGAGACTGCTTCGGCGACTCGCAGACTGTTTCGACTGCCGCGTTTTTCGGTTCGCAGGATAATGCTGAGATCGCGATCCGTTAACGAGATAGCTCCCCCGGGAATGGCTCCGGACATGAGTTCCGCCTGACGCTCCTCGCGATTGTCCTTCACGCCGAGGCTGGTCAGGATCGCTCCTCCGGCAACCGCATAGTTGTGACCTTTGAGGGATCCGCGGCCTTCAACATTCTGCTCTTCAAACATGCGGGTCTCGAGCAACCAGCCACCTTTGAGGCTTTTGGCATTACTGTTCGGTGGCAGCGCGACACGAACGTCGAACCGCTGACCTTTCCTCACCATGGCGGGCAGGTAAGCCGTGACGACAACCATCGCGGTGTCACGTGATGCGAGAATCTTCTTTGAGTCCTTCACGCCACGCCGATTCATCTCGTTCTGCAGCTGAGTTCGCAACGCAGACGGCGAAGGATCACCACCAGTCCCGTTCAGTCCAGTGACAAGACCGACGCCGCGGAGCACGATCATCGTATTACCCTGAACGCTCATATATTCCAGGAGCAAGGGGGTATCGATGTGGTTGCCGAAATCGTTATCTTCGTCCTTGTCACGTTTCTTCTTCTTGCTTTTGCTTTCCTCTTCCTCTTTCTTCTCGTCCGCCTTCGAAAATCGACTCGCCATCATGGCCGCACCTGGCATCGACATCAGCCCGGACGCGCACCCGCAGAACAGCGAAGAAATCAGCAGGCAGCACAGCGGTGCCCTGAGTATCGCGAGAATGGATTTGTCGAATTGCGAAGGAGGCGCAGAGGTGCGAAGACCTTCAGCAGCAGGAGGCTGGGCGAGTTTCGACATGGGAAAACTCCGTCGACACTGGAAAATGACGACTGTCAGGAGATTTGCAGGACATTTCGCCCGCGCATGGAAATCCGAGCCTGCGGATAGCAGGTTAAGGACTCATGAAACAGGAAAAATCAGGAAGGGCGCACCGACATTGTGGATGCTGCTGTCGCAGTTCCTTCAATGCTAATGCCGTTATTGACAGGACAGTAAACACTCGAAGCCCTGATGCTCGGAGAGTCATCCGTGGTCGAACGCTACTGCGGGATAAGAAGGGAAAATAAAGCAGATGATCGCTTCGACGGTGTTCAATTCCCTGAAAGGGAATAGACAGTCTGGCATTTCAAACGCTGCACAGATCAAAGTTTCTCGAAGATCTGATTGCCGGCAGTGGATCAGTGGTCAGTTCTGATCACACTGCCGAACCAGATTTCTCTCGGTGAACCACAAGTCAACAGAGGGAGGACGCCCCGGATGGCCGTCTGATTGGAAAGACGGTTACCGTTTTATCTGTCGGAATTGGGATGACTCACAACTTACACTGGGATGAAGCGAAGTTGTCAGCTCAACGAGGACTTTGTTTGTGCAGAGTCCTGCTTTGAGGAGAAATTAGTCTGTGCTGGCTTGTGGCGTCAACGCGATTCAGGCGTCTCTGTGGTGCCATTGTTGAAGACACGAGCGACAAGCGTTTCAGTTCGGCAGGAAGTGCGTCGTGGGCGACCGGAAAAGCAGATGCAATCGCTGCAGAATCGATCTTTCGGCAAAAAGTGCCGCTCAATGAGTTCATGAAAGGGGTGGGCGGGAATCAATCGCCAAATAGCCCGAAGGGTGGTCCGCACGTTTGGTTCGTGAACGCTTTTCTGATCCAACGAAAAAAGGCAGAGCCATACGGCTCTGCCTCATCGTGTTCTTCTATTCGTTCTGATCCTGAACGAATTACTTGTAAGTTTCGCCTGAGTCGCTGCAAACGATGCTCATGTTGCTGTCGCAGTCGCAGGTGTCAGCTCGGTCATTGTAAGACGCACCATAAGTACGTGCCTTCGTGTTGCCGCTGTCCTTGTAGCTGGCAAAACCAGAAACCTGGTAAGACTGGTCCAGATTACCGAACGCACTGGACAGGTCGCTCAGTTCGGCCACGATTGAACACTGCAGTTCAACCAGCCCAACGATCATTCCAAGAACCAGAATGGTTGCAATCAGAACCAATTCTGCTGACAGGATAACACCGCATTCGTCGTTCCACAGAGTCTTCAACATTTCTCTACCCTCTTTTTGCATTCCGAGCATTTTTGAAAGAACACGATCCCGCCAACGGTGATCGCATAGAAAATCCCGACTCAACCTGCTTCTGACACCCGGTCACTCCGATGGAGTCAGCCAGGTCTTTGCATTGCGAAGTTGTTTCAGATCTGGATTTCACTTAGACAGTTTGCATGCCATCCTCGCGCCGAGCTTGTGTGTTGTTGACTGGCAACAAAGCCCTTTCGAACGGTCGCGGATTGAGCAGAAAGCGCGTCGAAAGGCCAATTCAGAAATTTGCGGAATGGCCGGTGTTGTCAAAAGTCAACATCGCGTCGTTCATAGGTTTACAAACCGTCACGACACAATGTCAGTCTTAGCGCTGACACGTATGAATTCTGTGATGCCGGAGCGCAACAGCGAGATCTCTGTCATCGCCAGACCGGTGTTTCCTCGTCACTGACGTATCGCTGCAGGATCTGATTGGGACGGTATCGATTCTTGTAGTTCATCGATCCGCAGTCCTGAATATAGTAACCCATGTACAGCCACTGCCGTCCGAGTGCTCGGCCTTCCTCAATCTCATGCAGCACGGAATAGGTGCCAAGCCCGTCGCTGCGAAGTTCGGGATCGTGGAAGAAGTAAATGCTGGACATCACGTTCCGAGTCATATCGACCAGGCCAAGTCCTATGAGTTTTCCATCACGGCGATACTGAAACTCTCGCGCGAATGAAAAACTCCCATCGATAAACGAATCGAAATAATGAGCGGCATCGATTTCTCGAAACGGCCACTGACGACGATGGTGCATGTCGAGATGATAGCGGTTATAGAGTGACAGATGTTCGGGGCTGACCGTCGGTCTCTGGATGATCAGTTCTGTCTCTTCAATCCCGGTGCGAATCCGTCGCTGGCTTTTGGATGCCTCAAATTCGCTCAGGACGACTCTCAGGCTTTGGCAGGCCGAGCAGGCCGCACATGTTGGGCGAAACAGTGTCCTGCCGAATCGACGCCAGCCTCGCGACAAAAGCTGCTCGTAACGAGCCTCCGTTAACTTGTAGGCCAGACGATACGTCATTTTCGCGGTTTGGCCCGGCAGATAGGAGCAGGGCGTGGGAGTTCCTTCGATTTCCAGCTCTCCGGAAGGCTCGTCGCGTGATAAGTCGTCGTTGACCATAGTAAACTTTCCGAAACGACATCGCTGGTTTCGGGCTGTTGAGTAAGAGAGACTGCCGAGACACCAGAAAGACTGATGCCGTTTCTGAATTGTTGGACGATCGCCAAAATCATTCTACTGACTGAGCTGATCGCCTTCTGAAATCGTCCGAATTGAATGAATTGAAATGAACGAAACTCTGAAGAACGCTGTCGACCTGCTGCTTCTAAAGCAAGATCTCACCGATGCCGACGCCTGCCAGTGCATCGGCGCGATCATGGATGGACAATGTGATCCCGTCGATATTGCCTCCTTTCTGACAGCCATGGCCTGCAAAGGTCCGGTTGCAGATGAAATCGTCGGAGCCGCTCGTGCGATGAGACGGCGAGCTGCCCCGATTGTCACATCGCGTCAGCATCTGCTGGACACCTGCGGAACCGGTGGAGATCGCCTGCATACATTTAATATCAGCACGGCGACAGCAATCCTGGCGGCGGCCTGCGAAGTTCCCGTCGCGAAGCATGGCAATCGCAGCGTTTCCAGTTCCAGTGGATCTGCGGATGTGCTGGAAAGCCTGGGCGTGAATATTTCGTTGACTCCCGAAGCGGCTGGTCGTTGTCTTGACGAAGTCGGCATCACCTTTTGTTTCGCACCATTGATTCACGGAGCGATGAAGCATGCCGCACCAGTCAGAAAACAACTTGGCATCCCGACGATCTTTAATCTTCTGGGGCCTCTGACAAATCCTGCCGGCGCAGAATATCAATTGCTGGGAGCCAGCTCGTTTTCTCGCGCGGAACTGCTGGCCTCTGCGTTGGCCGCGTTGGGGGGGCGGCGCTCGATTGTCGTCTGTGGCAACGACGAACTGGATGAAGTGTCACTGTGGGGCACAACTCGAGCATTCGAAATCCATGGTGGGCAAGTGACGCTTCAGACGTGGACGGCCGACTCGTTCGGATTACCGGAATGCTCCGTGGATGCACTGCGAGTAAGCTCGGCGACAGAAAGCGGAGCAGTGATTCAGTCGATCTTCCGAGGTACAGCTCCAATCCCCGCGACTATGGTTCTGGCGAATACGGCCGCAGCGTTGTTAGCGTGTGAACGAGTGACTGACCTGAAAGCGGGAGTAAAAATTGCCTCCGATGCAATTCACTCCGGAGCAGCTCTGAAAACTCTGAACCATCTGATCGAATGGACGCAGGCTAAGAGGCAGAGCTGAACATGCTGGTCATGCCGGGAAAGAAGATCGATAGTTAAATTCTTAAAACAGCACTAAGAGTTAATGTCACCAGGCTCTCGGCAGCCGCGCGATGGGACATGAGGTCGGCGGTGATACGCTCGACTTCGCCGCAGGTCAAGGGCCTGGAGTTTCCCGGTTATGATCCGCGAGGACTCCAGATGATGGATTCAGATGATTCTGAGCGAGTTACTGAGCGGCGTATTCACGGATTTCTTTACGGCGTCTGCTGAGATCATGGCCCTTGTCACCGGCTGGGACGTCACAGTTGCAGAACTTCGTGCCACGACCCAGCGAATTATGGCGGCTCGCAAGTGACTTAAATAGAGAAGCCGGTTGGACGGGTGGCGGCTGGTTGCGGGACTGAATCGTTCTCGGCAAGTAGGACCTGCCGAAATCCGCGAATGCACCCATCCAGAGAAGGGATTCCCTCCGACCATACAAAGCCCGACAAGGATTTGGTAAGGTTCTAAATTGAAGCTTTCGGCTCAAGCGGTCAGGATTGCCAGACAAATTCGGCGGTCGGCAGGGTTTAGAAAATTCAGCCTCACGAGTTCGTCGAAAAACACGGCAGGTTTCAGGAATCACAGAGTGGCAAGCGGAACGTCTCAGTTTACATCGCTCTTCGATAATGCCCTGCTGAATCAGATTGAGCGGATGAGGCTGCGGCCGATTCGTCGCCTGACCAATCGCAGTCGTGGGGAGCATCTTTCCGGCAAAGGCGGTAGCAGCACCGACTTCGCGGACTATCGAGATTACGCGGCCGGAGACGACTTGCGATATGTCGACTGGAACATCTTCGCTCGCCTGCGACGTCCCTATATCAAACAGTTTCAGCATGAAGAAGAAATGCATGTCGTGCTGCTGGTGGATGCGTCCACTTCAATGCTGTTTGAAGACAAGCTGCTGCGAGCTCGACAAGCAGCAGCCGCATTCGGAATCATGGGACTTTTGAACGTTGAACGCGTCAGCGCGTATGCGATTCATTCCCAGCCGGAAAAGCCGTGGATGTTTCCGCCGGGCGCGGGAAGAACTCGTATTCGCCAGTTGCTGGCCTTTATGGAACAACTGGAAGGCGGCGGCAACGTGCCGATTGAAAAAGCCATCGAGACCATGCTGAGATTTCATCGAGGTCGCGGTGTGGCCATCATTATCAGCGATTTTTTAACGTTCGGTGATATCAGTCGCCCCATGAATATGCTTTACAGCTCCGGGCTGGAAGTCTGGGGTCTGCAGATTCTGGCCGAGTCCGAAATCAATCCGAATGTGCAGGGAGACCTGCGATTCGTCGACAGTGAAACTCAGGAAACGCTCGACATCACGAATGCGTCAGAGTTGTTAAACGTCTACAACGATCAGCGATTGTGGTTGCAGAGTCAGTTAGATTCCATGTGCCGCAGTCGACAGGGACGGTTTCTGTCGGCCAGTTCCGGGTCCTCCATTCAGTCGATCCTGTTTGATCAACTGTGTCGTCAGGGGTGGATTCTGCGATGAGATGGCCCAGCTTTGTAAATCTGTTTGGAGCCTGGTTCTTCCTGGCTCTGATCCCGCTGATCATTTTGTACTTCCTGAAACTGCGGCGGCCGAAGATGGAAGTCCCATCGCTGGTGCTGTGGCAAAGCGTGGTGAATGATCAACGAGTGAACTCGCCGTTTCAGAAGTTTCGCCGCAATCTTCTGCTGTTACTGCAGATCATATTATTGTGTCTATTGGTGCTCGCATTGATGCAGCCGTTTCTGTCTGCGGATGCTGAAGTGGCTCAGTACATGCCCGTGCTGATTGATTGTTCGGCCAGTATGGCGGCGACAGATGAGATCACAGGCAAGAGTCGTCTGGAGCTTGTTAAAGAACAAGTTCGTGAGCAGATCGAAAGTTTATCCGGCGATCAGAAGATGTCTCTGTTTTCGTTTTCTGCGACCGGACGCCGCCTGACAGATTTCACCAGTGATCGACGCCAGTTGTTGAAGGCTCTGGAATTGCTTGAGCCTTCCGATCTGCCCGGACAGTTGGATGATGTGCTCCGCATGGCGGCCGCGTACACTCGCACGTTTCCCATTGAAACCGTCACGATCATGACGGACGGTAATCTGCCCGATCAGGTCGATTTTGAACTGCCGTTTTCTTTGGATGTTCGACGAGTCGACGCTGGCGGGCCGAATGTTGGCATCACAGAGATGAGTGCTCGACGCAGCGGGCCGCAAGAGTGGGAAGTCTTCGTGCGAGTTTCGGGATCGTCCGTCGATCTGCGCGGAGCCGAGTTGAAGTTCTTCGAGAACAATGTGGAAACGAATACTCAGCCCATTGAGGTTTCCAATGAGGAAGCCGAGCGGTTGGTATTTCCTGTTTCGTCGGCCGAGGCACGTTTGCTTGAAGCGAGACTGATTCCCACGGGCTTTGATTCCATGGCAGTTGATAACAGCGTCTGGTTGACGCTGCCGGCTGCTCGACCGTTGAAAGTTTGGACCTCCCCCAAGCTCGCTTCGTGGCGGCATGCCATTCGAGTTCTCTCGAATATCGAACAGGAAGACGGGACCGACGAGCAGCCCAAAGGTTCTGACTACGATCTCATCATCAGTGATGCCGCCAACCTTGGCGGCGCGATTGCTCCGGTGCAGGTTTTTGTGGGCGTCATCCCGGACGATTTGAAGACAATGATCGAGGTGAAAGAGGACGTCGACTATGTTGTTGACTGGAATCGGACGGCTCCGTTTTTAAGGCATGTGCAGCTCGCTGATCTGGAGATCGGTGAACAACCTCGACTTGCATCGGGGCTTAGTGCGAAGGAGCTGGAAGAGCTGGGATATGAAGTGCTGGTTGACGGTAAAGCCGGGCCTCTGTTGCTGCAGCGGCGAGAAGGACTGAGTGTTTCGTATTGGTTTACGTTCCATACGGATCGATCGACATTGCCGTATCGAGTTGGCTTCCCAATTATCGCCGCTAATGCTGTGGAGTCGGCTCTGAAGCAGGCATCTCTGTCGGAAGTTTCTGCGGCCCCGACAGGAGTTCTTCCGGTGATCAGTGTCGAAGCGGATCGCAGCTACACGATCAAAACCCCGGATGGTCAGCAGATCCCGGCAACATCAACTCCGGCGGGAACTCTGTCAGGAATTCCAGCGGCCAAGGTCGGGCGATATGACATTCTCGACGGTAACGATGTCGCTACTTCGGTCGGAACAGGACTTCTGAACACAACGGAGTCGTCATTGAAAGCCGTGGAAGCTATGCGGTTTACGGAACTCACCGTTGCTGCGGAAAAGTCGGACAAAATAGATTCTGATCAGCCTCTGTGGTGGACACTGGCTCTGCTGGCGTTCGGCGTCATGTTGTTCGAATGGTGGTATTTTCAAAGAGCACGAGGAGCCGCCGCATGAGTCGACCGGTGCAGCGTGTTGCACTTATCAGCCGGAGCGCGTTAGCGTACGGTTTGTTCGCCCTTAAACGTTGGCGGTCTACGCAACTTGCGACAGCCCTTCTGACGTTGTTGGTATGGATTATTCCAGGCTTGACCCTGGCGGCAGACAAGCCAGTCGTCGGCCTGAAAATGGAGCTGATGTCGATTCGCAATCGATCCTCAGGCCCATTGCCGGTGCGTTTCAGACTGGAATACAACCAGCCCCAGATGCTGGAAGGTGATCTGCAGTTATCGATCTACGATGGTAAGGATTTCTATACAGCTGAGGATCTGATTGCCAAGTTCCGATTCGATGACATCGTACTGGTCGGCCAGGACTATCAGTTCAATGCAGTGTTGCCTCCGTTGCGAACATCGACGGTACGAAACTGGTCGATTGAAGCTGTGTTCATCACGGAGTCGGGGCAGATTCCACTCAGCTCCATCGTTGACAAACAAAATCCTCCGGAAGCATTTGACCTGATCACGTCGAATCCTGCAGAGCGAAGCGTGCTTCTGTGTTCCTGTTGTGCCGAGTCGATTGGTCAGAGTGCCAGTAAGAACCGTAGGTTTCTGGAGACCGCCTTGTGAAGTGGACCCCGGTTTTCGGACCAGCGGGCGCGATCGCTAAGGTGGATCGGGCGGGGTCAGGAGCGGCTGTTATGGACTTCCCACGGAGTGCGGTAGTCCAGGGACTGATGAGGGCGTTCGT
>Ga0255094_1001034_pt1 | contig 13003 bp, 9 predicted proteins | sample Colum_Law_RepB_8_2_FD_188434 | JGI IMG/M metagenome (GOLD analysis project Ga0255094, IMG submission 188434) | Freshwater microbial communities from Columbia River, Oregon, United States - Colum_Law_RepB_8d | ecosystem: Environmental > Aquatic > Freshwater > River | place: USA: Oregon | collected...
GCGCAGACCCTGTCGCCGGCCACCATCCCCACCCCGCTACCGGCGCCCTTTGCGCTGATGGCCTCTGGCCTTGCGGCGATGGCCGTCTGGCGGCGCCGCGCCCGCAGCGGCTGAGGCCGCATCTGCGACAAATCGGGGCCTGTCCCCGATTTTTGTTTTTCCCGCTACGCTGACGCCCACTTCCCCCTCTCAGCTCGAAGGAGACCGCGATGGATCTGGGCCTCAACGGCAAACGCGTCATTGTGACGGGCGGCACGCGCGGCATCGGACGCGCCATTACCGAGGTGCTGACGCAAGAAGGCTGCACGGTGGCGATCTGCGCGCGCAAGGCAGAGGAAGTCGCGCGGCTGGTGGCAACGCTGCAGGCTGCCGGCAAACACGCGCTGGGCGGTGCGGCCGACGTGGCAGATGCCGCAGGCCTGACCGCCTGGATCGACAGCGCGGCCACCGCCATGGGCGGCATCGATATTGTGGTGGCCAATGTCAGCGCGCTGGCCGGCGCGCCGGGCGAAGACAGCTGGCGGCAGGCGCTGGAGATCGACATGCTCGGTACGCTGCGCACGGTGGAAGCCGCCATGCCCTGGCTGGAAAAATCGGCGGCGGCGTCGATCGTCGCCATCTCCAGCACTGCCGCGCTGGAGGCCTTCGGCGGCGCGCGCCCCTACAACGCGCTGAAGGCAGCGGTCATCAACTACATGTCCAATCTGGCCACCCAGCTGGCGCCCAAACAGATCCGCGCAAATACCGTCTCGCCGGGCACGATTTATTTCGACGACGGCGTGTGGGGCAAGCGCAAGCGCGAGATGCCGGACGCCTACGCCGCCGCGCTGGCGCACAACCCGATGGGCCGCATGGGCACGCCGGAGGAAGTCGCGAAAGCCGTGGCCTTCATCGCCAGCCCTGCGGCCAGCTTCATCACCGGCGCGAATCTGGTGGTGGACGGCGGGTTCACGCGGCGGATTCAGTACTAGGCGCGAGGGCCGCGGAGAAGCTGTCGGTTGGGGCGATCGCGAGGTCTATCGCGGCGCACGCGCCGCTCCTACAGGAATACGACGGCATAGGTAGGAACGGCGCCTGCGCCGCGATTGGACGGGCCACGACCCCAGCCGCGCCGACAGCGGTACGACAGCATAGGTAGGAACGGCGCCTGCGCCGCGATTGGACGGGCGCCGGCACGACCGCCGCCGCGCCTACGGGATCGTCTTCAACCACACGGCGTCCCAATGCGGATAGTCCCGCCACGACCTCACCAGCCCCGCCCGCACGGGATTCAGCACGATGTAGCGCGCAATGGCCGCGAGGTTCTCCTCGCGGCGCACGGCGTGGTCGTGGAAGGCTTTGGCCCACACGGCACGTCCGGGCGTGCAACCCTGATTGATCAACCAGGCGGCGCGGGATTTCATCATCCCGACCACCCGCGACAGCGGTCGGTCTCCGGCGAGTTCAAACAGCCAATGCACATGGTCGGGCATGACGACGTAGGCCAGGGTGACGGCCAAGGTGGGCTGAGCGTGGACGGCGCGGACCACGCAGCGCGCCTGCCAGAAGTCCTCGAATACGGGCGCGCGTCCGACGGTGCCGGTGGTCACCAGGTAAATCCTGCCGGTTTGAGAACAACGGCCTCTTCGGAGCGCCAGCACACCAGTCCTTTGATGCATCGTCTGACCTTGCGCCAGAAAAAGGGCCCGACGTTCGCTCGCGGCACCATGCGCATCAAGCGTAGACCTGCAGGCGGGGCGTACGACGGGACGATGTCTCTGCTCAACGCGGACGTTTGCCGGGTGCGACGGGGCGTTTGGGCGGGGCTATCGCGGCGCGCGCGCCGCTCCTACAGGTGGGGGCAATCCGTGTAGGAGCGGCCGGTCGGCCGCGAATGGGGTTGGCGAACAGGCCCGGCATATCGCGGCGCACGCGCCGCTCCTACAGCTGGGGGGCATCCGTGTAGGAGCGGCCGGTCGGCCGCGAATGGGGTTGGCGAATATGCCCGGCATATCGCGGCGCACGCGCCGCTCCTACAGGTGAGGGCAATTCGTGTAGGAGCGGCCGATCGGCCGCGAATGGGGTTAGCGAATAGGCACGGCATATCGCGGCGCACGCGCCGCTCCTACAGGTGGGGGCAATCCGTGTAGGAGCGGCCGGTCGGCCGCGAATGGGGTTGGCGAACAGGCTCGACATATCGCGGCGCACGCGCCGCTCCTACAGGTGGGGGTCATCCGTGTAGGAGCGGCCGGTCGGCCGCGAATGGGGTTGGCGAACAGGCCCGGCATATCGCGGCGCACGCGCCGCTCCTACAGGTGGGGGCAATCCGTGCAGGCGCGGCGCGTGCGCCGCGATTTGGAGGGCGACGGCGCCGGTTGCCCTCTCAACCATGCCTGCCCCGACCCCATCGCAGTGCACCACGCCCGCGCCCGATCTGACAGCGGCTTGAGCCCCCCGCGCGGCTTCTATAGGCTCGGCCGAAACAAGTCATAGGGGAGGGTTTTGCCATGAAGATCGCCTGCTTCCATCTCATGCCCTATCGCGATCTCGAGCCGGACTTCGAGCAGAAACATAAATCCGCCTGGTTCACGCTGCCCTTTGAAGGCGTGGCGGATCGGCAGAAGGTCTCGCAGTACTACAACTGGACGTTGGACGAATTGGAGCACGCGGCGAAGCTGGGCTTCGACGGCGTGTGTACCAACGAACATCACCAGAACGCCTACGGCTTCATGGTGAATCCCAACATGATGGGCTCGGTGCTGGCGCGCGCCACGCGCGGCACGCGCACGGCGATCATCCAGATGGGCGAGACCGCGGTGTTTCTTAACCCGCCGATTCGTGTGGCGGAGGAATACGCCATGCTCGACAGCATCTCCGAAGGCCGCATGGTGGCGGGCTTCCCGGTAGGCCTGGGTGGGGACTTCTCCTACAGCTACGGCATGGCGCCGATCGAACAGCGCGCGCGCTACAACGAAGCGCACGACCTGATCGTCAAAGCCTGGAAATCGCACGAACCTTTTGCCTGGAACGGCAAGTACTACCAGCTGCCGATGGTGAACATCTGGCCCAAGCCTTCGCAGCAGCCGCATCCGCCCATCTGGGTGCCCGGCAACGCCAGCCCCAGCACCTGGGACTTCGTCATCAAGCACGATTATTCCTACTGCTTCCTCACCTACTTTGGCGCCAAGGGCGCGCAGCACATGGTGAACGGCTACTGGGAAAAAGTGGCTGCCGCCGGTCGCGATCTAAACCCCTATCGGCTTACCTTCCTTGTCCCGGTTGGCATTTCCGAAACCGACGAACAGGCCGAAGCCGACTTCGGCGCCGCCACCGAGTACTTCTATCACAAGCTGCTGCACCTGCCGGAACAGCTCATGCTGCCGCCCGGCCACATGAACTATCAAAGCCTGCAGCACGTGTTTACCAAGCGACCCTTCCCGCCGTTTGAAGAACTGAAGCGCCACCGCTTCAAGGACTTCAACGAGCAGGACTTTGTGGTCTGTGGCAGCGCCAAAACGGTGACCGAGCGCCTGACCCACATCGTGAAGACGCTGCGCGTGGGGCATCTGTTGCTGCTGCCGCAGTTCGGCTCGCTGTCGCATCAGCGCACGATGGAAAACATCGAGCGCATCGCGAAGAACGTGCTGCCGCAGCTGCGGCCTATTTGGGACAACGAAGGCTGGGAAGATCGCTGGTGGCCGCACGCCGCGCAGCCGCTGCGCCAGGTCGCGGCGGCCTAAGGGGACGGCGCAAACATCATGAAAAAACTCCGCAAAAAAATCGTGCCCGTGCTGGGCGGCGCCCTGGAAATGACCGTCAACATCGCCGGCAGCGGGCCGCCGTTGCTGTATCTGCATTCCGCCGGCGGCTTCGTGTGGGACGACTTTCTGGACGGCCTCGCCGAGCACTACAAGGTCTACGCGCCGCATTTTCCGGGCACCGCGCCCGGCCGTCCCAACGACATCGACAAGGTCGACAACCTGTGGGACGTGGTGCTGGCCTACGACGATCTGGTCAGCGCGCTGGGCCTGAAGAAGTTTCGGCTGATGGGTCATTCTTTCGGCGGCATGCTGGCAGCGGAACTCGCCGCGCAGCGTCCCGACGCGGTGAAAGGCCTGGTGCTGATCGCGCCCATCGGGCTGTGGCAAGAAGACGCGCCGTACACGGTGGCCAACTGGACCGCGCTCAGCTTTCCCGAAATCATGGAAACGCTGTTCCACAACCCGGCCCATCCACGCGTGGTGAAACGCATGACGCCGCCGGCAGATGAAGACGCCGCCGCGATGTGGACGGTGAACTTCATCTGGACCTTGGGTTGCACGGCGAAAGTCATCTGGCCCATACCGGATAAAGGACTTAAGAAGCGCATCCATCGCATCGTGGCGCCGACGCTGGTGGTATGGGGTGAGAACGATCGCCTCATTCCGCCCGTCTACGCGCAAAGTTTTCATAAGGCCATCAGCGACAGCCAGCTGCTGATGCTGCCGGCCTGCGGCCACGAGCCGCCGCTGGAGCAGTGCGAGGCGCTGCTGTCTGGCGTGCAGACTTTCTACGGCAATTAAGCGCCGCAACCTGTTTACCGTTCGCTAACGAGGAGAGTTCGTCATGACCGTTCCCGCCCTGACCCCCGAGCAACTGCTGGAAGCCGCCGACCGCGTGGGCCTGTCGCTCACCGAGGCCGACGTGGATTCCTATCTGGGGCTCCTCGCGCCCTATATCGCCGCCTACAACGTGGTCGACGCGCTGCCCGACAACCTGCCCGAGGTGAAATACCCGCGTACGCCCGGCCACATGCCGCTGCCGGCCGAGAACCCGCGCAACGCCTGGTATGTGAAGACCGCGATCAAGGGCGCGCCCACCGGCAAGCTGGCCGGCAAGCGCATCGCGGTGAAAGACAACGTGATGGTGGCCGGCGTGCCGATGATGAACGGCAACGCCATTCTGGAAGGCTATGTGCCGGACATCGACGCCACCATCATCACCCGCATTCTGGATGCGGGCGGCGAAATTGCCGGCAAGACCCACTGCGAGAACTACTGTATTTCCGGCGGCAGCCACACCAACGCCAAGGGCCCGGTGCACAACCCCTACAAGATGGGCTACTCCTCCGGCGGCTCGTCTTCGGGCAGCGGCGTGGTGGTGGCGCTGGGCGAAGTCGACATGGCCATCGGCGGGGATCAGGGTGGATCGATACGCATGCCGGCGTCCTGGTGCGGCATCGTCGGCATGAAGCCCACCCATGGTCTGGTGCCCTACAGCGGCATCATGCCGATTGAAATCATGGTCGATCACACCGGCCCCATGACCGCCAATGTCAAAGACAACGCGCTGCTGCTGGAAGTGCTGGCTGGCGTCGATGGCTATGACCCGCGGCAGTTTCACGAGAAGCAGCCGGGCACGCTGGACTACACCGCCGGCATCGAAGGCGGCGTGAAGGGCATGCGCATCGGCGTGCTGAAGGAAGGCTTCACCCATCCCAACTCCGAAGCCGATGTCGACGCCTGCGTGCGTGCCGCGGCGGAGCAACTGCGCAAGCTGGGTGCGGTGGTGGAAGAAGTCTCCGTGCCGGAGCACCTGCTGGCGCCGGCGCTGTGGGTGCCGATTGGCACCGAGGGCATCGCCCAGACCATGATGATGGGCGACGGCTACGGCGCCTCGCGGCGCGACCTGTACGTCACCAGCCTCATCGACAAGCTGCACGGCTGGGAGCTGCGCGCGGATCAGCTTTCCGAAACCACCAAGCTCCTCACCGTGCTTGGCGTCCACATGAAGAAGCTTTACGGCACGCGCTACTACGGCAAGGCCACCAACATCACCCGCCGGGTTACCGCTGCGTACGACGCGGCGCTCGCCCAGTACGACGTGCTGCTGATGCCCACCATGGTGATGAAGGCCACCCCCATCCCGCCGCCGGATGCGTCCCGCGAACTCTACGTGCAGCGGGCGCTGGAGATGATCGGCAACACCTCGCCTTTCGACATCACCCACCACCCGGCGCTGACCGTGCCTTGCGGCATGTCCGACGGCCTGCCGGTCGGCATGATGCTGGTCGGTCGCCACTTTGATGAAGCCAAGCTGTATCAGGTGGGCTACGCGTTTGAGCAGTCCGGCGACTGGAAGAAGCGCGGGCCCGCGAAGCAGGCTGCGGCGAAAAAAGCGGCGGCCAAGCCGGCGACGCGCAAGCGCTGAGGCAGGAGGGCAGGGTTTGATCGGGGCAGGATGCCCCTGATCGAATGGACCAGCGACTATCGCGGCGCACGCGCCGCTCCTACAGGGGCTTGTCCTTCCATGTAGGCGCGGCGTGTACGCCGCGATTAGGCCGTCCACAACGCCGGAGATTTTCGCGCCAAGCGCCGCGCGAGCCCGGACTATCCATGTAGGAGCGGCGCGTGCGCCGCGATTAAGCCGTCCACAACGCCGGAGATTTTCGCGCCAAGCGCCGCGCGAGCCCGGACTATCCATGTAGGAGCGGCGCGTGCGCCGCGATTAAGCCGTCCACAACGCCGGAGATTTTCGCGCCGAGCGCCGCGCGAGCACGGACTATCCATGTAGGCGCAGCGCGTACGCCGCGATTAAGCCGTCCATAACGCCGAAGACTTTCGCGGCACGCGCCGCGCCGACCGGGCCACTTCGCCGCGTGACTAGGGCCGGGGATTGAACACCCGCGTGGTTGAGGCTGGAAACTTCGCCAGCTTGACCGCTGGACGGCGGGGCCTGGCGAGCAGTTCCCCACCACAATTAGGGCAGCGGCCGCCGAGTTTCTCCTCGGCGCAACTTGCGCAGAACGTGCATTCAAACGAACAGATTCTGGCGTTCGTTGCGTCAGGCGGCAGGTCGACGTCGCAGCACTCGCATCCGGGGCGCAGTTCAAGCATGGCAATTGCTACTCAACGGACCTTGGCGCGTGTCCTTGGTCGACCCTACGCCGCCCGTGCCTGCGCCGGGTTGTCGAAGGTCAGCACGCCGTCTTCCAGCGGGTCGTTGCGGAAGTGCTCGCGGTCCGCCACATAGTTCTGCGTGTTTTGCCAGGGCGCGCGATCGCCCTGATGCGGGAAGAGATCCAGCACGCGCTGCAGATAGCCGGGGGTGAAGTTGTCGATCATCGGCCGCGTCGGCATGTTGGCGTCTGAGGCCCGCAGTCGCGGGGTCACCTGACGCAGCTTTTTTTGCGCCATGAAATTCACCAGCCGGCAGGCGAACTCGGAGACCAGCTCCGAGCGCAGCGTCCACGAGGCGTTGATATAGCCCAGCGTGTAGATCAGGTTGGGCACGTCGGAGAACATCATGCCCTTGTACGACCAGGTGTCCTGGAAGCGGATGGGCTGGCCGTCGCGCGAGAACTGCACTTCGCCCATCAGCGTAACCTGCAGGCCGGTGGCGGTAACGATGACATCCGCCGGCAGCGTGGTACCGGACGCAAGTTGGATGCCTTCAGCGGTGAAGCGCTCGACGGTGTCGGTGACGACCTCGGCCTTGCCGCTGCGGATGGCTGCGAAAAGGTCCGCATCCGGCACCAGACACAGGCGCTGATCCCAGGGCATGTAGCGCGGCGTGAAGTGCCGGTCGATGTCGTAGTCCGGCCCCAGTTCCTTGCGCACCATGTGCAGCAACTGCTTGCGCACTTTCTGCGGCGCCTCGCGCGTCTGGCGGTAGACGTAGCGCTGAAACTGCACGTTTTTCCAGCGAATAAGCCGATAGGCGAGGCGCGCGGGCAAGAGGCGCTTCAGCCAGTTGGCCACCGCATCCTGCGCCGGCAGCGATACCACATAGGTCGGCGAGCGCTGGAGCATGGTGACCTTGGCCGCCTCGCGCGCCATCGCCGGCACCAGCGTCATGGCGGTCGCACCGCTGCCGATGATGACCACCCGCTTGCCGCGATAGTCGAGATCCGCCGGCCAGTGCTGCGGATGAATCACCGGGCCGATGAAGTCTTCGCGGCCCGCGAAGTCTGGCGTATAGCCCTTGGCATAGCTGTAGTAGCCGCTGCACATCAGCAGCATGTTGCAGCTCATCTGCACGGTCTCGCCGCTGGCGTTGGTGGCGGTCAGCGTCCAGGTGGCGGTGTCGGAAGACCAGGCCGCCGCGGTGACGCGATGCCCGAAGCGGATGTGCGGCACGATGCCCGCTTCCTGCGCGGCTTCCTGCACGTAGGAGAGGATGGACGGGCCGTCGGCGATGGCCTTGGCGTCCTGCCAGGGCTTCGAGTCATAGCCCATGGTGTACATGTCGCTGTCCGAGCGAATGCCCGGATAGCGAAACAAATCCCAGGTGCCGCCGATGCGCTCGCGGCTCTCCAGCAGGGCAAAGGTCTTGCCCGGGCATTTCTCCAGAAGCTGGCGCGCCGCGCCGATGCCGGACAGGCCGGCGCCCACGATGATGACGTCTACATGCTGCATGGGATTTTCCTGCTGGGGGGTGCCGGCATAGTACGCCGAGGCGGGGCGGGTGGTCTTGCGGGGGACGGTCCCTGGCGTGTAGCGCCGCTCCCACAACGACCGCTGATCGCCGCCCCCTGTAGGAGCGGCGCACGCGCCGCGATAGTCCCCGGCACCAACTCAAGTCCCAATCGCGGCGCACGCGCCGCTCCTACACGGACGGGTGGCCCGGCGCACCGCCGTCTCAGGCCCGACCGTTCTCGTTCTGCTCGTTCTCGTCGTCCAGTTCCTCGCCGGCTTCCAGCATCTGCAGTCGGGCCAGCGCCTCGTCGCTGCCGCGAATCGCGGCGTAGCGATACCAGTCCCTCGCGCGCTGCAGATTGCGCGGCACGCCGAGCCCATTTTCGTACTGGAAACCGAGATTATTGGCCCCTTCCGGATGCCCCTGCCGCGCGCCCTTGCGATTCCAGACGGCCGCCATGCGCGCATCGCGCGGCACGCCGATGCCATGCAACAGCAGCCAGCCCAGCGTGACTTCCGCATGCGGCTGATCCGAGGCGCAGGCGCGGGCCAGATAGCGCAGCGCGTCCTCGGTCGGCTTGCCGTGCGCCGCGTCCATCAGCCGAATCGCGTATTCGTTTTCCAGCACCGCGTTCCCGCTGTCTGCCCAAGCCTGCTGCTCGCCCATGGTCGGCGCGCGCAGCGTGCAGCCGGCCAGACTTTCGGCGTAGTCCTGACAGGCGCGCATCGTTCGCGCCTGCCAGCTTGCTTCGCGTGCGCGGTCGATGCCGAGCTTTTCTTCCAACTCGTTGAGGTCTACGTCCAGCTGTTCGGCCAACTCGTGGTCGCGCGGCCAGAGTTCACCGGCGGCGAGCGGAGCGGCGAATACCAAAGAGAGCAGAAACAGCAGTAGCGGCATGGGCAGTTAAGGAGGGCTGGTTGGCGCGCAGGGCGGAGGCGATTTATAGCATTGCGCGGGCTATCCGGGTGAGCCCGCCCGCACCGCCTGCGCTGCGCGGTAGCGGCGGTCCTGCGCCACGCGTTGACCCAGGTCGCGCGACCAGCGGGGTGCATTTCGGGTAGCCTGCTGCGCAATCTCTCGGATGTCGGACAGCAGGCCATCGCCATGACGAATGATCCCAATTCCCCCGGCTGGGCGGATCTCCTCACCCTCGCCGCCGAGATCAGCGCCGAGCAGGGTCCCGGCTCCGCCGGCTGGCAGGCCGACGGCAGCCAGACGGCGGCGATCAACGCCCGTGTGATGCAGGCCCTGCGTGCGCACGGCGGCACCTTGCCCGGCGAACTCGGCAGCGTGCCCTGTTTGGTACTGACCACCATCGGGGCGCGCTCTGGCGAGCCGCGCGCGGTGCCCTTGTTCTACCTCGAGATCGACGGACATCTGTGCCTCATTGGATCGATGGGCGGCGCGCATCGCAATCCGCCGTGGTTTCACAATCTGGTGAAGAATCCGGCGGTGACGGTGGAAAAGGGCGGCGAGACCTTTGCCGCCACCGCGGTGGTGACCGCGGGTGCGACGCGTGACTACTTCTTCGCGCGGTTCTGCGCCACCTATCCGATTTTTGCGGACTATCAGGCGGGCACCGCGCGGGTCATTCCGATTGTGGAACTGCTGCGGCAGTAGACGCCGCAGTTGCAGGTTTGTGCGGCTAAATGCCGGGCTTATTGCCATAAGCTCAAATCGCGCCCCTCCCGTGGGAGCGGCAACGCCGCGACGCGAGCGCCGATTCGAAGAATGCCTGAGTCGGGGCGAAGCCCCTCCCACAGGGCTAGCCAATTCGACGACAGCCTCAGTCGGGGCGTAGCCCCTCCCACACCGCTTGCCAATTCAACGATAGCCTCAGTCGGGGCGAAGCCCCTCCCACAACGCTTGCCAATTCAACGGCAGCCTCAGTCGGCACAAAGCCCCTGCCATGAATGCAGCCCTGGCTTGTGAACCTCTCGGCGGCCAGATGGTTTAAGCCCGCATCAGACCGCGCTACCTTTAGCGACCTGCATGCCTTGCGCACCCGCGCCGAAGGCCCGCGCACCGCGCCCGTCTGCCGCCGCTCGCAGATGACTCAAGGACGACACCAAGCTTAAGGACCGACCATGCCGGATGCCGCCGCCCCTGCCACGCCCGAGGCCCTGCCAGGGCAGGAAGCGCTCGAACAGTACGTCAACGATCGCATCCGCACGCTGCGCCCGCGCCTGCTGGATCTGAGTCGTCGCAACCCGTTGCTGGCAACCCGCATCTCACCGCGCTCGCTGACGCAGGTGCGCGTTATCGATCAGCCGCTGACGCGGATTGCCGTGCAGTTGGCCGGCAGCAAGCGGCTGACTTTCGCGCCGCTGCCGGCGCTGGAACTCGACCCGCCGGATGAAGACGAGCCCGCGTTTCAACAGGCGCTGGCCACCGCGCGTCTGACCGACGAGGTCTACCTGGCAGAGGTCGCCGCGGCCGAGGAACGGGACGAGGAAGATCCCGAACTCCAGCGCCAGATGGAGCGCGCGCTGCGCAACCGCGTACGCGTGGCGCTGGGCTTGCCGAGCCACGAGCCGGGCGTGGAGATTTCGCTGGAGGCGCACGCGCGCAAGCACGGCATTGCGCCGGCACACGAACTGCCGCTGGAAGACGCCGCCTGGATGCCCCGCGAAGGCGCCGCACAGCATTTGCAGACGCTGTTCCTGCAGCCCGAACTTACCCGCAAGCTCACGGCCTTGCTCGCCAAGGCCGAAGAATTCAGCCAGGAAACCGGGGTGACGGTGCTGCACGCCGCCTTTGGTTTTCTGGAATGGCGCGAGCCCGGCAAACCCGCGATAGCGCTGGCGCCCTTGCTGCTGATGCCGGTGGAACTGCACAAGCACACCGGACGCCAGGGGCTTGAGTTTCGCCTTACCGCGCTGGCCGACGAGCCCGAGCCCAACCTGGTTCTGGCAGAGTTTCTGAAGCAGCAGTTTGGCCTCGGCCTGCCGGTCTTCGAGCCGGGCCGGATTGCGGACTACTTCGCGGCGCTCCACAGCGCCGTGCACGACCGGCCGCAGTGGCACCTGCGCCAGCAGGTGACGGTGGGCATTTTCCCGTCAGCGCGCATGGTCATGTACTACGACCTCGACCCGGATGCCTTCAATTTCGCCCGCAACGAAAACCTGCGGCGTCTGTTCGGCGGATCGGAAGAGGCGGGGCAGAGCGGCTTTGCGCCGGACTATGCGGTGGACGATCCGGCAATCGAAAGCAAGGTGCCGCTGCTGGTGGTCGACGCCGACTCCTCGCAGTTCAGCACGCTGGTTGATGTGGCCGACGGCAAGAGCGTGGCGGTGGAAGGCCCGCCCGGCACCGGCAAGTCGCAGACCATCGTCAACGCCATTGCCGGCGCCTTGGCGGCGGGCAAGAAAGTGCTGTTTGTCGCGGAAAAAATGGCCGCGCTGGACGTGGTTAAATCGCGCCTGGAAGCGATCGGGCTGGGCGATTTCGTGCTCGCGCTGCAGGCCGGCAGCGCCTCGCGTGCGGCGGTCATCAAGCATTTGAAAGCGCGGCTTGCGCTGGCGCCGGAAGCGCCGCCGGCGGCGCTTTTCGAGCGCGTGAAGGCGTTCCGCGAGACGCGCGCGCAGCTCGCCGCCTACCTGGCCGCACTGGCCGCGCGCTTTGCGCAGACCGGCATGAGCGTGCACGAAATCCTCTCGCGCTGCATCGCGCTCGCGCCGGTGGCCGAGGGCCTGCCCGAGACCCTGCGCGGCGCGGCACTGCCCGGACTCGACACCCTCAGCGCGACGACGCTGGAGGCACGCTGTGCGGCGGTGGCGGCGCTCGCCGATGCGCTGCGCGAGGTCGCGGCGCAGGCCGAGCATTGGCGAGGCATCGGCATCACGCGCCGCAATCCTTTTGAGGCCGACGAACTGCGGGCGCAGGCCGCAGCGGTCGGCGAGGCCTTGCGGGCGCTGGCGCGCGCGGAAAACGCGCTGGCCGGACTTGGTCTGGCCGAGGGCCTCGATTACGCGGCGCTGGCCAGCGCGCTGCCGGGCTGGCGAGTGCTGCGCGATCTGCAGCCGACGCTCGATTTGGAATTGATCAGGCAGATCGTAGCGAGCGATGCGGCGTCGGCGCTGCGCGCATTCATGACGCGATGTGGGGCGGCCCAGCTTGAGCGCGCGGCGCTCGCGCGGCTGGTGCCTGCGCTGGACGAGCCCGACGCGCCGGCGGCGCTGTGCAAACTGGCCGGGCTTGCCGCGCGCGCCGGGAGCGCGGTGCCGGAGTTCGCAGGCTTCACGCAACGCATCGCCGCTGAAGAGGCCGCGCTGGCGCGCGAAGCGGCGCTGGTCGCCGGGCTTACGCAGCTGGCGTCGGAACTGCCGGCGATCGCGCAGCTGCCGCTGGGGGCTTTGGCCGCAGCGGCGGCCCTGCTGCGCGAGTACGACACCCGCGTGCTGGCGCTGCGCCACGCCGGCCTGCTCGAGCCCGTCGCGCAGCAGGCCGCGCGTGGTCTGCTGACCAGCATCCGGCGCCAAGCCGAACGCCGGGCGGCGCTGCAAGCCCTGTTTGACCTCGACGACCCCATCGTCCCGGCAGCCTTGAACGAGCACGCGGCGACGCTGCGGTCAGGCGGGGCCCTCGCTTTTCTGCGCCCCGCCTGACCGCAGCGTCGCCGCGTGCT
>Ga0255094_1001038_pt1 | contig 12991 bp, 12 predicted proteins | sample Colum_Law_RepB_8_2_FD_188434 | JGI IMG/M metagenome (GOLD analysis project Ga0255094, IMG submission 188434) | Freshwater microbial communities from Columbia River, Oregon, United States - Colum_Law_RepB_8d | ecosystem: Environmental > Aquatic > Freshwater > River | place: USA: Oregon...
GGCTGGCAAAGAGAAGCCAATCTAATCCGCCTATGGTGATCGGCGAATGCATTGGCTGTGAATTCAGGAACAGCTTCGGGAGCTCTGATCCCAGTCCCTCGGGCGTTGGCCGAGGCTACGTTGTGCGTGGCCGTTGGCCAACTTCGGGGCGGGGTGCTGCATGCTCCGGTGAGCCATCAGCGCAGCAAAAGGGGGCATTTGCAGGGCTGCGCCCCTGAAATACCGGAAAACAGCCCTTCAGGCCTGAGCCGCAAGCACACGCACGGCACGAACTAAGCACACGCCGCAACGGCCCCCCAAAGGCCTGAAGGGCCGATCTCAGCAAAGCCAGGTGCGTAAGCACCTGGAACGCCGAGCATGACCACGGAACCACACTCGCTTTGAAATCGGCCCTTCAGGCCTGAATCGCAAACAGACGCACGGCACAAACCAAACACACGCCGCAACTGCCTCCACGCCCGACGGGCTTCGTGGGTAATGACAAGGGCTAAAGCCGAGGCTACGACTTTTGTCCCCCGCGGCATTCCTGCCCGGCCCAATCCTGTCCCCCCTAGCAGCGGCTTGCTGCTGCCGTGGCATGATTTCATGTCCACGGGGAACTTCTCTGCCGAGCATTCCCGTGTCAACGCTTCAGCAAATCGTCTTTGCGGTAGCCGAGGTAAACCGTTGTGGACGGATGGGCCTGCAGCCATTCGCCCCAGGTTGTCCGAGTGTATTGCACGTCCTTCAGCGGTACGTCTGCAGAGTTCTGTGGGTACATTTGTTCGTTCAGTCGCAGCAGCATTTCCCCGTTCTGGAACCCACCGGTCTGTACTGTCAGAGTGTCGCCTTTGTCTCCACCCAGGACGCGCACACAGTCGGTTCTGTCGCAATAAGTAACGCAGACCGGGAACTCAGTCTGATTTTCATTGACCACATGTGACTGCATATGTTTGAGTGCGCTGATCAGATAGGCCCGCACTGTCTCGCCCACCACAATTCCAACAACTCGTTCATCTGCCGGAATGTCCACCTCTTTGGCAAGGTAAATAACGGGGTCCAGGACGGGCGGTATGATGAAGGGGGTATTCATCATTGCGTCGACAGATTCGGGATCTGGCAGCAGCGGGTGCGGTGGTGGCGGCAGCATGGTTGGGTCAGCCGTATCGCAGCCGATGGCCACAAACATGGAAGCCAGCACCAGCACCCAGCGATATCGCAGGGGCATTCGAGTGCTGTCGGCGAGCCGATCAATAAGGCATTTCATTGGGAAGTTCTTCCTCGGTTGCGAGGAATTCCAGAGACAGCCAGTACTTCCACGGGTAGCCTTCCGCTGCCCGCAGAGCACCGATCAGTGGCAGGATCATCGTCAGGATGCCCAGCACTGCCAGCATTGGGACGCCAACGGCGACAAACACCAGCATACCCGAAATCAGTCCATAAATCAGGCTGCTGATCATCCAGTTGATGATAATCCGGCCCTGCAGGTCGACAAGTCGGGATTGCTGGCGGCCGATGATCCACATGGCAATCGGAGCGACAATGCCTGCACCGGTCCACCAGAGCATCTGGGAAAGATGCATCAGGGCACACCACGCGTTGACACCAATACCACAAATCCGTTCACCTTCAGTGCCGGTAACTGCCGTCAGGATTTGTTCTTTTGCGCGTTCAAATTGTTCAGCCGTCAGCGTACCGGCCATCTTCAAAGCGTGCAGGCGCTCAATCTCGTCGGCAATCATACTTCTTCCCTGAGAAGACATGTGGTGCGTGTCAAGGTGTCGGTGCTGTTCATTGGGGCAGTGAAATATTAGGGAATACCCACGTGTCCTGCGATATGAAAACCGGCATTCGTGCCTTTTGAGACGTGCGATTGTGGAAAAACGGGGCAGTTCTGCGGGAGTGTTGCCAATTTGGTATGAGTGAGTCAACAGAGGCGACACTGTGAAACCGCCTCGCTCTGCCTGCGATGGTGGGGCGGACTGGGTGGTTTTTGAGGATTTTGTCGAATTTCCTTATCGGGACGGTTCTGGTGGGCCGATAGATCCAGAAGAGATCCCGCTTTTTCGGGATTTCGCGTGTTCTTTGGCAAATCGTGATGAAATCAGGATCAAGTGCGATCTGGCTGGTGGGGATTTACGTCCAGTACGCTGAATGCCGGTGAATTTTGTTCACCACGCAGTTCGGGGTCTTGACAGTAAGTTTAATCACAGCCTAAGCTTGTGGCACAACTTCACCCCGTGCAGGGGCTCAGTTTCTGTCCAGGAGCATCGATCGTGACCAAAAAAGAGATCGTTAAGGCGATTTCAGATGAGTTGGGTCTGACGCAGCTGACGACCAAAGAAATCGTTCAGAAGACGTTTGACGCGATCATTGATACGCTGGTCACGGACCGTCGCATCGAACTGCGAAACTTTGGCGTGTTTGAGGTACGCATGCGGGCAGCTCGCAAGGCCCGCAATCCTCGTACCGGCGGACAGGTCGAGGTGCCATCGAAGTTTGTTGTGACATTCAAGCCGGGCAAGGAAATGGAAGCTCGAGTGCTTGAGCTTGAGCGTCAGGAGCATGAGAAGGCAGCCGCCAACTCGGCCAATGTCTCCGGCTCAGCCCATACACCAGCTCGCCCTGGATTCTGATTTCATCGCGATGTTCGGCTTTGTGTCGAACGCCATCGGACATCTCAGACCACTTCCTGTTACTGTGGCAGCCGCCGACTTCGAGCGGCGGTGGATGTGTCCAGGGAAGGACGAAGCGATGAAGATGCGTAGTCGACTGATGGCGGGAATGCTGCTGGCGTGCACGGCAATGGGTTGTGCCATGCCGATCTGGAGTCCGAATCCCGACGTGCGGGCGCGGCAGCTGATCTATCAGTCAGAAAGCCTTCGCCATATCCCGGAAATCTGGGAGCGAATCTGGATGCTGGACCAGCCGGACCACGCAACTCCTTATCGCGTGCACGGTGGCGTAATCTGACATGCAGATTGCGGAGTAGCAGGCCGGCAACGTTGTGTTCCGCCGGCCTATTTCCGCAAGTTGCACATTTTCCGCTCAGCGAATCTCTCGCAGACGCGGACGGGTGTCGTCATCCAGCCCGGAAATTTCCGCTTGTTCAGCTCGAATCTGTTCGGATGCTGCTGCACCCGGCTGCAATGACAGTCGTGTGCCGGCGACTTCGATTTCGCTGATGCGATATACCCGCACCTCTCGGTCAGGCGGGCTCGCCTGCCTTTGCAGCGTCGGCACAAACGAGGGTAACAGTCCCGAATTGCGATTGCGGGGTGCAGACCGTTCCGCAGGTCGCGAGTCTTCACGCAGAAGCACCAGCACTTCCGGAGTCTGCGGGTAGTGCAGGACCAGTTTCAGCGAGTTCCCCGGGTCGCCCACCGCAGGTGAATTCAGGCTGGGTGAAAAGCTGACCTCCACACGGTCCTCCAGATCCCTGTGCCCCGAATATTCAAATGTCCGCGCCCCGTCTGAGATGGATGCTTCAGCATCTGCCAGCTTCCAGCCCGGAGCGGCAGCGACAGAGATGGAGCTGGTGCGTCCCACGATTCGGGGCACCGCAGTCAGTGTCGATGCCAACTGCTCAGATGCTGCTGCCGGCAAATGCTCAGAGCCCAGCAGTTTTGCACACAGCAACAGAGCCGGAATCGGGATTCGCTGCACCGTCTCTCGCTCGTCCAGCAGAGCACTGAGCCGCTGGCGATCACCGGAATGGTAATAGAGTGATGCCAGTGCCACCGAGCTCTGCTCCGTCTCCAGTTGCTCGTCCACATTGCACAGAATCAGCTCTTCAGCGGCCGTGTATCGACGATGCCGGCCCAGAATCCACGCACACACCAGATTGGCCTCCCAGTTGCGAGTGGAATACTCAAACGCCAGTTGTGCGGTCTCCGGAGCCTCCGGATCGCGCCGGCTTTCCTGAATCAGCGACAGATTCGCCATGCTGCTGGCCAGCATGTCGTCCTGCCGAAAATGGCCGCGACCAATCTCCGTCAGTCTCCGAAACGTTTCGGCCGCAGAGTCCGCATCACCCAGTTGCTGCTGAGTCCTGGCGAGGTAATACCAGTACGGCGGATAGCACTCCATGAACCGCTCCAGCCGCTTCAGGGAACGCAGCCTGACGTCCGTCTTCTCAATCGCCATCGCCTCTGTCAACTGGTCCAGATCCTGGTCGCGCAGCAGCCAGCGGTCCGGAATATTGTTCTTCCGACTCAGTTTCCAGAAGCTGTCCAGAAACGAAGACGAACGAGTCATCAGGGACTGGAACTGAGTCTTCTCGACCTGCCAGAGATCCGAGTCCCTGCGGAGCTGATTATTGCGATAATCCCACCAGCTGGAGGCCCCTGTCTGAATCACCGAACCTACCTGCCCTGTGGCAGCCTGGGCCCCCATCACAAACAGATCTGTGCCCATCTTTCGCTGCACGCCGCGACGAAATCCCTCGGTAATTACAGTCCGCTCGCGATCGCTGATCTCCACCATCCCGATTTCGTCCAGGATTGAACGATACAGCGCGATCACCTCAGGATCATCGATCTGATTCAGGTCGATGTTGTTCAGAATTCGCTGCTGCTCTTCATACAGCACCTGCTTGGTGCCGGTCCGGCGAATGCGGTGCAGTGCCGCTCGGCAGTAGTTCAGCGTCACTGCTGTTTTCCGACGGACGATATCCATCTCACGGCTCGCCGCATCCTCCCGGGAATCACCCGGCAGTTGAGCCATACAGATCGGCGCAGCCAGAGTTTGCTCCAGCAGTACCGCCATCAGAAATACGAAAACCGGTTTCATGGTCATATGCCACTGACCGAAACAGCTGCCGCTGACGCACTGCATGGCAATCCCGTCCAGGCCACCCGCCCGGACTTCAGTCACTCGACTGAATGCGACATTTTGCAACTGCTTCTGACCAGCTGTCGACAATCCATCCATGAACGACGCAGCCGTACAACCTGCATGTTTTCATCAGATTTCCCGAAGACAATGACAAATCAGGTTTGTCTGAAAGTTCGGGCAACGGATTCACCGGAAAGTCGCGTCGCGAAGACTGCGGGGTCTGCGGAAAATGCCGCTGTCTCGGAAGGACCGGCAGGTTTTGCCGGTCTGTCGCCGACCGTCGAACCTCGGGAGGCCGAATCTCCTGCCTCGCCGTGCGTCTTGCCCGCCCCCTCGGGAGGGCGAGGCTCCTGCCGAGCCGCGCGACTCGCCCCTTTGGGAGGGCGAGGCTCCTGCCGAGCCGCGCGACTGCCCCTTTGTGAGGGCGAGGCTCCTGCCGAGCCGTGCGACTCGCCCCTTTGTGAGGGCGAGGCTCCTGCCGAGCCGTGCAACCCGCCCCTTTGTGAGGGCGAGGCTCCTGCCGAGCCGCGCGACCCGCCCCTTTGTGAGGGCGAGGCTCCTGCCGAGCCGCGCGACTGCCCCTTTGTGAGGGCGAGGCTCCTGCCGAGCCGTGCAACCCTCCCGAGGCGTGAGGATCCTGCCGAACCGATGGATCAAGCGGTCTTGCAGATGTTCGGCTCAGCGGGAGCTTCGCCCTCCCGAGGGCCTGCGGCTCACAAACATACGTCAGGTCACCGCGATCTCGCCGCGCGCTCCCACACAAACCGGTGACGCCTCTGCAGGACTCAGCCGCGAGTCAGAACATCGCGACCAACCCACGGACGCAGCACTTCAGGGACCACCACCGTGCCGTCTTCCTGCTGATAATTCTCCAGCACGGCAATGATGGCTCGCGCACAGGAAATGGCAGTGCCATTCAGAGTATGCACGTACTGAGTCCCCTTGCGCTCCTGACTGCGGCAGCGAATGTTCAGTCGCCGAGCCTGATAGTCGGTGCAGTTCGATGCACTGGTCACTTCACCATATTCCCCGCGACCAGGCATCCACGCCTCAATGTCAAACTTGCGGTAAGCCGGGCCACCCAGATCGCCCGAGGCTGTGTCGATCACGCGATATGGGATCCCCAGCGCCTGGAAGATCTCCTCCTCGATTCGCAGGATCTCCTGATGCAGGGCATCTGAGTCCTTCACATCCGGACCGGCGTATCCGAACATTTCCACTTTCGTGAACTGATGCACGCGGTAAATGCCACGCGTCGCCCGGCCCGCAGCACCCGCCTCCGTACGGAAACAGTGCGACAGACCAGCATACTTCAGCGGCAGTACAGACTGCTCAAGTGTCTGGTCCTTCTGGATGCCCCCGAGGGTAATCTCGGCGGTGGCCACGAGGCTGAGGTCCGTGTCAGCCACCGAATAGATCTGTGTTTCGCTGCCGCGGGGAGTAAAACCGATGCCTTCCAGCACGGAATCACGCGCGAGGTCCGGCGTTGTAAACAGCGTGAAACCCTCGCCCCGCAGCTTCGTCAGCGCAAACTGCACCAGTGCCATTTCCAGTAAGACGGCGTCGTTCTTCAGGAAATAGAAGCCCGATCCGGCCACACGAGCCCCGGCTTCGAAGTCAATCAGGTCCAGACCCGCCGCCAGCTCCACGTGATCCTTCACTGGAAACGAAAACTCCGGACGACGACCCCAGACGCGAATCTCGCGAGCATCCGCTTCACCGCCAATCGGAGCGTCCGGGTGCGTCAGGTTGGGGATCCGCGCCTGCTCTGATCGCAGCTGCTCTTCCACAACACGCAACTGTTCATCAATCGCGGAAACCTCATCCCGCAACACCTTGCCCTGCTCAATCAGACCCGGACGCTCGTCCGCCGCAGCCTTCGGGATGCGAGCCGAAACGTCCTTCTGCTGACGCCGAATCTCGTCACCACGCACGATCAGCGCGTTCCGCTGATCCCGCAGGCGGATCACGGCATCCACATCGGCCTGCACACCGCGCTTGTTACAGTTCTCGATCACTTCGTCGCGATGATCGCAGATAAACTGCAGATCCAGCATGAGCTCACTCCCGGAACATCAGATTTCAGAATTGTTCAACACACGCAGTCGACTTTCCACTCAGCGAGCCGGACGCACCGTCGCCAGCTCCTGCCACAGACAGGCACTGGCGCGAGTCCCCCGGTGAAAGTCCTGCAGATGGATGTGTTCATCAGGGCTGTGCAGATTGTCTGAATTCCGCCCCCAACCCAGCAGCAGAGTATCGATTCCCAGGATCTGTTTGAAGCTGAGTACCACCGGAATGGAACCCCCCTCCCGAAACAGCACCGGAGGCTGCCCGAATGCCGTTTCCACCGCCCGTTTCGCCGCCACCAGCCAGTCACTGGTCGGGTCAAACACAAAGGCCTCACAACCATGAAACCGCCGAAACTCAAACTCAATCCCCGGTGGACAGTGAGCCCGCAGAAAAGACTCAAGCCCGTCCAGAACCTTTTGCGGTGTCATGCGAGGCACGAGGCGACAGGTGATCTTGGCCATGGCCTTTGATGGGATGATCGTCTTCGGCCCCTCACCCGTGTATCCGCCCAGAATTCCGTTGATGTCACACGTCGGACGGGCTGTTCGACGCTCCAGAGTCGACCAGCCCTGCTCGCCAAACACCGCTCCGCTGCCAACTTCCTTCAGAAAATCGGCTTCCGAAAACGGCAGCGACGCATACCCGGAACGTTCTTCCACCGTCAGATCCAGGACGTCATCATAAAACCCGGGAATCTGCACTCGACCATCCGGTCCGATCAGGGCGCCGCACATGCGGGTCAGAGCATTCACGGGATTGGCGAGACTGCCTCCGTAAACACCGCTGTGCAAATCCTTCGCCGGCCCGCGCAGGCGAACTTCAGCCGCGACGATACCCCGCAGACCACAGGTGATCGCCGGTATCCCGTCACCATACTGACTGGTGTCGCTGACGACTGCGACATCCGCACGCAACAGCTCACGGTGCGACTTGAGAAAGTCATCCAGATGGACCCCGCCACACTCCTCCTCACCCTCAATCAGCACCTTCACATTCAGTGGCAGACCGCCATTCACCTGCATCCACGCCTGTATGGATTTCAGGTGAGTAAACAACTGGCCTTTGTCGTCGGTGGCACCACGAGCATACAGGCGACCGTCACGAATCGTCGGCTCAAACGCCGGTGTCGTCCACAGATCCAGCGGATCCGGTGGCTGCACATCGTAGTGACCATAAATCAGCACCGTCGGCAGGGCCGGATCCACCAGCCGCTCGCCATACACGATCGGATGGCCTGCCGTCGGGTAAATGGTGGCCTGCAGACCGGCGTCCGTCATCGCCTGCAACACCCAGTTGGCACAGGCCTGCATCTGAGGGATGTAGGCGCTGTCGGCACTGACGCTGGGGATCCGCAGAAACTGACACAGCTCGTGCAAAGCCGTGTCCTGCCGGGCCGTGAGAAAATCGAGGATCTGCTGCATGTCCGAAATCCGAAAAGTACGACGATGGTCCGGAATTTCCTGAGAATTGGGCAGTTTATCATAACAGCCCGCAGGAATGCTGACAGTCCCACAAACCCCGAAATCATTTTGCAGACTGAGGGGGAAAAGGTATCGTTTCCTTTGAATGTGCGGGCAGATTTCAGAAAATCGACCGTTCCATCCCGCCCCTCTGTCCCCGATTATCCCTACAGGCCCCGTCCCGAATTTCGGAGCTCTCTGCTATGCTGCGTACGCTGCTCGTCCCCGCTTTTCTTGCAGTTTTCTGCTGCAATTCCCTCAACGCCTCCGACTGGCCACAGTGGCGCGGACCCCTCAGAAATGGCCAGTCCACTGAAAAACTGGCATCGCATGACTGGGAAGCCAACCCCCCGAAACTGCTGTGGACCACAGAAGGCTTCGGTGGTGGCTACGCCAGTGTTGCCGTCGTCAATGACGTCATCTATACCGTCGGAAACCTCGAAAATGGCCAGGCTGTACTCGCAGCCAGTGCCAAAGACGGCAGCATCCTCTGGAAACAACCAGTCACTGAAGCCAATCCCAAACACTCCTACGAAGGCTCTCGATGCACCCCCACTGTCGTTGATGACCTGCTCTATGTCATCACCTCCGATGGCTCCATCGCCTGCCTGAAAACGGCTGGTGGTGCCATCGTCTGGCAGCGGAAATTCAGCGACTGGAACGGCAAACTGATGTCCGGCTGGGGCTTTTCTGAATCACCGCTGGTCGATGGTGATCGTGTCCTGTGCACGCCCGGCGGAAATGATGCCCTCGTCGTCTGCCTGAATCGCCTGACCGGTGAAGAAATCTGGAAATGCAGCAGCACCTTCGAAGGCAGTGCCGGCAAGGATGGTGCAGGTTACTCGTCCATCGTCACCTCGGAAGCACTCGGGATCCCCCAGTACGTGCAGCTCACCGGTCGCGGACTGATCGGGATCGATGCCAAAACAGGCCAGCAGCTGTGGACATACAATCGTGTTGCCAATGGCGTGGCCAACATCCCCACACCCATCGTCGACGGCAACTTCGTATTTGCCTCCACCAGCTACAAAACCGGTGCCGGACTTGTGGAGCTGAAGCGTGACGGTGACAAAATCGTCGCCGAAGAAAAGTACTTTCTTGAAGGTCAGGTCTTCAATAACCATCACGGCGGCATGATCCTGCATGAGGGACACATCTACGCCGGACATCAGCAGAACGAAGGGTTCCCCACCTGCGTGAAAATGCAGTCCGGGGAAATTGTCTGGGGAGGCCGGTTGCGAGGACCCGGCAGCGGTTCTGCTGCCATCCTGTTCATCGATGGCCACCTGATCTTTCGCTACCAGAACGGGATTGTCGCCCTGATTGAAGCCACATCCGCAGAATATCGCCTCAAAGGCAGCTTCAAACCGGATTACCAGGAAGGTGCCAGCTGGGCACACCCGGTCGTCGTCAACGGCAGGTTATACCTGCGGGAACAGAACAAACTGATGTGCTATCAGGTTGGTCCGTGAAATACCGGAAGGCAGGGATAATGGGCTCAACGTAAAACGACGTGCGCGGTGGTTCCCCCTCGGAGGGCGAGGCTCCTGCTGAGCCGCGGGCATCCTCTTCCGGGAGGGCGAGTCCCCCGCCGAGCCGCAGGATCCTCTTCCGGGAGAGCGAGGCTCCCGCCGAGCCGCGGGATCCTCTTTCGGGAGAGCGAGGCTCCCGCCGAGCCGCGGGCATCCTCTTCCTCCCAAAGGAAGAATACCCTGACGCCGGAACCCCCCGTTTCGGGGTCGTCGCGGTTCTCCGCAGACCACTTCTCGCGTTGATCCGGAAAATACAAGGAGCCCGGCAAATGCCGGGCTCCTTCGCTTTCACTCTCGCAGCAACCTCAGAACTCACCCATCACTTCGCCGCCCTGAGTTGTCCCGGCGGCCTGCCACAACTGAATCGAAATGCTGTCCGAGAAAAACCGGACACTGCCGTCACACAGAGCCGCCTGCACTCCACCCGTGTGACGACTGCGCGCTCCCTGGCGACGATTGAAGGGACTGGGCAGGGCCGCAGATGCCGTTTGACACGGAGCATTCAGGACGTTGCCCGTGTTGCACCACGCCCCCGTCATCACATCGGGATCACGGGCATTCGGACCGTACAGCGTGATAAATCCACTGGCCCCGCCCCACCACGCAAATCCGCGAGCATCCAGGCCCTGGCCCTGACGTACTTCAGAAACCATCAGTGTGCTGGTCAGCCCGTCTGTAATGTCCCGAAATCGTATCGGGGAACCATAGACGTTGGTAAAGGTCAGCGCCTGAGCCGCATTCACCGGACCATCATCCGACAGGGAACCCTTGTAAGCCGTGAATGGGGCCCCCTGAAACCGAATCGTAATTCCAGCCACAGTGACATTCTGCTGAAAAAACGTCGTGTTGCCGTAGTTCACAACGTAATTGTGAGATGTGATGTTCGAGGCCGGCGAATTCGGTGTATCGCTGGGACAGGTGTAGACGGGGAAACGCCGGGTAGCCACATTCGCGTTATTCGGGTTGCCGGCATAACGGATCCCCGTGGCATCACTGCCACCCAGGTTCTGATACGATTGAAATACCGCCGTCTGTTCAACATACGGCAGCAGATTGACAAGCCACGTGCCCCAGCAGCAGCCGAAACGCCCCACACCAGGTGGCAGCATGCCATAGGTGGATTCATAGTTGTGCATCCCCAATCCAATCTGTTTCAGATTGTTCTTGCACTGAGTTCTGCGGGCCGCTTCCCGCGCCTGCTGCACTGCCGGCAACAGCAATGCCACCAGAATGGCAATGATCGCGATCACCACCAGCAGCTCAATCAATGTGAAACCGCGCTGTCGACGCCGCATAAAACTGCTCCCTGTCAATAAGTGGACAGAACGAACACACAAAAAACAGAACTCAAAGCGATCCGGCCCGATCGCCGCGAATGCCGCGCACACAGAGACGCAGCAGAAATTCATGTCTGTCTCGCGGCGGACGTTTTCAGGGAATCGTGAAGTCAATCACGTTCTGTGCCTGGTCCTTAACTTCCGCCTCCAGCTTGCTCTCCGTGTTGTATTCCTTCGGAATACGATCCACCGAGGTGAAGTTGCCGGAAGGACCGGGCGGGGTGTTGGGGTCAGCCGGCACGTCACCGTCGGCACTGCTGATTGCCACCTTGTATCGACCCGGCAACAGACCCTGTTCAGGCGGAATCTCGTAGGTGCCGTTCGCAATCACAGCGCCCGTCTGCGATCCCAGTCCGTCCGGTGGCACAAACATGATGTTGCCACGATCCAGGGGCTTACCCTGAAACGTGATTGTGCCGGACACCGATCGCCGGCCGTCATCGGCAGGACCACAGCCGGAAACAAACACCAGCAACAGCAGACTGGCGTTTACAAACCCTCTGAGCGGAAACGGCATAGCAGGCCTCGCGTTTCTGAAGCTGGAATACAGCCTGTGGGAACGCAGCCCAGTCTTCAGTAATCGCGAGGTTTTGTCCAGCCGAACCGCCTGTTTCAGGCTGCGAAAGTCCGTTGATTTCGGGCATCACCCGCTTCCCCGGAACCGCCCACAGACTCTGTTTGTCCGCTCTGTTGGAACGCAAATGCTTGTTATAACACGATTTGTGCCCAATCAGGAGAGTCTCTGAATCAGCGGGCCGGCTTCTGTCATGCTGACCGATACCGCGACCGCCGTCCTCGCGACGGACTGAGTCACACCGGCCCGAGGACTGTCGGCGGTCAGCGATGATCCCCCGTTCAAACTGCCCGCAGCACGACGACGGCCTCCCGTTTCCTGCTGCCATGCATGCCACAAAATCGCTCCGAACGGCAACCACCAGATCAAATCATTCGTGATGATTGTCAGGCCAGCCGCCCACGGAAACTCGCCCTTCATGGCAGCCCCGACGAACCCGATCGGACCGAAAATCTTGCCCAGCAGCCCCACCAGCACAATCGGCCAGTGGCGGACAGGATCGAGGGCCGCTGCCCCGTAACCAATGCCGTAAACACCCACAATCATCCCGATGCACTGCCACAGACCCGGGTAATTTGGCGGATCCACACCCATCCAGCGAAATGGAACCAGCGGGAAGAAAATTACCCACGCCCCCCAGACCAGATTGTAGACCGCTGCCACCAGCAGAACGCGACGCATCCAGATCGGAGAAGGGTACATTTCAGGTCGGCTGCTGCTCATTCTGTCGCTCGCTGCATCAGATTTGAAATTGCTGCGTGATTGGCTCGGAAAGATCCTAGTCCGGACAGTGCAACTATCCAGCGGCAACTTCTGCAGAAGTGGTGCGGGGGGATTCTTCTGCGATTTCGGCGGGAAACCGGCTGTCTGCGGACACTGGACGGCCTAAAACCGAACACTGCAGGTGGTATGAAACAGTGGCAGACAACAGTGCGGATGGGAGTGGGTCATGGGGCGAGTGGCAATTCTGGGCGCAGGAGGCACCATTGGGTCAGCGCTGGCACGGCGACTGGTCGCCCACGGTACGCAGCTGCTGCTGGTCGGTCGGCCGTCTGAGCGTTTGTCAGCGATCGCTGCGGAAACCGGGCAGCCCGAACTGAACTGCGACTTTCAGGCCTCACAGACGCTTGAGGATCTGCTGCGGACGGCAGTCAGCGCCGAACAGCCGCTGACGGGAATCGTCAATTGCATCGGGTCCGT
>Ga0255094_1001047_pt1 | contig 12907 bp, 11 predicted proteins | sample Colum_Law_RepB_8_2_FD_188434 | JGI IMG/M metagenome (GOLD analysis project Ga0255094, IMG submission 188434) | Freshwater microbial communities from Columbia River, Oregon, United States - Colum_Law_RepB_8d | ecosystem: Environmental > Aquatic > Freshwater > River | place: USA: Oregon...
TTGATTCCCTTTTCCGCCCCCAACCAATCGCCATCGACCCGGGCGTGCCGGATCTCCACCGTGACACAATCCTGATCCACTTCCCGGACAACGCCGCCGATTTTCCCATCGTCAAACCAGATCGGTTGGCCGGGCAAGACGCATTCAAAGAACTCGGGCAGCGAGACGCCAATTCTGGGCGGAACAAGCAACTGCCCGTTGTGGTCGTACTGAGCTTGCCGGCCGGGCTCGCCCGATCGGGTCAGCATCAGCAGATCGCCGCGCTTTACCTGCAGCCGTTGCGGCCTTCTCGGAAGGTTCCCGACGCAGGCCTTCTTATCCGGCCGCCGATTGTCCTTGTACGACGCCACCAACGGTAGTCCGGGAACGAAATAGGCCGTTTGCGTCAACTCTGCCCATCGGCAGCCGCGGACGGCAGCAATGATCGTCATGCACCGGCGCGCCTGTCGCGCGTCCTCAAAGGTAACGCGGTCACCGGGGCGAAGGCTCGCTAGCCAGCGCGCCGGCACGGGAATGCATGCGTCGGCCACCGCCGGCGGGCGCTCCGGATGGCCGATGGGTGTCAGCCAAATTCTGGCGGGTGCCGCTACGTGTCCGAACTCATCGCGTTTCGGACCGCACTTCAACACGGCGGGCCCGGCTTCGATGGGGCCGGTTCGCAGTTTGGGCCCTGCGACATCCATCTCGATGACACATCGCCGTCCCAGTTCCCGCTCCGCCCTACGCAGGTTCTGGATCATGCCCGCCCAGCTTTCCTGGTTGTCGTGGGCGCAGTTGATGCGCATGCAATTCATCCCGCCGGCAACCAGATCGCGCACTAATCCGTAGTCCGTGGCGGCCTCGGAAGGCATGGTAACCATAATGCGGACCCTCCGGCCTTCCGGCTCCGGACCCAGCAACAGTTCGGTGTTCCGCTCCAGAATCCGCCGCCCGTCGCCGGTCTGCTCGCCCGCGATAGCGCCCGGAAGCGCGGCCGGAAGGCTCGAAAGAAGCCCGATCACCGTCCGGACGCTGTCCAACACGTGCGTCTCGGTGCGTCCCAGAGACGACACACCCAGCGCAGCTAGTTGCGCCTGCATTTCCCTCACATCGTGGCGTCGAAGTGCGACATAGTGTAGCAGATTGGTGGCGCTCGCCCGGCGCTCCGGCGGAACCTGCGCCAAATCCGGCAGATCGGTCTGGGCAAGCGCCACCATGTCGTCCTGCAGTCGTTTCAGTTTCTCAATCAGTGGACGCAGTTCTCGTCGCAAGCCTTTGCCCCCCTTTGGATACTACTGCAAGTCAGTGCCCACTGCGCATTCCTGCGGAATCAACGGTTTGTAAGTCGATTGCGCCAAATCCCCCGGCCGATTTCGCGTCATTGGGTGTTTTCGAGATCCCGCGCTGTCAACGATTCCGCCAACCCGAAGGAGAGCGTCATCCCGGACCCGCTGGTGCCCGTCACCACCCGCACCCCTGGTTCCGGTTCGCTCGTGAAGTAGGGGAGGGATGGGTGTTTGGAATAGACGCCGTACCACCGCTGCGCAATCGACGGATTGGGAAACCGGGTAAAGGACTCGAGGTACCGCAGGATCAGCCCGTCGATCGCCTCGCGGTTAAAGATGCTGACGTCCCGGCCGTACTCATGGGAATCGCCGTTCCGGGCAAGTGGTCGCCAACCCTTCCACTACTCTTCTGCGGGGTCTCAACGCTGCGTGAAAAACGGAGATTGGAATAGTAGTGGAAGAGTACGCCGTAACTCAGGACTTGACTGCCGCCGGATCGGCTAAACGTAACGCTGACGAAAGATGCCACTTAATCCTGGCGACAAACTCGGGCCCTACGAAGTCCTCTCCCTGCTAGGCAAAGGAGGCATGGGCGAGGTCTATCGCGCCCGCGACCCCAAGCTCAATCGCAACGTCGCCCGATCCAACCGGCTGACATGGGGCGAGTTGTTGCGATGCCAGAATTCGGCGGACTCCATCACCGGTACGAGCGCCGCGCCGCATAAAGGCATCTTCGGCGGGATTCCATCCGCATGGGCCTGTGCTCTTGCGCCGCCTAGTACTTAGTTGCGTAAGTCAGAGTACTTGAGCTTCGGCGTGGAAGGGAAGACGACGGCCTTTTTCCATTCAAACGGCGCGGCTTTCTCGTTATAGACATCGACGAAGGCATCGATGGCTTGACGGAGTTGTTTCGGGGAGGTAAAACTGACGCCCTGGAGTGCTTGGCGGGTAAGGATACTGAACCAGCATTCCACCTGGTTGAGCCACGACGAATAGGTGGGAGTGAAGTGAAAATGCACTTTAGGGTGCCGCTTCAACCAACGGTCGTCCTTCGGTTTGTGGGTATTGAGGTTGTCCAGCACAACATGGATCTCGCGATCCGGATGGGCGCCGACCACCTCGTTCATGAAGTCGAGGAATTCACGGCGGCGACGACGCTGATAGTGTGCGGTCTTCACCAGTCCCGTCGTAATCTCCAGCGCCGCGAACAGTGTCGTCGTGCCGTGGCGTTTGTATCCATGACTGAAACCGTTTACGGCTTTCCCATCGGGAAGTCGCAGATAGCCCTGGGCTCGCTCCAGGGCCTGGATGGATGGTTTCTCATCGACCGATAGCACCAGGGCATTCTGCGGCGGGTTCAGGTACAACCCAACGACATCGGCGGCTTTGGCGCCAAACTCCGGGTCGGTGCTGATACACCAACTGCGTCGTCGCTGCAGGCAAATGTCATGGCGCCGGAGAATCCGCCAGATTTGATGCGAACTGACACCAGGCAGGACCTCGGCCAAGCGATTTCCGTTCCACTGCGCGTAGCCTTTCGGCGGCGGTTGGTCGAGCAGCGCCAATACCTGTTTTTCGGTTGTCTGGTCGTAGAGGGCGGGCTTGCCGGAACGTGCAGCGTCCCCGAGTCCCAATAGCCGGTCGGCAAAAAAACGCTGACGCCACTTGGAAACGCGGGCCGTTCGGGTGCCCAACTCCTCGGCGATTTGCTGATTAGTGCGGCCTTCATTCGCGAGCAGGATGATCCGCGCCCGCTCCACCATACGCTGTTCGGTCTTACCCTGCCGGAGCCAGCCCTCCAACGTCTTCAATTCCTCATCTGTAAGGCGAAACATCGCGGGTGGTCGGCGCATTGCGCCAGAATGACACAGTACGCTAACTAGTGCAACTAGGTACTAGGTCCGGAGGACTCGAACTCTCGTGGCTGAGTGCGCGACGAAATGATTACCAACCTGGAAACAGGCAATGCCGCTTCGAGACTGCGGCCGCTAGACCCTAGGATCTACGTGAGGCAAATCACGAATACCGGTGACCGGATGCATGCGCGTTCTCAACGCGGCGGGAGCGCTTAGGAAGATGGACATGCGACCAGTCCATGGGCGCGGTGAAAGTGCAGTCGGAAATGCCGCCCAACATCAGGCCATCGCCTTACTCAGTATTATGTTAGTTAGTGAAGTGGATTCGGAGGTCCCTGTGAGGAGTGCGTTTCATCCATGAACTATGACGGACTACAACGACAATACTGGCAAAGCCAATTGGCGCGAGTCTTGAGACTCCGTGAGCGAATTGCCTGCGGAACATCGACGGCTACTGGTCGAGTCGTACCTGCGCAAGAAGATCTAGCAATTGGGCAGGGACGGAGACTCAAGATGGCGGTAATGTTTCTCGACATCAGCTCATTCTTGTTAACGGCCTTCAGAAAACGTATTTTTCTGAGCATGAGGCCGAGAGTCTGTAGAGCTTGAGGCGAAGGTGTTGCAGGTAGCCATCTGGGAGCGGCTGGAGTTGAAGCTCCTCAATGACGGGCAGGAAGTAGGCTAGCGAACGGATCTTGGGAAGTGGCGGCAGGTCTTGTGGCCGGAGTAGGCGGCGAAGACTGCCGAGCAGCAATGCAGACTCGATAATCGGTAACGGCACCGAATCCCGGAATAGTTTCCGAGCCACCGCTTGATCGGTGGGACTGGGCCGGAGCGGTGTCTCCGGGAGATTGGCGTAAGCAGCAAGAACGGCGGCGGCGAATGCCGCTTCGGCGTTCATTTTCTGCCCCTTCGTGCGGCCGTTTCCCGCTCGCTCTCACGAACCCGGTAGCTGTTGCCTTCGACGACCGTAACGTCGGCGTGATGCAGCAGGCGATCCAGCAACGTGACGATACAGGTGGCGTTGGGAAACACCTCGTTCCACTCTTTGAACGGACGGTTCGTAGTGACAATCAGCGGCTTGCGTTCATAACGGCGGTTGACGACTTCATAGAGCAGATCGGCAGCCTTGTCATCAAACGATAAATAGCCGACCTCATCAATACAGAGCAGCCCGACATTGGCATACGTGCGCAGTTTCCGGCGGCGACCTTCCGGCGATTGCCGGTGCAGTTCCTCCAGCAACGCGGCGGCGGAACGAAATAATACGGAATGCCCGGCAAGAACAGCGGTGTGGCAGATGTTCTGGGCGATCATCGTCTTGCCCAAACCGTTCCTGCCTACGAGCACGAGATTGCGGGCCTCTCCGAGAAAGTCCAGCGTCATCGTGCGCTCAATGATGTCGCGTTCGATCTTGGTGGGCCAGGTCCAGTCGAAATCCGCCATGGGTTTGAATGTTCGGATGCCACTGAGACGAAGCCTCCGTTCGAGGCTGCGTTTGGAGCGCTCCGCCATTTCGGCCGCGGCAAGGGCTTCCAGGATCTGATGCGGAGACCAGCGCGCCTTGCTGGCGCGCGCGACAAAGTCGTCGAGCTCAGACGGCACCGCACTGAGCCCGATCTGCTTGAGCTGTGACGCCAGATCATTTCTCATGTTTTTTGCCGTTGGCGAGTTCATCGTAGGTTTCCAGATCGTGCGGACGGACATCGACCGTCTGCGCCTGCGGATGGCGGCTGAGATCGAGAGCCAGCGGCATGGACCGCGGTTGGCGGCGCAGCAGAAACGCGACCGAATCGGCGCGTGGCGTGGAGCGCTCGAGTGCTTCGTTGATTGCCCGACGCAGTGCGGTGGCGCCATACTCGTCGAGCAGTTTGGTCAGCCGGGCGGCTTCGCGCGCAGGTGATTCGCCTTGTGCGAACGATTGGTCGAGCAGCGTCTGGCTCTCCGGCACAAGCTGTTCCAGCCGGCCCGCTGGCGTCGCATCGCGCGCCTTGCGTTTGGTGGCGAGCACCGCGTCCTGATGAGCGGGATCGAGTACGGTCTGCCCCCGGTCGTAGCTGCGGCAGTGACGAGCAATCTCAACCGGCCCGTCGAGGACGCGCACCGCAGTATCGGAAGCGGCAAGCGTGAGCTGCCGTCCGACAGCATTGGGAGGAATCGAGTACTGGTTGAGATCGAAGCGGACATAGATGGTCTTCGCCGAACGTACGGTCTCGATGCGTTCCATTGGAAATGGGTGCGCGGCGTGCGGTAACAAGCGCGGACGCTCCTGGTCGAAGGCGCCGGCAACCGAAACAGAGTCGCCGCCAGGCCAGGGACGCGGATGCGCGATCTGATCGCGCCACAGCCAGGCTTGGCGATTGCATTCGGCCAGAGTGGTGAAACTGCGGCCCGCCCAAAACGAATCGCGAACATAGCGAATGGCCCGTTCCACACGCCCTTTCTGATTCCCGGCACGGGGCTGACAAGGCCGGGGCGCGAAATGATAATGCGCACTGAGCTCAATCAGGCGAGGGTGAAAATCAATGTGGTTGCCGCGCCGCTCCAGAACCGCACTCTTGAGATTGTCATATAAGATGACACGCGGCTGTCCCTGGAAGAACGCAAACGCATGGACGTGTCCGCGCAGGAAGTTCTCCATGGTTTGGTCGAAAAAGAACTCCAGATACAATGCGCGCGAGTACGACAACGTCATGACGAAACAGGACAAAGCCCGCTTTGCGCGGCCTACCATGACATGGCCGAAGTGAGCCCAGTCCACTTGCCCTTGTTCACCAGGAAAGGTCTGCAGTTGCAGGAACGCTTCCCGTGGGTGTGGTCGCAACCGGGCCACCGCGCGCCGCAATTGTCCGATCCCGCCTATGTAGCCGCGGTCACGAACCATGGCGTAGACACGGGTGGCTCGCAGACGCGGATGCGATTCAAGCGTCTGTTGAATGAAGCCGAGATACGGATCGGTGATCGAGCCGCGCATCGGCTGCGCGCTTTTGAAGCGCTCCGCCTCGATTGCGTTCCGCACCGCGTCGGGGTGTACGTTGAGTTCCCGCGCGATGGTGCCGATCTTCCAATGTTCGGCGTAGAAGAAGCGGCGGATCTGAGCTCTGGTTTCCGGAGGAATCATGAAAGGGGTTCACCTTCGTCGTGACATTCGTGGAAACGGGTTGATGAAGCGTCCTGGCCGGCCGCAAACCCGGCATCGCAGCAGCGGCGGCCGGGTTTGCGGCCACACTTCGTTGCCTCCACACGGCAATGGTGCCGGGGATGTGATCGAAACGGAACCCTGATCCGTCACGCGAGCGCGAGCGGCGCACTGGCGCGAACGGTATTGCCGCTGCCGGTCTCGATGATCGAGCCGTCCTTCCGGGCTTCGCTGATGACGTTGATTGGCGCGCCGCCGTTGCAGCGTCCGGGCTACATCGCTACACCGGTGGCCGCAGTATCGGTGCCCCCGGTCGCAATGTGCGCAGACGAAGAAGACGGCGTGACAGCCGGAAAGTAGGCAGATTCGTTGGAGGAGAACCGTTTCGTGTGCCGCCATGCGTGAGCCGGCGGGCTGGACAACGGTCCCTATTTCATGTCAGCGTAGACCTGTTCTGGTTGGTTTACCTGTTTAGGGTACCGATCGCAGGGCCCCCACCGTTGGCGCGGTAGGGGCCCTTTTCACTGCCGCCTATCCTGTACACCATACTCTTTTTGCCCCTCAGATGACCGGACGGACTGCGCGCCTTCGGCGCGGATGATATTGCTTCGCCTTCGGCCAAATGCTCAGATTTCTACGTTTTTGGATGATTGATGACACCGCCGGAAACACGACACCTTCGTGTTTCGGCACCTTTGTGTTTACGAAGCGGAAAATTCCCCGCGGGCAAAGCCCGGGATGTTACGGTGTGAGCCGCTCAAAGTGGCTAGCCGGGATTTCTTACAAACCTAGGGCAAAAGGCCGTTACATCCGGCATACCTGTATTCCCACTCAAGCACTTAGGACGCAAAAGAAGAGGCTTTCGCTATCACGGAATGTCCTCAATCGAGTTTCGAGTTTGCATCCCAACGCCGTCGGCGGGCTGCTTCTTCGCCAAGCCGCCTCAAGGTGAATCTGATGCCCCGGTTGGCGGCCTTATTTCAGGATTGGCGAGACCGGCGCTCCGTGCGGCACGGACTGGAAGAGTGGCTCGCCCAATGCGTGTATGGGCTGGCACTGGTCTACGAAGACCTCAACGATCAAGACCAGCGGCGCCATGACCCATTGCTGGGCATCCTAACGGGCAAGCACCGTTCGTCAGCCGGCAAGAGCCCGCTGAACCGTCTGGAACTGGGTGCCCGGGATACCAACCCCTGGCTTTTGGGTGAAGGGGGAGTGGGTGGTTTCGACGCGAAGGGCGGCGGGTCTGCAGATGTAGCGGAGATTGGCGTTGCGTAGCATGGCGCCGGAGGCTTCCACCGCGTCGATGATGGGCGAGAATTTGGCGATAGTGCCGCATCGCACGTAGTTAACGTAGGAAAAGCCTCCTGGGCGGATGGCGGCGTCGAAATCGTTGGGAATCGCGTTGTCGCGGTGCCACGAGATCTAGGACCTTTCCCCAGGGATTAGCCGTTACGCTGAACTGCGCACCGTGATCACATTTGGAACCGGGGAAGACAAATACGCCGAATTTCACTTTCCTTCAGGGTCGCCCATTGCACTGGCGAATCGAAGCGAAGCGCCGTGCTATCGAGCGGGCACCGTCGATTTTTGCCGTCCCGCATTCCATGTGTTGTTGGGGTCCCAACTCGTGCCTCCACGCACCGCACCGCGGCTCTGCGTTAGCCAGGTACCAGTGTAGTTGCCATTGGTCCCTTCTCGACGAAGAACGACTCCCTTATCGGAAACGGAAATGACGGTCAAGAGATCCTTTGCTTTCTCGCCGCCGCCGCCGGTCCACTCCGCCTCGAGACGATTCGTGCCGGGAACCAGGCGCCAAATGAACTTCCAGTATCCACCGCCTTCGGAACCCTCCCAGGCCGGAGAAAATAGGGAGGATATCTGCTCCAGATTAAACGCCTCGGCCAGTTCCGGCATCGGGTCGATCAGCGGGCGTGGGCCTGGCTGCAACGGGAATACCGACTTTGAGAGGATACAGGTGTTGTCGGATGCGCAACTCACCTCTACCTGTAGATGATCAAGACTCTTATTCGTAAACTTGTTCCGGAACGTTGCGAGGTTTGAGACCGGAATCCAGGGAGACGCTTCCTTCTCTTGTGTTCCGGCCCGGAAGAGCGTGAATCTGGCGAAACCGGACTGCCCCGGATTGAGGCCGAGAGGAGGGCCTGCCGCGGCAAGTTCAACTCCGGTAGCACTGGCCGAGTAGAGCATCGGGAGGAAGAAGAACTCGTCCCAATCGGGGTGCTCCGGGCGGCAGGCGGGTCCCTGACAGAAGATCAATTCCTCGCCCGAAGTGATGGTTCCGCCAAAACGATAGGCCCCGATGCCGCGCGCACGGATGGGAGTTGGGGTGCCCCAATTGAATCTGGAACCGAGCGGGTAGATAGTGAGGTCGGGCTTGGTAGCTTGCTTGGCGGGGGAGGTGAAATACTCGGCGGCCGGGTTCAGACGCATCAGATTCCAATAGAGAAGTTCCCAATGGGAGTATTCGATTTGAATGCGGCGCGCCTGCTGCATCATACTCCGGACGTTGGGCGAGGTCTGAGACGTAGCCGTTTCACGATCGCTGGCTATGAAGGCTTGGGTAACGTTTCTCTGGGGGCTCAGTGTTAACGCGGAGGCAGCCAACCATAGATTACTGCCCATAACGACCGTCAGGGCGAGCCTCATGGAGCGAGAGGACCAGCCCGGTTCCTGCCGAATCTTATCGACAACGAAAGCAAAGCCGGCAAAACCGAGCGGTGCGGCATAGGCGTAATAGGCGCCAACGGTTTCTGAGTAAAGGAGTGCGGTACTGATGACGACATGCCACCCCGGCAATACAAAAAAGAGGGCCCACTGCCAAACAGGTATGTTCTGCCTATGAAACGCCAGCCAGATCAGAGAGAGGATCAACAACCAGGGGAACAAGCCGAGCCATAGAGTTTGTTCGTAGTACTGCATTGCGTCCGGAGGCACCAGGCCGCGGAACGAATAGTAAGGATTGGTATACGGAGCGCCCTGTTTGATGTTCTTGAAAAGGACGTCCGCCGTGGCGGAATTCGCCGTTGCATAGGCTTTGGCGGCCACCTCTTTCCCGAAGGGCAGGGCATGATCCGGAAGCGGAGACAGGAGCAGTTGCCAACTATAGAGCCAAAGCGTTTGCGTGGCGGCAACTGGATTCGGTGGGAAGTTCAGAACTGCTTTATTGAATTCGGAATTCGTCAGTTTGCCCGAAGAGACAAGATTTGTAACCAAGAAGCCACCGGCGAGCGGGAGACTGAGGAGAAGGCCCACGGCGAGATGCGGTGTATGTCCGCGCAACGACTCTTTGCACCCAGTCGCTAACTCGCGGCGGGATGCGATGAAACAAACTAACGCGGCCAGCAAGAGGACAGGCAATAGGAATACGATATGGAGTTTTGTCCCGGCGGAGATCGCGAGCAGAATCATGAAGAAAATGAGGCATGCAATGTGCCGGAAGCGAAACCATTGACCAAGAAAAATCACCGCAAGAAGTCCGGGGGTTCCGGCTATCAGTTCATCATTGCCGGAGTTAGCGAGGCATAGCACAATCGGCGCCGTGGCAAACAAGACGGCTGAAAACACCGCGGATCGGCCTGAGGCACCGAGCGACAGGGGGAAGTAAAAAACGCCCGCCGTGGCGATCATCCAAATGGTGAGTGAGACGAAATTCCAGGCCACGCCAGTCCATTCATACTGTGCCAGGAACAGATAAATCAGGCTGGCGTTATACGGGTAATTCAACAAACGCGGATCTATCCCCTGTCCCGGATGAACCAGCGCGCCGCTGCTGAGATAGAACAGAACGCGAGGGAAACGATAGGCCAGCGTGTCCCAGTTGTTGTTCAGCACGGAAACTGCGATGAGGAGCGCTCCGGTGGCAACGGCGGCGAAGGCCAGCAACAATCCGATGGACAAAAGATTCGTCTTGATCTCCCGCCAGAATTCCGGAGATTCGGGGGCTGGTGAGGGTGGCGTGTCCCGGCACAACCAAGTAAACAGATGCAGGTAGCACCAATGTAGTCCTATAGACGTGAGGAAATAGGCAACTGGAGAGCCAAGTGATCCGAAGAGTGAGAGGATCTGGGAGGTGTGGACCAGATTCATCCAGATCAGCGCAATTCCACCAAACACCTTCAAGAACGGGGAGGCAAACAAGAGGCGCGAGGTTGAGCGGGAATAATACAACAAGCCGAGAGCGTGAAGAAAGAAAAGTATCGCTAGATAAGGCTTTGACATTGGGTAATGAAGGATTACTTCATCGATTCGGCTAAAGAAGTATCGTGAGGGGCGGGACGGACCAGGACTGCAGAAGTGGCAGGCTTGGCCTCAAAGATGAGTTGATAGCCGAAAAGGGAGGGGAACGCCGCCGTCAACACCGCGGGGTTTCACGCGGAGACCGCGGTCGAGCGGGATGATGGAGAAATGCTCGCTGACCACGCGGTAGCCATTGGATTCGAGCATCTGGCGGGCAGTTTTGCGGGTATAGAAGCGCACATGGGTGCGATCCATGATGCCGCGGTCCGCATAATCGAAGTTGCCCAATAGGAGATTCAGACGCACGAAGATATTGGCGACGTTGGGGAGGGATACAATGACGGTACCGTCGGCGGGACGGAGGAGCGGAAGAATTTCGCGGAGGACGAGATCGGGCTGGTTGAGGTGCTCGAGAACGTCGAACCGAGGCCGAGTTGGAGGTCGGTCTGGTAGTAGTCGCGCATGACGGAGGCGTGGATGGGGTTTTCTAGCGCGTCGATGCCCGTGACGTCGTTGCCGTTGTTGTGGAGATGCTCGGCGAAGAAGCCTTCGCCACAGCCGACATCAAGGAGCTTCTGATTACTGCCGGCTAAGCGTTCGGCGTAGAAGTGGCTGGAGTAGGGGGAGTCCTTCAACGCGTAGTGGTGGAAGTACTCGGCAAATTCGGGATAGGAATGGGCGCCGTTGATGGCGGAGCGGTAGCGGTAGACGGCTTTGACAACGTCTTCGGCGTACTTCATCCCGTTTACGTAGCAGATTTCATCGCCGTAGTAGGTTGGGATGGGAATTTCCTGGATCCGGAAGCGCTGGTGTTGGAGCTTGATGATGATTTCGGTATCGAAGTGGAACTCGTGGGTCATCTTCGAGAAATCGATGCAACGGAGGGCGTGGAGGTCGTAGGCGCGGTAGCCGGAGTGGAATTCGGTGAGATTGAGATTCAGGGCGCGGTTCTCGAAGAAAGTGAGGATCTTGTTGCCGACGTACTTGTATAGCGGCATGCCGCCGGCAAGAGGGCCGCCGAACTCTTTCATCATGCGGGAGCCGAAAACCGCGTCGGCCTTCCCTTCGACGAGCGGATGGTACATGTGCGCGAGAATTTCGGGGGCGTACTGGCCATCGCCGTGGAGAAGGACTACGACATCGAAGCCCTTATCCATGAAGTACTGGTAACCGAGGATCTGGTTGCCGCCGTAACCGCGGTTTTTTTCGTTCTTGAAGACTTTGATTTTGGCGTTGGGGTTGACCTGGAGATAGCCGAGGGCGAGTTCGAAGGTCTCGTCCTGGCTGGCATCGTCGAAGACCACCACTTCTTCGACGTTTTTCCAGACGATCTCAGGGATGCGGCGAAAGACTTTGGCGAGGGTAGTGGCGGCGTTGTAGGCAACGATGAGAATGCCGATGCGCTTGCCGCGATTGTCGGCAAGTTCAGAAGACGTGGGCGGATATTCAAAATCCCTCTTCATTTCGACGCTATCTTCCAGTGTGTCACCCGTGTATCACCAGTGTAACACTTCCGTCCGCTCGGGACGGGGGCCGCATTCCGGCGCCGGGAATGACTTGATGGCTCTATGCCCAGTTGGATTGCGGTGACGGCAGCTCTATCAATCGCGCTATCCGGGGCGCTATCCGGCGGAAGGTCGAAACCTCCCGCCGAATCCGCATTCTAACTTTATAGGTGTTGTTGTGATTTAGCGAAGTCCCACCAGAATGGAAGAGATTTCGCTACGTTGTTTAGGTGGGGTTGAGGACCCCGCTAATAGACGATAAACGACGCCACATATTGACTTGTAGGTGTAGTCGAGGGGAATCCACCTAAGTCGCTGCAGTTGAAAAACGGTCCGTGGGTCGTCGCGAGATAGTACGTGCCCGGCGTGGTTGGAGCGGTGATGTTGACGCTGCTGCGGCCAAACGCTCCGTTTGCCCCAGAAGTTCCGGTGTATAAGCATCCGGAATTCGTCGCTGTCACGCCGACGATGCCGATTGCAATTGGGATTGCGCAGCCGGGGCAGCCAAACGTATTTGTAAGGCCATAGTTCGCTGAAAGAGTGAAGACTTGGCCCGGCGTCGCGCGGCCGTTCGTCAGCGATAGCGCCACGTTACTGATTGATGTAGGACCAACGACGGTAGCAACGGTGTTCGAGGCGGTTGTTGGGTTCGCGAAGTAGCCGTTGATGTCGATAATCACGTGGGTTGTATTCGAAACGAACACGTCAACGGATCCATTCGTGCCAACCGGAACGATCGCAGCATTGGCGATTGTCCCCGCGGTGAGCGAATTCAAAGTGGACACGGTCGGTTGAGGCGAACCGGAAGGCCAAACGGCAAGATAACCGACGGCGTTTTGTGGTGTACCTAGTGGTACGATTGTGATGTTTAACGAGTATGCC
>Ga0255094_1001053_pt1 | contig 12857 bp, 11 predicted proteins | sample Colum_Law_RepB_8_2_FD_188434 | JGI IMG/M metagenome (GOLD analysis project Ga0255094, IMG submission 188434) | Freshwater microbial communities from Columbia River, Oregon, United States - Colum_Law_RepB_8d | ecosystem: Environmental > Aquatic > Freshwater > River | place: USA: Oregon...
TTGTTTTACCGCAGCCAAAACACCATTACAAATCTAATTTTACCTGTTCGGTTTTTGGTACAATCTGCAAACAGTAAAAAAACAGATGAAGCGGTTTGGGTTAATGTTAGTGCTAACTGGCAACATGTTAAATTAAAATCGGATTATTATTTAAAACCCGATAAAAATTGTTATGTGCAATTTATTAATAAGAAAAAAAAACTATAAGTGTTTTAGCTGATGAATAACATCTAAAGAATTTGGGTGTGAAAAAACGGTATTACCAGCAACCAAAACATCAGCGCCACATTCAATTATTTTCTTGGCATTTTTTAATGTAACCCCGCCGTCAATTTCAATAAGCGCCTGTGCATTTTTAGCTTTTCGAAGTTGTACTAAATGTTCAATTTTAGAATAGGTTTGTTCAATAAAATGCTGTCCTCCAAAACCCGGATTTACACTCATCAAACAAATTAAATCTACATCTTCTATAATATACTCTATAGATGAAAGTGGTGTATGGGGATTAATTGCAACACCTGCATGCATGCCTTCATCTTTTATCATTTGTACAGTGCGGTGTAAATGGGTACAGGCTTCCACATGAACGGTTAAATAATGTGCCCCTGCCTTTTTAAAATCAGAAATATACCGTTCTGGTTGTGTAATCATTAAGTGCACATCCAGCGGTTTTTTTGAAACTGTATTTAGGGCTTTAATTACAGGTAGTCCAAAAGAAATATTGGGTACAAAAACCCCGTCCATAACGTCTAAATGATACCAGTCGGCGGCACTGCGTTCAATCATATCTGCGGCGTCTTTAAGATTTAAAAAATCTGCAGCAAGTAGCGATGGAGCAATTTTAATCATAAAGGTATATTACCATGTTTTTTAGAAGGTAATCGGTCCACTTTTTGTTCTAGCATGGCAAATGCTTTAATAAGTTTAAGCCGTGTTTCAGAGGGTTCTATTACATCGTCAATAAATCCTCGCTCAGCTGCCCGATAGGGATTGGCAAACAGCGTTTGGTACTCCAATTCTTTTTCTTGCCATTTTGCCTTGGGATCTTCGGCTTTTGAAATTTCTGTTTTAAAAATAATTTCAGCGGCACCTTTGGCACCCATAACCGCAATTTCAGCACTGGGCCAGGCATAATTCATATCGGCACCAATATGCTTACTGTTCATAACATCGTAGGCACCTCCGTAAGCTTTTCGCGTAATAACCGTAATGCGGGGTACGGTTGCTTCAGAAAATGCATACAGCAGTTTTGCTCCGTTGGTGATAATTGCATTCCATTCTTGATCGGTGCCGGGTAAAAATCCAGGCACATCTTCTAAAACTAATAAAGGAATATTAAAACAATCGCAAAATCTTACAAATCGTGCAGCTTTGGTGGATGCATGAATATCTAAAACGCCTGCTAAAACTGCCGGCTGATTGGCAACAATACCAATACTTCTACCAGCAAGGCGTGCAAAACCTACAACAATATTTTCGGCAAACTGACGATGCACCTCATAAAAACTATCGGTATCGGTTAATTGCTCAATAATATCTTTAATATCGTAAGGTTGGTTTGGATTTTCAGGTATTAGGGTATCCAGCACGGGGCGTAATTCATTTTGTGCAGTAACAATATATGGTAATGACACAACCGGACTTTCACAGTTTTGAGGAATATAACTTAACAGGCGTTTAACCTGCTCAATACATTCAACTTCATGAGCCGCAGTAAAATGGGTAACACCGCTTTTTTGTGCATGGGTATGGGCACCGCCTAAATCTTCACTGCTTACATCTTCGTGCGTTACGGTTTTTACAACATTAGGACCGGTTACAAACATATATGAAGTATGTTCAACCATAAAAATAAAATCTGTTATTGCCGGACTGTATACAGCGCCGCCGGCACAAGGTCCCATTATTAATGAAAGTTGGGGAATAACGCCGCTGGCACGTACATTTCGGTAAAATATATCTGCATAGCCACCCAGTGAAACTACGCCCTCTTGAATACGTGCACCGCCACTATCATTTAATCCAATAATAGGGGCCCCGTTTTTAAGTGCAAGATCCATAATTTTACAAATTTTTTCGGCATGTGTTTCGCTTAAACTACCACCAAAAACAGTAAAATCTTGAGCATATACATAACAAGGCTTTCCGTTTATAGTACCATATCCGGTAATAACACCATCGCCATAGTATTTTTCCTTATCCATTCCAAAATCGGTACTACGATGTACAACAAGTTGGCCAATTTCTTCAAATGATTCAGGATCCAATAACAAATTAATTCGTTCACGGGCAGTAAGTTTTTTTTTCTGGTGTTGGGATGCAATGCGTTTAGTTCCGCCACCTAAGGATGCCTGATCTTTTTTTGTACGTAATTCAAGTATTTTTTTATTCATAAATACCTTACAAAGATGCAGATTAATTAGCTTTTAATGTATTAATAAGTTTTAATCTACTTGCTTTTTATTGTTACATAATTTATATTATGTTAAATAACAATATCAATTTTTAATGTTACTTAATTTATAACAATTAAGCTCTAGTATACGATTGTTGTTTATTTGAATGGGCTTTGCTGTATGCAGGACAGCGTTCATGACTTTTGCATGAAACAGATAAACCAATAAGGGATGTAATAATAAGGGTTAAAATTATTTTCATGTATCAAATATAAGTATTTAAAAATAATACAGTCTAAAATAATACCTTTATTTGCATATAATTAAAAAATGACGTTTAATGCCTCAGGTACTGGTGTCGCCTTAGTTACACCATTTACTAAACAATTTAATGTTGATCACGATGCTTTAAAAAAACTTTGCATTCACGTAATTAATGGCAAAGTGGATTATTTAGTGGTGCTTGGTACCACAGGCGAATCTGTTACCTTGTCCGAAACGGAAAAGCAAGAAGTTATTGAAACGGTTTACAGTACAGCAAAACAAAAAATACCATTAGTACTGGGTTTAGGTGGAAATAATACCCATCAACTTTGTAATTCTTTTAAAACAATTGACAAAAAAAAGTTTTCTGCGGTACTTTCAGTTGCACCCTATTATAACAAGCCCAACGCATCAGGATATTACCAGCATTATAAATCTATTGTACACACATCACCCCTCCCTATAATTTTATACAATGTTCCAGGGCGTACCGGAAGCAATATGTCGGCAGAAATACAGCTTAAATTAGCTCATGACTTTAAGTCTGTAATAGCCACTAAGGAAGCCAGTGGTAATCTTGAGCAAATGATGCATATATTTAAACATAAACCTAAATCATTTCAACTTATTTGTGGGGATGATAATTTAACTTTACCGGCTATTGCTGCGGGTGCCAGCGGGGTTATTTCGGTTGTAGCCAATGCCTTTCCTGCTGAATTTAGTGCCATGGTGGCATATTGCCGAAATGCACAATTTGAATTAGCTCGTAACATTCATTATAAATTTTTTCATTTAATACAATATTTATTTGCTGATGGTAATCCTGGAGGCATAAAAGTTACTTTACAAGAATTAGGAATTTGCAAATCTGTTGTAAGACTGCCGTTAGCACCACCTCATAATGGAGTTCAAAAATCCATTCGTTCTGTATTAAAGTCATTATAACATGCACGATCATTTAATTTTAAATTCTAAACAAATTCATCAAAAAATTAAACGGCTTGCCGTTGAAGTTTTAGAACATCATGTACAATCCAATGGATTAATAATAATAGGAATTAAAGGAAATGGCAGTGTACTTGCCAAGCATATTCAGCATCATATAAATCAATTTGGCACATTAAAAACAGATCTGTTAGAATTACAAATTTCTAAATCTCAGCCACACGATTCTATTCAACTACCTGCTCCTTCATCAGGATTTAACTATTCTGAAATTCCAGTATTATTAATTGATGATGTTATGAATTCGGGTAAAACCATGCAATACGCTATCCGACACGTATTAGGGTATAATCCCCTGTGCATAGAAACCTTATTTTTAATTCAACGTTCGTATTCGCAGTTTCCGGTTTTAAGCAATTATATTGGATTGCGTTTAAATACAACACTTCAAGAACATGTTAGTGTTGAGCTTCATGAGTTAACGCCGGAAATAGATCGGGTTATTTTAAACTAATGCCTTTATCGCAGCCTCCGGTTCCTTCTGAAGACTTATTACAATTTAAGCTTAACAGCATATTAGAGGTTACCAAAGCCATTAATAATAATGTTTCTACCTCTGAATTGGTAGGATTATTTAAAACTATTTTACAAAACCGTTTAGAAGTTGAACGATGTCAGGTATTTATTCAAAATCACAATACGTGGTCTAGCCTACTATGTTACGGAATGCCCCATTCACATCCAGAGCCTTTAAGTTTTGAACCGGATTTATTATCGTTTACCGAAATCACTTCACTTGCTTACCGAACTATTGCTTTAAAAACATATTTTGAAGTTTTAATTCCGGTATTTCATAAAACACATGCCATTGCTTATGTTTTACTAGGTGATTCAGACCGTGAACGCTTTGAACTCAGCCCAGTTATTAAACATTTGCCATTTATTCAAACCCTGGCTAATATCATTTCTGTTGCCATTGAAAATAAACGCTTATTTAAAGATACACTTGAAACCGCAAAATATCAGCAGGAACTAAATTTAGCACGTGATGTACAAAACATGCTGATTCCGCAACATATTTTTCAAAAAGAAGGTTTAGAAGTTGCTGCACGTTATTTACCGCACGATCGTATTGGTGGCGATTATTTTGATTTTATTCCATTAAATGCATACGAATATATATTTTGTATTGCGGATGTAAGCGGAAAAGGTATTGCAGCAGCCTTATTAATGAGTAATATTCAGGCCACATTGCATACACTGTGCCAGTATACACATAATTTAAAAGATATCATTTTAGAACTTAATAAACGTGTTATACAACATACCCAAAATCAAAAATTTGTATCTTTTTTTATTGGCAAAATAAATATGCGTAGTCAGCAATTAACGTATATCAATGCCGGACACAATCCGCCCCTACTCGTTTATGATCAACAGTTTACTTTACTTGAACATGGCTGTACCCTGCTTGGTATTACGGAGCACTTAATGCACCGCATTGAGGTTAAAATGATTCATTATGCCGGAACCTTTAGATTATTATGTTATACGGATGGTATTTCAGAATCTTTTCAAAATGACGCATTGGGTTTATCCATACATGATATGAATGCACATTTTAATAATTCAAAGACATTAGATTTTTGGTTAGACGCCATATTACATGATGCCAAAACACGTCGGTCCACCTACGGTTTTGAAGATGATGTGGCGCTTTTAGCCATTCAGGTGCAGGATATACAATTTTAGTTTTATGGAGTTGTACGTTTAGCCTTTTTAGGATGTTAACCCGCACAAAGCATCGCGAAACTGATTTTGAAACTGTAATAATTGAGGTTTTACCATAGCGCGGAAAACTACCGGAATTTGAGTTTCAGACTCAATGCAAAGTAAATTATGGGATACTTTAATAATAATTCGCAAAATCAAGGTATATCCCATAAGTCCTGAAAATATATATTCTACCTCTGGAAATTCACAGTTTAATTGGCGATTTACTTTTATTTTCCCCATACCTTGCCACTCTAATTCTGCAAAGTTTTGTTCTGCAGAAATAACTTTAATGGAGTGGTGTTTTAAAATTTCAGTTACGTTTTTTAAATCTGTGGTTATATTTTTTAAAGTTTCCACACTGCACTGAAAGGTTTTTTGTTCAGTACAAATACGAAAAGCACTCATGATCGTAAATCGGACCAGTTTTTTGGATTTTTTTGCCAGTCTTGTAAACTGTTTAAATCGGCTTCCTGTATATAATTGTTTTTAAGCGCTACTTCCATTAAAGCCGTATAATTGGTTAATGCATGCAAACTACACTGAGCATCTGCAAATGCTTGCTGAGCAGGTTTAAATCCATAGGTAAAAATAGAGAGCATGTGTTCGGCGCGTGCGTGTGCTTCACGAAGCACACGTAAAGCACTTAAACTACTTAAACCGGTGCTAACCAAGTCTTCAATGATTAAAACCTGCTGTTGTGCTTTTAAATCGCCTTCAATGATATTGCTTAAACCGTGTTTTTTAGCTTCGCTTCTAACATATATAAATGGCAACCCCAATTCTTGAGCTACTAAAACCCCCATTGGTATACCGCCTGTGGCAATACCAGCAATTACATCGGGTTTTGCCATGTTTAAAGTGATGTGTTGTACAAATTGTTGACGAATATAATTACGTATTTTGGGATATGATAAGGTTTTACGATTATCACAATAAATAGGTGATTTTAAACCGCTGGCCCAGGTAAATGGATTTTGAGGTTGTAAACGAACGGCTTTAATTTGCAATAAAAATTCGGCTATAATGTGTTGCGGGTCATCAAAAGATCTCATCTTTGTAAAGATATTTAAATACCATCATTTTAATGCGAAAAATTTTTAACAATACCGCACAATTAATTTTAAAACCATCTCAGTCTAAAAAACACACTATACCTCAATTACAACGTATCGTTCAACAGTTTTTTAGTAAAAAGCAGGATGCTATCGTAATGCACCATAATATCGATGAAGCATGGCATGTAGTGCAGGCAGAATGTATACCGGTAATAGCAGCGGGCGGACTTATAAAACGTCATTCCACCTATTTGTTTATTTACCGCAATGGTTTTTGGGATTTACCCAAAGGAAAACATGATGCTGGCGAGCGTATTTTTGAAACTGCAATTCGTGAATGCAGCGAAGAGTGTGCATTATCAGCATCAAAATTAAAAATACTAAAACCTTTAGATTGCACGTATCATTTGTATAGCTTAAAAAAAAGGCCCGTGCTAAAAACCACCTTTTGGTTTATAATGCACTATTCTGGAAAAACAAATGGAAAGCCACAAATTTCAGAGGGTATTACAAAAGTTAAATGGTTTACTAAAACTCAAATAAAAGCGCGTTTACATGAGATGTATCCATCCGTACAAGAATTGCTAAAAGCATTTGTTTTATAGGTATCTTTACACTGGGCAAGCAGTCCATCGCTCTTTACATAAGAGAGGAAAGTCCGGGCAACAATGGGCTAACCTGCCGTTTGTTAAAAACGGGTGCCGTGTACAACATATACGGTAACAGACAGTGCCACAGAAACCATGTAGCCGGTATATCCGGTGATAGTGAAATTGTGAGGTAAGAGCTCACAAATTTAAATTGTAAAATTTAAATTTGGTAAACCTCAGGTGTTGTAAGATCAAATAGGTTACGGATTCGAAATGGCCCGTTTCGGTTCAAATGAACGCCGTAATGGGTAGATTGCTTAGATAAATGATGGATAAGGTTTAAAAACCGATACAGAACCCGGCTTATGCTTGCCCTTTTTTTAATTACCGCCTTTACCGTTTATTTTTAACAATTCTACTTCAAATATTAAATCACTTTTGGGCGGAATTGCACCAGGGTAACCACGCTCACCATAAGCTAAATTATATGGAATGTAAAACAGCGTTTTGCCACCAATTTGCATAAGCTGTAGCCCTTCTGTCCATCCGGCAATTACACCGTTTAATGGAAAACTGGTAGGTTCACCACGTGGAATACTGCTATCAAAAACATTTCCATCTAAAAATTTACCTGTATAATGTACCGTAACCTCATCAGTTGCTTTAGGAGAGGCGCCTGAACCAGGTGTTAAATGTAAATATTTCAATCCAGAGGCGGTGGTTTTAGCATCTTTAAAGAGGTCGTTAATTTTATTTCTAGAGGCTTGTTCTTTAGCCGCAATGCGTTCTCCAATTAATGTACGTTGTTTAACAAACTCCGAACCCGCATCAAATGATTCAGCTGCTTTTCCTTTTCGCAGTATTCGTAATGCTATTATGGAATCGTTTTGAGCAATAGCATTTACTACATCCTGGCCTTTAACAACATGCCCAAATACAGTATGTTTACCATCTAACCAAGGTGTAGCAACATGTGTAATAAAAAATTGCGAACCGTTTGTACCCGGACCAGCATTAGCCATACTGAGTATTCCCGGTCCGGTATGTTTTAAGCTTTCGTCAATTTCATCTTCAAATTTGTAGCCGGGATCACCGGTGCCGGTACCCAAAGGACATCCACCTTGAATCATAAAATTAGGAATCACGCGGTGAAATTTTAATCCGTTGTAATACGGTGTATTTTCGGCTTTTGCAGTATTTTTAATTTGACCTTCAGCTAATCCTACAAAATTTGATACAGTAAGTGGTGTTTTTTGCATTTCTAATTGCAAATAAATTAATCCCTTATTGGTTTCCATACATGCATATAAGCCGTCGGGTTGCGTACTTAAAAATTCTTTGTCCATTTTGTTTTTTATTTTATGTTTTTTTTGTTGTGCATTTAAAAAATTAACAGATAAACAGGTGGTAAAAAGTAAACTGTATAAGAGGGGCCTTGCTAATATCATTTTATTTGGTTTTTGGATTAACAGTTTCAGGTAATTGTGCTGGGGCTTTGCTAATATTTAATAGTTCAATTTCAAATACCAACGGTGCGTAAGGCGGAATACCTTGATTGCCGTATTCTCCGTAACCTAATTTGGAAGGTATTAAAAGTTTGGCTTTTCCTCCAACTTTCATTTTTTGTAAACCTATGGTCCAACCGGGTATTACGCCGTTTAAGGGAAATTCAACCGGCTGTCCACGTTCATAGGAACTGTCAAAAACACGGCCATTTAAAAATGTACCTTTGTAATGTACATTAACTACATCAGTTGGTTTAGGTATAGCGCCAGTACCTTTTTTTATTTCAATATAAATAATTCCGTTAGAATCTGGTTTTTGGGTGATGTGTAAGGAATCAATATATTTTTTCCATTCAATAGCTTCTTGTGCTTTTAGCTTAATAAGCTCTTTTTCCATTTGAGCCTTTTGAATTTTTTGCAAACTATCTGCTTGCCGCTTTTTAATTACATCTTTTACACAAAATACGGCTTTTATAAAGGTACCAGGCTTAAATCCTTTGGGTATTTCTTTCATTTGGTTGGTTTTTAAAAAGAAAGAGTCGGTAGATATTATAAATGCAGCACTATCTCCTTTATGCATCATAAGTTGCCCCTCTTCTATCGATCCTTTGTAGCTGGGTTTTGAAACCGGAAAATTTACAAATCCTGTTCCATCGCGACTTACTTCTTTACTATTAATAAACATGGAGTCTTTTTTTTCCATGGTAAAAAACTGATAGCTAAAATATAAAACGTCGCCTACTTCTACTTTTTCGGCGGTGTCATTCTTTTTAAAAAACTTGTAGTTTAAACCGTTATCAGTTACTTCAAATCCCTCGTAAGTGGATTTTGAACCGCAGGAAGTTAATAGCGAAATTACCACTAAGGGTGAAAGGAAATAGGTTAATATATTTTTCATAAGCAGGCTCGAAAGTACATATAATCTGTTTATAAATAAAAAAGGGAGTACCTAAGTACCCCCTTTTTTTACCTAATGAACGTTAAAATTATTACATCATACCGCCCATGCCACCCATATCACCACCACCGGCAGGCATAGCTGGTTTTTCCTCTTTTTTATCAGCCAGAACACAATCAGTTGTTAAAAGCATAGCTGCAACCGAAGCTGCATTTTCAAGGGCTACACGGCTTACTTTAGTAGGATCAATAACGCCGGCCTTAAACAGATTTTCAAAAGTTTCGGTACGGGCATTAAAGCCAAAATCATCTTTACCTTCTTTTACCTTTTGTACCACTATTGAACCTTCAATGCCGCAATTTGCACAAATTTGACGTAATGGTTCTTCAATGGCGCGTTTTACAATGGCTATACCAGTGTTTTCGTCTTCATTAGCGCCTTTTAATTTTTCTAATGCCGAAATTGCACGGATATAGGCTGTACCTCCACCCGAAACAATTCCTTCTTCAACAGCAGCACGCGTTGCAGCCAAAGCATCTTCAACACGGTCTTTCTTTTCTTTCATTTCAACTTCGCTTGCGGCACCAACATATAAAACAGCAACGCCACCAGCCAATTTAGCTAAGCGTTCTTGTAACTTTTCACGGTCGTAGTCTGAGGTTGTATTTTCAATTTGCGCTTTAATTTGATTAACACGTGAAGTGATTTCTGCCTTTTTACCTGCACCGTTTACAATAGTTGTATTATCCTTGTCAATAGTTATTTTTTCGGCACGTCCAAGATCTGTTAACTGCGTATCCTCCAGCTTACGACCTTGTTCTTCACTTATAAATGTTCCTCCGGTTAAAATGGCAATATCTTCAAGCATAGCTTTACGACGGTCACCAAAACCTGGAGCTTTAACAGCAGCTATTTTTAAATTAGCACGTAAACGATTTACAACTAAAGTTTGTAAAGCCTCCCCGTCTAAATCTTCAGCAATAATTAATAAGGGTTTACCCGATTGTACTGCTTTTTCTAAAATTGGAAGAAGTTCTTTCATGGCACTGATTTTTTTCTCATAAATCAGTACATACGGACTATCCATGACAGTTTCCATTTTGTCAACGTTTGTAACAAAATAAGGTGAAATATAACCGCGATCAAACTGCATACCTTCAACTACTTCTACAGTGGTGTCGGTGCCTTTAGCTTCTTCAACAGTTATAACTCCCTCTTTTTTTACCTTTCCCATAGCTTCAGCAATAAGTTTTCCAATTGTTGAATCGTTATTTGCGGAAATGGTTGCTACTTGTTCAATTTTTTTGGTTTCGTTACCAATGGTTTGTGATTGCTTTTTAAGGCTTTCAACCACAGCAACTACAGCCTTGTCAATTCCACGTTTAATGTCCATGGGATTTGCTCCGGCTGCCACATTTTTTAATCCCGCTGTAACAATGGCTTGTCCTAAAACTGTAGCAGTTGTGGTTCCGTCTCCGGCCACATCTGCAGTTTTGCTTGCTACTTCTTTAAGTAATTGGGCACCCATATTTTCAACTGCATTACTAAGCTCAATTTCTTTGGCTACTGTTACACCGTCTTTTGTTATTGTGGGTGATCCAAATTTTTTATCGATAATTACATTACGACCTTTGGGGCCTAATGTTACTTTTACTGCATTTGCTAAAGCATCCACACCACGTTTGAGTGCATCACGCGCTTCCACATTAAAGGTTATTTCTTTTGCCATATCTGTTTTTTTTATTTATTATATAATTGCATAAATATCGCTTTCGCGCATAATTAAAAAATCTTTACCGTCTATATTAATTTCTGTTCCTGCATATTTACCATAAAGCACTGTATCTCCCGCTTTTACTGTTAATGGCTCATCGGGTTTACCGTTGCCCACAGCAACAATTTTGCCGCGCATTGGCTTTTCTTTTGCAGTATCAGGAATAATTATACCTCCTGATGTTTTTGTTTCGGCAGGAGCTGGCTCCACCAGAACTCGGTCTGCCAATGGTTTTACTTTTATTTTTGACATAGTTGTAAGTTTAGTACCTATTTTACATATAATATGCCAATACCATCAAAATTGTAATTTTACTTAAATAAATGAAAATTTGACTTATTTAAATAGTTTTAATGACAGGCTGTCAGTTATTTTAAAATTTTTACTACAAAACTTTGGGGTACACCCAATGATTTTAGCTCTGCCTGATATTCTAAGGCTTCCTGTTTAGTTTTATATACGCCTACCTGAACCCTGTAAATACCATTGGCATCACATAATAGTTGCCAATTTTTTAATTTATTTTTATATGGGATTTGTGATGGTTTAGTGCTAAATGCACCAATTTGTACTCTATAATAAGGTTGATTTTCATCAATTATACTTTTGGCATTAGAATCTACTTCCTCGGTAACTATTTTTCGTTTTTTAATATTTTGTTTTTCTGGTTCTGTATGTTTGTTATTTACAACTGCGTTTGAAAGATCATTGGAGTTAGATGAAGGATTACTTCGGTTATCGGCATAACTTACAGATTTGGTTTTTTTATTTGAAACAGAACTTTTTGAGGTTTTAGATATACCATCATCACTGTATGTATAGGTTACATTTGCCAGTAAGCGTTCTAGTTCAAGCGCTTCGGTTTCCATGTCAACTGCAATTTTTAATATGCGCTCCGCTGTTTCTTTTTCAGTTGCCGTTTTTGCCGATCTAAATTCGCCCTCACCTACTTTACGTACCTCTTTGGCATCAATTTTAAGTTGTGTCATTTGCTGCACCACAATTTCAATTTTATCACCAATACCATATTGCTTTAAAGAATCCAGATCAAAGTTTTGACGTTTTTTATTTTCAACCACTTTGTTTAATGAATCGTTAATTAAAGTGTCAGGATTTAAGGCTGTTTCAGTTTCAGTACTTGATATTGAAGATTCTGTAATGGTATTTTGATTTACAGGTTCTGAACCTGTTGATTGTGTAGGCGTTTCTGTAGTGGTATTTTGAACAGGAGTGTCATTTGAAGCATTTGTATTTGTAGAGCTTGCAATTTTAGACCATTTTATAGGAGCCAAAGATTCATTTTTTTCAGTTTCCCCTAACATAAAAGCAACTTTAGTAGTAAATTCTATTTCGCTTTCTGGTAATACATCCGGTGCAAGTACATTAAATGTGATTTCAAATTCCTGTTCTTTTGGAAAGGCATCTTCAACCCACTCTATGGCATATTTTTTACCACTATTTACAAAGTTTCCGCCATTTATGGATTTTGATTGTATAAAAAAATCAGGGGGTGATTCAATTTGTAATAATAGAAAGTCTTTAAGATCGTATTTTTTTACAAGAACCTTTAAAGTTGCAGAACCACCGGGCTTACAAGGTTCAGAAAAGCTGCCATTAACACTAATTTGTGAAAACAGAATCTGAAACCAAAAAC
>Ga0255094_1001055_pt1 | contig 12841 bp, 6 predicted proteins | sample Colum_Law_RepB_8_2_FD_188434 | JGI IMG/M metagenome (GOLD analysis project Ga0255094, IMG submission 188434) | Freshwater microbial communities from Columbia River, Oregon, United States - Colum_Law_RepB_8d | ecosystem: Environmental > Aquatic > Freshwater > River | place: USA: Oregon | collected...
TCGAGCACTTGGTTCAGACCCTCCGGGCGGCCAATGCGCAGCTTCTGCAAGCCGCCCGCCACAAGGACGCCTTCATGGCCGCCATGAGCCACGAGCTGCGCACGCCCCTTACGGTGATCCTCAGCTACACGCAGCTGTTGCTCGATGGGGTGCATGGCAACATCACCGAGCGTCAGCGACAAAGCTTGGAGACCATCACGCAGAGCGGTCAGGGCTTGCTGCTGCTGATCGGGGAAATTCTGGATCTGGCCAAGATCGAGTCCGGCAAGCTGACGCTGAACGTGGACACCATCCGCATCACCATCCTCGGGCGCACCTGCGTGGACATGCTGCAACCTTTGGCGAAGTCCAAACAGATCCGCCTGCTGGCGGATATAGCGCCGGGCCTGCCCAGCCTCCGGGGCGACCCGCAGCGCCTCAACCAGATCCTCGTGAACCTCCTGGGCAACGCCATCAAGTTCACGCCGGCGGGCGGCACCGTCACCCTCACCGCGGCCCCCACGCCCGACTTCCTCTCCGTGCAGTTCACCGTCGCGGACACGGGCATCGGCATTGCCCCTGAGAACATGTCCCGCCTCTTCCAGCCCTTCGTCCAGATTGATTCCAAGCTGGCGCGCTCCTACAGCGGCACGGGGCTGGGCCTGGCCATGGTGGCCAAACTGGCCGAACTGCACGGCGGCACCGCATCCGCGGAGAGCGAATTGGGCGTGGGCAGCAAGTTCTGTGTGACGCTCCCCTTCAACGGTCCGCCGGCACCGGCGGAGGAAGCCCACCCGCGCAAGGTGTAACCTTACCCCCCGCCGCCTAGTCCAGCCTCCCGATGCATTACCCAACCCGCCGCACTCCATGAACGATATTCTCCGCGTCATCCTCGTCGAGGACGACGCCCATTGTCAGGACATCATGTGTCAGTTCCTTTCCCGCATGGATTGTGAAGTGCTGACGTTTGGGGATGGATCTGCCGCGCTCGATTATCTGGCAAAATCTGTCGTGGACCCCGACAGGTCTGAGCCGGGCAAGCCCCATGGGCTACCTGACCTGATCCTGCTGGACGTGATGCTTCCTGGGGTGGATGGCTTCGAAGTGTGCCGCCGGATTCGCCAGCATGAGACCCTCCGCGAAGTTCCCACCATCCTCGTCACTGCCCTGAACGACCGTAACACCCGGCTCAATGGCTTCCGGGCGGGCGCGGATGACTTTCTCACCAAGCCGGTCGATACCGAGGAACTGCGTTTGCGCGTCCGCAACATCGCCCGTCTGAACCGCTTCCGCCGCCTCGTCGCCGAGCGCGAGCGCGTGGCACAAATTTCCGAGCTTGCCCCGGACGGCATCCTCATCCTGGGCGCGGACTTCAACATCAAGTATCTCAACCTCGCCGCTCGTAGCCTGCTGCTACGGGAGAATCTCTCCGGGCCCGCGGCCAATTGCCAGTTGCGAGAACTGCTTCACCCGCTCCACTGGGACCAGACCCTGCGCGTCCTTCAGGAAGCCTGGGATGGCTCCCCCGGGGCGACCACCTGCAACACCGAGCTGGTGGATGCACAGGGCGATAGCGTGCCGGTGGAGCTGAACATCCGGCGCGTGGAATGGGAGTCAAACGCCTGCCTCCAGATTCACCTCCACGACCTCCGGGAGCGCCGCCGTCTCGAGACCCAGCTGCTGCGCCTCCAACGGCTGGAAGCCGTCGGCAGCATGGCTGCCGGCATCGCCCATGACTTCGGCAACCTCCTCACGCCAATGGTCGCCGGGGCCGATATTCTCCTCAAGGCGGTGGAGGGCAAACCCGAGCAACGGCTTCTCAAGTCCACCCTGGATGCCGCGGCGCGCGGCGCCAAGCTCGTCGAGAACCTGCTCGCCTTCACCCGGGGTTTGGATGGCAGCAGCCAGGTCGTTTCGCTTAAATACATGGTAGAGGAGATGCGCGTGATTCTGCGCGGCACCTGTGGACCCGGCGTGGACTTCCGCACGCAGATCTGCCGTCCGGCCCCGGCCGTGATTGCCGACCCCACGGAGATCCACCAGCTCGTGATGAACCTCTGCGTCAACGCGCTGGACGCCATGCCCAAGGGCGGGATCCTTGAGCTCAAGGTCAGCCAGCAACACCTCGATGAAATGGCCGCGGCCCATTATCCGGGTGCGCACCCCGGCGAGTGGGCCTGCATCAGCGTCAGTGACACTGGCTGCGGTATGGCTCCGGAACAATTGGCCCGCATCTTCGAGCCGTTTTACACCACCAAGCCCGTTGGGGAGGGGACCGGCCTGGGCCTCTTCACCGTGCGCAACATTCTCCGCAAACACAATGGTGTCATCCGCGTGTTGAGCGAGCAGGGCCGGGGCACGACCTTTGAAATCCTATTTCCCGCCCATGCGGACAGCAGCCCCACCGCGCTGGCCCAGACCAACGAGGAGGCCAACCGCGGCCAGGGCGAACTGGTGTTGCTGGTGGATGACGAGGCTTCCAACGCCATGATTCTCTCCACCATGCTCTCCTGCTGGGGTTACCGCGTGCTCTGCGCCCATGACGGCGCGCAGGGATTGGCCCTCTTCTGCAAACAGCCACACGACATCCGGCTCATCATCACCGATATGGTGATGCCCTTCATGGACGGCGTGGCGCTAATCCATGCCGTGCGTCAGCTTCAACCGGATGTGCCCGCCGTGATCCTCAGCGCCGCCTCGGACTCCGAAGCCCGCATCAAACGCCTGGGCCCCAACGCGCCGCTACTGCTTCAAAAGCCCATCCGCCGGGAAACCATGCTCTCCGCCATCCGCACGGTGCTGGAAAAATCCGGTCAGCAGATCTGAAGGTCCGCCGGCGCCGGTGACCGACCAGGGCAAGGGGGCCGGGGCGGGCCGCACATCATTGCGCGGTGGCTTGCGCGCGATACACGGCGAATTCCTCCGGGCTGAGCAACCGCTGGAGCTGCCGCTCAGCCTGCGCGCGAATCTCACGCAACTGCTCGCTCTGGGCCTCCTCCAGCACGCCGCCGCTGGACTGGACCACCCGGTCCTCCTGCGCCTGCGCCACGGCGAACAACCGACGGGCGACGACCTGTTTTTCCAATGGCAGAAAGTCCAGCGTGGGCACCCGCGTGCCGGGGGTGAATTCCTCCGTCAAGGCCTGCAGCTCCGTCGTGAAGTCCACGCCCACCAACTGGCGCACCAACTGGTTGCGCTCCTGCGCCAGCGCCTGCCAGGTGTCATCCGGCTCCTGTCCCGGGCGCGGTTTGCCCCGTTGCAGCTGCTCGCGGCGGGCCTGATACACGCGGCCCACGTCCATCAGCACCAGGTCCACGATCGTCTGGTCGCCGAGGGGCCCAGCTTCCACCTACTGCCCAATCGTTGGGTGGTCGAACGCACCTTCGGCTGGCTCATGCACTGCCGCCGCCTGGTGCGCGACCACGAACAGACCGCCGCTTCCGCCGCCGGCTGGACCTACCTCGCCATCACCCGCCTCATGCTCCGCCGACTCGCTTGAACATTGGCTCCTCTTGATTTCTCAGACAGGGTCTAAGGCTATAGGGCGGCGGGTAGAGCGCCCGGGCGGAGTGTCTCTCAGCAGGCGCCAAGCCACCCATCCCAGCATCATAAACACTCACAATCACCAGTAAATCGTCAGCGAGTCGTGTTTGCCTCCACTAGCCAGACTGAAGTAATTCCACGCGGACAGCAGAAGATTCTGCCCTCGGCGGTTACCGCCCGGCATCTACTGAGGTTGCATCAGCGCGCTGCTGATGTTTCCATCCATGCCGCCAAGTCCTGCCAATCCAGAGGCAGCAGCAGGCAGCCATCCGCCCCGGCCAGGTGCAACTCGCGGCAGTGATACAACGACAGCAGGCTGCACGCTGCCAGGAGTTGCGTCTCCTGTGAACCCAGTTTCTGGCGGAACCGGGCAACCACCTCCGTGTCCGGCCCGACTCCAATCCGCGGGTGTAAAATGACGGTGTGGAACCGCGACTCCGCGAGTTCGCGCATGGCCTCCTGCTCATCATTTACCGCTACGACCTGACCGGCAAACTTAACGAAAACTTTGCCGGTGGCGCGCCTGGTCTGATCATTGACAGAAACTATTTGGCTCGCCCGGGCGGGCGGGGTTACCAAGAGCACCCGGCCCGGCAGCGCATCAGGCACGGCGAGCGGCCCGGGAGCATCCTCACAGGCCGGCAATCCAATCGAGAAGCAGCAGCCCAGCCCCGGCCAAGTGGAGTAGCTGATGCTGCCGCCCATCAGCTCAATCATGCGCTGACAAAGCACCAAGCCCAACCCGCTCCCCTCCTGTTTCTCGCGATTCAAACCGGAGTCCGCCTGAGCGAAGCTCCGGAACAGCAGGCGTTGTGACTGGGGTGGAATCCCCGGCCCGGTATCCTCAATGGAAATGAACTGACGCGCCCCGCGGCGGGCTGTCCTGATCGTGACTTTCCCGCCGGGCGGGGTGAACTTGCACGCGTTGCCGACGAGGTTGACCAGCACCTGACGCAGTCGGCTTCGGTCGGCGAGCACCGCTTCCGTCTGGGCCGGGGGCTTCAGCACAAAGAACTGGCCCTTTCGATCAGCCAACGGGGCCAGCATGCCTCCGCATTCGCGCAACAAGGGGCCCAGCTCCACCGGATCCTCGGCCATGGGCATCATGCCGGCCTCTATGCGGGACAGGTCGAGGATGTCATTGATCAACTGCAAGAGATGTTTCCCGCTCTGTTCGATGGTCTGGATGGCCTGCCGCTGGGCGGCGGGCATGGGGCCGTAAACCTCCTCGTTAAGGCACTCGCACAAGGCCAGCGTGGCATTGAGCGGCGTGCGGAGCTCATGGCTCATCGTCGCCATGAAGTTGTCCTTCAGGCGGGCTGCCTCCTTCAGGAAGGCGTTGGCCTCCCGCAGCTGAGCTTCCGCTGCCCGCCGTTCCGCATTGCCGCGGAACACGGCCAGCCATCCGCCGGGGTGACCCCGCCGCAGGGCCAGCTCAAATTCGTGCCAGCCACCCTGCGCATCCTGCAACGCGACATCCAGCCGGTGCTCTGGAGCGGAATTGTGTTGCAGGCTCCCCATGATCCGGCCGACGGCCTTCGCATCTGCCTCGGACATGTAAGCAGCCAGGGGCTGGCCGCGCGCCGTTTCCAAGGGGTGTTTTAGCCAGGCGGACCAGCTCCGGTTGACGAAGCTGATCCTGCCATCGGCATCCAGCTCCACCACGATGTCATGGAGGTTGTCCACCAGACGCCGGTAACGACCCTCATAAGCTGATATCTGCTCGATCAGCCGGGTCTGGATCTGAACGCTGATTTCGTTGTCGAGTCCCATCAGGTGCCCGCTGGCAGGAGCTCCTTGACCAGTTCACCGCTGGTCTGGACTGCCGCATAGAGCGGGAACACCTGCTGGCAATAAAACTCCTCCTCCACACGGGTCCGGCCGCATGTGCAGTCGGAAAGGACCGTCACGCGATAGCCCCGCTCGTGCGCGGAGCGCGCCGTGGAATCAATGCAGACCGAGGTCACGGCCCCGGCGAGCACCACGTCCTTGATGCCCCGGGCGCGCAGTGTTTCGTTGAGGTGGGTTTCCGCGAACGCGTTGAGTCCGCGCTTGCCCGGTATCTCCAACACGCGATCCCCCAAAGTTGCCAGATCCCGGTGCGTCATGGCGCCCAAGGTGCCCTGCTTGAAGGCTCCCGTTTCCTTGATCAATTTCAAGATACCGACCGGTTCGCTCAGTTCGCGATAATCGGGCGTGAAGATGATCGGCGTCGCCACGAAGAGCGTCGGGCTGGATTGCACTGCCCGCAGCAGGCTGATGGTGCGGTGCAACACCGCCGCCGCATGGGTGGCATCCTCGAGCGCCCCGCGCAGGATGCCTTCGGGGTGAAAGTAGTCGTTTTGGAAACCGATCAGCAGGATGGCGGTCGTGCACGGGGTTTTCATTATCTGACAGCGGCAGGATTTAGACAGCTTCCCATCGCTTCGTCAAAGGACAACGCGCTACCCGTTGGCACACGATATTCAACGAGTCGCGCGGCCGGCCCAACTTGGGCCGACAAATTGATCTACGCACCCGCTCAGATGGTCAGGGTGGTAGTCATTACCGGGCGTGCAGACGGGTGAGCCAAGGAACTCGCCCTCCACGCGCTCGGACCAGACCACCTCACCGGTCGCTAACTTCGCGCAGGTGAGAGGTCGAAAGTGGTCGAAAACGGGTGTTGCAACGAGCCGGTCGCGCGAACAAAACGCCTTAAATCGAATCCTGGAGCGTCGTCGTTGAGGGGGCGGTTTCTTGACCTCCATGACCCGATTTCATCCCGAGACTTTCGCCGAGGAGTTGAACCAAAAGTTTCTGGGGCTCGGGGAAAATCGAGGTCGGAGCTGCTGGTTGCGATGACGGGTTTGCGGAATTCCTAACACCGGTGAACAGGCAGAGACAGTGAGGAACGCGGAGAGGGGCGCGCCCAACTCGCATGGGGATATTTGGTTTTCACCACTTCCACCATGGCTTCCCCGACATCTCGAACTGCGGAGCGTCCAGAAAGCAAATCCCCATCAGTTTCGTCGGCGATTCGTGTCTGGGTGCTGTAACCTTTGGTGAGCCGCTAAACTCTCACGAAAGGATGATTAACCGTAGAACTTGGCTTCACACGATGGGTGTAGGCGTCGGCGCGGCCATCGGCTCTTCCCTTTTTCCCGCAGTTGCCCGGTCCGCGACCGGATCCTCGGGAGGCCCGAAGCGCGTGATCTTCTTCCTGCAGAATCAGGGATTTGATCCGGCGACCTGCATTCCGGCGGGCATGCGCAACAGCGGCTCGCTGGCGAACGCCCGGCTGCCGGAGCCAATTGCCGCACTGGAACCCTACAAGGAGCGACTGCACATTATCAATGGGCTGCACGGCCTTCACACCACTCCTTCGCACAGCCCCTTCTTCGGTGCGCTCGGTGGCTACCGGGGCAGTGACGGCGTTCCGCCCAGCGGGCCGACCATTGACTACGAGTTGAGCAAGGTGCTGCCGCCCACGCTCCTTCCCCACCTGTGCATCGGGATGGATTCCATGGAGAACATGAAGGCCAAGCCCACGGTCGCGAACCTTTCGGCCAGCGGCGCGGGCCAGCCGATCTTCATGCACTCCAATCCGAATCACCTTTACCAGATGCTCTACGGCGGCATTTCCGAGGGCGAAATCCGTCGGCAGCACGAGGCTCGCTCCAGAATGTTTGATCGCATCGAGCAGCTCGCCTCCGCCAAGGGCGGCACCCTGCAGGGCGCGGAGAAGCAGCGTTACGGCCAGTTCGTCCATGGCTTCAACGACATCAACGGCCTGCGCAATCGCCTTGGCAAAGTTTCCAGCCACCTGCGCCAGTTCGCACCCCGGGTGGACGACCGTTACACCCAGCCCCAATTCGAGACCGACTGGCACGACGTCCTGCTGGATCTGGGCATCTCGGCCCTCAAGTCCGGCACCACTAGCGTGCTGACCATCGGCTCGGGCCGCGGTGAAATTTTCGGCGCTTGGAAGGGCCTTGGCGTCACGGAGCAGGGCCACAACCTCGGCCACATGAAGCAACCGGACAATCCGATCTGGATCAAGATCCGCCAATACAACAGCCGCATGCTGGTCCGGTTGATGGAGCAGTTGGAAAGCGTGCCCGAGGGCAGCGGCACCATGATGGACAACACGTTGATCGTTTACACCAGCAACAATGCCGACAAACAGCACACCAACGGCGCCACTTGGCCGGTCATGCTGCTCGGCAACTGCAACGGCACCTTCAAGTCCGGCCGGTTCACTCAGCTCGACGGCACGCGCCCGATCAACGCCCTCTACACCACCATCCTCCGCTCCGCCGGTGTCCATTGCGACCGCTTCAACATGAGCGAGCAATTCGCCAAGAAATTCGATTCCGGCACCGGCCCCCTCAAAGAAGTCCTGGCGTGAACAACGCACCCCTCACCCTTGCGGTGGTGGTGATGGTTCTGCTCGCCCCGCAAGCCCGGTCGGCCGAGACCTACACACCCGGCGAACCCGTCCAAAAAAAGTTCAAGGACTTCGCACAGCCATTCCTGAAACGGCATTGCTTCGATTGCCACGACGCGGACACGAAAAAGGGCGAGCTGTCGCTGGTTGATCTTGGCCAAGTGGACGAGACCAACGCTGCGCTCTGGAAGTCGATCTGGGCGCAGGTCACGTTGCAGGAAATGCCGCCCAAGAAAAAGTCGCACGTGGACATCGTCGATCGGCTGCGTTTCTCCGACTGGATCGTCGGTGAGCTGCAGCGTGTCATGAAGGACAAGGGCGGCTTCCAGGCCCATCGGGATCCGAAGAAGGGAAACTACGTCGCTCACGAACTCCTCTTCGGCCCACTGCCCGCAGGCATCCAACTCCAGCCGGCCTCCTCGCCCGCGCGCATCTGGCGCGTGACCCCGCAGGAACACATCACCCGGCTCAACGAGCTGATCAATACCGAGCCCAATTATGACCCTGAGAAACCCGGGCTCCGGGCTCATGGTGACGCGGTGCCCATCAACCACGGCGGCGAACTCAAGCTCTACTTCGGCACGGACCAGATCCTTCGCTGGGAAGGCGGCACCGTGGCCTACGCCACGGCAGTCAAGAGCGTGCCCGTGGTGCTTTCGTCGGCCCGCAAGACCGGTTTGAAAAACTACCCCGACTTCTACACGGTCAACAGCGCCGAGGCGACGCAGATACTCGGCATGGCGGAGGACATCCTCAAATACATGGCCTACGGACCGCTCAGCCTCGTCGGCATGCCGGAGCAAATCACGGACGATCCGAAAACCTACGACAAGGTCAAACCCAAGGGCGATCTCCGCGGCCTGCCCACGGCCATTGTCTACAGCACGAAAGTCCTCCGTCCGGTGACCCCGGTTCTCGATCTGATGAAGGACGACATGGTCACCGATGCACGCCTGCGCGCTGCGGTGGACTACTTGTTCGAAGCCCTGACCTTCCGCCCGCCCGCCGTGAAGGAATCGGACAACTACCTGCAGATCGTCAAGGACGCCATTGCCAAGCTTGGCAAGAAGGACGGCGCCATCATGGGCCTATCCGCCATCTTCGTGGATCGCGATGCCCTGTTCCGGCCTGAGCTGATCGAAACGGGCAGGCCGGACCAGCAAGGCCGCGTGATGCTTCAGGACTGGGAGCTGGGGCTGGCCGTGAACCACGCACTTCGCTACCTCAAGCCCGACGAACCGCTGCGCCAGGCGGTCATCGCCGGGCGCATGCGGACACGGGAGGATGTGAGCCGCGAGGTTACCCGCATGCTCGCCGCCGACAGCCTTCGCAAGCCACGTATCCTGCAGTTCTTCCGCGACTTCTTCGACTACGACCTGGCCGGTTATCTCTGCAAGGACACCAAGGCGCTGGCGGCGACCGGTGTCTCAAATCGGGGCGTGGCACATTACCGCGCGATGTTTGACGCTACGGCCAGCGCGGAGCGCCTGATCGAGCTTGTCCTTGAGGAAGACAAAAACGTCCTCAAGGAACTGCTGACCACCCGGCGGGTGGTGGCCACCAAGACGGACAACACCTACTTCGGCCGCAAACTCACCAAGGAAGAGCAGGCGCTGAAAGCGGCGGCCGAGAAGCGGAGCGATAGCACCAAGAAAGACCGCAAGCGCGGAGGCGATGCCAACGTGGAGGTGGCCGACGCCAACTTGGACGGCCCGAAAACCTACGCCCGCGTCAGCCGCCCCTCATTCGGCGCCGGCTCCATGAAGCCCGAACGCATCCTAGCCACCGCCCCCGAGGGTCAGCGGCTCGGCCTCCTGACCCATCCCGTCTGGCTGGTCTCGCAATCCGATGCCATGGATAATCACGCCATCCATCGTGGCATCTGGATTCGCGAGCGCTTGCTCGGCGGCGGTATTCCCGATGTGCCGATCACCGTCGATGCCCAGCTCCCGGTCGATCCGGAAAACACCCTGCGTGAGCGCATGCGCGTGACGAAGTCGCAATACTGCTGGACCTGCCACCAGAAAATGGACCCGCTCGGACTGCCCTTCGAGATGTATAACCACGCCGGGCTCTTCCGCACTACCGAGCTCAACAAACCGGTGGACGCCACCGGCGAGATCGTTGACAGCGGCGACCCGAAGCTGGATGGCCCGATCGGCAACGCCCTGGAGATGATCAAGAAGCTCGCCGAGAGCGAGCGAGTCGAGCAGGTCTTCGTGCGCCACGCCTTCCGTTTCTGGATGGGCCGCAACGAAACCCTGAACGACGCCCCCATCCTCCAGGCCGCCCACCGTGCCTACCGCGACAACGGCGGCAGCATGAAGGCGCTCATCAAGTCGCTCGTCACGTCCGACGCCTTTCTCTATCGCAAGGCTGAACGCGGCGATCCACCGCGCGCGCCCGGCAGCTAGTCCGTCCGGGAGCCGGCTCGCTCTTGCAAACCTGCCTTCGAAAACCCCAGCGATGAACTCAACCAAAACCAGTCGTTTTTTCCGCGTCGTCGTCTCACTCGTCGCCTTGGCAGGCCTTCGTGGCGGTCGCGTGTGCGTCGAGGACTGGCCGCAGGACGGTAACGACAGCACTATGATGCCGCGCTGTCCCATTACTGGGAGCTGATCGACCTGCGTGGAAGCAAAATGCAGCCGCTGAAACCTGCGCTTTCGGAGACCTCTGCAAAAGTCGAAAGTCCTCGCGAACCGCTTTGCAAAGTCGGGATTTTTAGAGAGAATCGAAAGGTCATTTCCAAGCGTCTTTGGAAACCGCGGCTTTTGCAGAGATCTCTAGGGCCATTGACCCGAAGAAGCTGCTGGCCGTGTTGTGAACCGTGCGGCGTCCAAAAGCAAATAACCATCAGGTGAAGCTTCTAAATAACACGGTGCTGCTTCTGCTCGGAAGCGCATGGGCGATTCTTGCAGCCAGTGGGCAGGAGACTCCGATCTCTTTGGAAACGGCCAAAGAACAGGGACGCTTAAAATCCAGTTTTTTGAAGGAGACCAAGGAAGTCGCGCGCGCCCCTGGCATCATGCCAAAGGCGAACGTCGCTTTCTTTCAAAAATCGGTGGGGCCGATCCTGAAAAAGAACTGCCTGGCCTGTCATGGTCCCGAAAAGTCCAAGGGCAGACTTCGCATCGATCAACTGAATCCAGACCTGGTGACCGGCCCGGACGTGGAGCGGTGGCGCGAGGTGTTCAACGCCGTCAGCAAGTCAGAGATGCCCCCCAAGGACGAACCGGATTATGCGCTCGCGGATGCGGATCGCGGACGCATCGTTGACTGGCTCAGCGGGGAACTGAACACGGCGTCCCTCGTCCGCCGCAACAGCGGGCAGCATTCGTCGTTTCGCCGGCTGACGAATTACGAATACAACTACGCCCTGCAGGACCTGCTGGGCCTGCCCCATGCCCTCCCGAACAAGCTGCCCCCGGAAACCGCATCGGAAGACGGTTTCAAGAACAGCTCGGAACTGCTGCAGATGTCGGCCATGCAGTTTGAGACCTATCGTGAGATCGGACTGAAGGCCCTCAAGCGAGCCACGGTGAGCGGGGAGCGTCCACCCGCCGTCACCTACCTCATCTCGATGCGGGAAGAGATGGCCAAGGCGGCGTCCGGAAAGGAGGCCAAGGCGTCCGAAAAGAAAACGAACAACAAGAAGGTCAAGAACCAGCAGCAGTTATTTAACCGGGAGACCGGCGAGAGCCTCCCGTTTCCCGCCGGCAAGTCGTTGCCCCGGGCGGAGGCGGTGGCCGGACAAAATCCCGCCGTTTCTCCGGTCGTGCTGGTGCTTCCCCGGGCCAGCGAGTTGAAGCTGGATCTGGATCGCTTTCTACCCGACGAAGGCACCATGCGCGTTCGCATCCGCGCCGGTCGCTCGACGATGAACCCGGACGAACATGCAAGCCTGCGTCTGAGTTTCAGTGCCCACACCAGCAACAACGCCAACTATTCGCAGGTGGTTAGCGAGCACGACATCCCGGTTACAGCATCGGCCGACAACCCCGAGTTCATTTACTTCGATATCCCACTGGGTGACATCCAACGGAACCCTTTCCGGAAGCTCACCACGACGTTCCCCCGGCGGGATGAGTTCCTGCACATTCTCAACGTCTCGAATGCCCCCGGCGGCGAAGAACCGCTCCAGATTCTGATCGACCGCATCGAAATCGTCGCTCCGTTTTACGAGCAATGGCCCCCGAAGACGCACACCGACATCTTCATTGCGAGCAGCCACAAGGGTGACGATCAGATCTATGGCCGCGAGGTGCTGAACCGATTCCTAAAACGCGTCTGGCGGCGACCGGTCACCGCCCCGGAAATCAACCAGTTCATGGCCCTGTTTGCAAAGTATCGGCCGGAGTTCCCGACGTTCGAAGAGGCCATGGTGGAAGTGCTGGCGACTGCGCTGGCCACCCCGGAGTTCATCTACGTGACGCAAAGAGTGGAGGCCAGCGAGACCAAGGGATTCCTCGGTTCGCTGCGGTCCTTCCTCCATCTGAGTCCAGGACTAAAGGCCAACGAGACCAAATCCCCGGCCAGGATCAGTGAGCTGGAGTTTGCCAGCCGCCTCTCCGTGTTTTTGTGGTCCAGCATTCCTGACGACGAATTGCTGAAACTCGCGGAGCAGGGAAAGCTCAGAAAGCCGGAGGTCCTGACGGCTCAACTAAAGCGCATGCTGGCCGACCCGCGTTCGCAACGATTCCCCCGGCACTTCGTTGAGCAATGGCTGGGGTTGGACCGGATGAACAGTGTGACGCATGTCACGGACAGTGCGTTGCGGGAAGCCATGCAGAAAGAGCCGGTCGCCTTCTTTGATGAAGTCCTGAGGCACAACCGCAGCATCATGGATTTCCTCCATTCCGATTACGCCGTGGTCAACGAACGGCTCTTTCTGCA
>Ga0255094_1001083_pt1 | contig 12506 bp, 10 predicted proteins | sample Colum_Law_RepB_8_2_FD_188434 | JGI IMG/M metagenome (GOLD analysis project Ga0255094, IMG submission 188434) | Freshwater microbial communities from Columbia River, Oregon, United States - Colum_Law_RepB_8d | ecosystem: Environmental > Aquatic > Freshwater > River | place: USA: Oregon...
GGTTTTAGTCGAGTAGGTGCTTTTTTAATTTTAATAGTGTATCGGGTGATGTAAGAGCGTTTTTACCAAATCCTAAATCAGCCCCAAGTTTAAGTGCATCTTTTTGCGATTGTTCAAAATTACTAACTAGCATGATAGGGGATGAGGATGCTTTCTTCGAATAATATTTTTCGATAAAGTCCAATCCGGATTCTGCATTAGAATCAAAAATTCGATTAACTAATATCAGGGAAAAAGTTTTAGAATCAATCAATGAAAAAGCTTCAGTCGAAGAATCAGCATTAATTATTTCGACTTGGAAATTTTGATTAATAAGACGGCTAATACTTGAATGATCTGCACAGCATTGGCCGATACTCAGGACTGATTTATGAGGCATATTAGTTATCCTTGGAATTTGAGGACTTTTTAAGAAGAAGCTGTTTAAATTCATTTAATTTTTCAGAATCCAGTTCTTTGGGACCTTTTAGAAGAAGGTAATCAATATCAGCAATTGCTTTTTGTATCTCATTATTTTGTGCAAGAAGAATGATACGATTTCCCCTTTCTTCGTGAGAATTTTCATCAATTGAAATAATAGCATCAAGATAACGAATCAGACCAATGTTATCTTTTTCTTTTTTAGCGATGCCTGAGAGATTTGTAAGTATTCTAATTAGAATTTGTTTGTTTTTCATGGGAAGAAAATCGTTATCAACAAGAGTTCTTCCATTGATTTCCAAAATTTTCTTTGACGCTTGATCTTTGGAAAGAATCTTTCCCCCTTCAAAAACATCGATCAAAACAAAATCGTCTTTACTTTTATTAATACCTGCCATGAATTGGCCAGGCAATCCAACGCCATAAATATCAAGCCCGATGCTTTTGCCTAATTCAACAAAAAGAAGGGATAAAGTAATGGGCAGCCCTTCCCTATCATCCATAACTTCAGAAAGGTAACTATTGGAGCGATGGTAGTAATCCTGCCTGCTGCCATGAAATCCTTTTTCAAGGAAAAAGAAATCGGAAAGTACTTTGATTTTTTGATCGATGTTAGAATCTGGTTTTATTTTAGAGGCAAGTTTAAGTTTCATTTTATTGATTTCGTCTAAATAAAATGAAGTTTCGATTTCGGGGTTGTCAATTTTTGCAATAAGGAAAGCTGCTTCTAGGATAGAGAAATCCGGAGTTGCGGAAATGGTTTTATTTAGTTTCGAAAGAGTGCTTCGATGGAAAATATCTGCTTGGAGAACTTTTAGGTCAGATGTTTTTTTTTCGAGTAATTTGATTTTATCATTGATGATTGTTTTGGTGAGGTTTTCATTCTTTAATATTTTTTCTACAAGAGAAGGGTCTTCTTTTTTGTCATCTTCAAGATTGGTAAAAAATTTATTGAAGGTTAAGGAAAAATCTTTGTCGGGGAAGACTGGACTAAGCTTTTTGGAGACATGAAAGCCTTTAAATTCAGCAATAGTGTTTCTGAATTTTGCCAGACCAACTTTCTTGGAGGCAGAGAAATCTTCCATGTGTTCGTAGGCAAGTTGGCCATTCAAAAAAGTAGAAAATCCTTTGGAGTGAACGCTGACTTTAAGATGGTTCCAATCACCCGGAAGATATGAATTAAGGTTGTCCTGACGCAAAACTTGCCATGAATAAACATCCGGTCCATTGAATTTTGTAAGACGCATTTGTCCATTAGAAGGGTAGAACCCAAAATGTTTATCTTTACCATCTGAATCGAATATTAATCCTGCAGCGCCAGTTTCATCTTTAAGTTTGACCCAAACTTCAGCTTCGAAAGGGAGGGCGGGGGGATCAATTTTGGAAAGCAATAAAGCTCTTCCCCCGATGCCATTGCCTTGCCCTTCTGAAATAATTCTGCCTGCCCGTTGTCTCCAGTTGCCTTGGAAGATGGGTTCCCATAAATCTTCGTTAAGTGCCCCGATGGTGGCCCAAGCTTTCATGGGAATAGAGACAGGGTTGGTTTTAAGGAGTTTGTTTAATTGTTCAGCGGGTATTGCAAACCCAAGATTGTTTGTAACAAGAGATTTGATCGTGAGGATACCTAAAACCTTGCCTTCTAAATTAACGATAGGCCCCCCGCTATTGCCAGGCTCAATAGGAATAGCGACTTGAAGCATTTCCCTGCCGTCTATTTCGCGTTTGCCTGAAATGACTCCAGTAACAACACTATGTTTTAGCCCTTGAGGATTTCCAACTGCAACGACGCTGGTGCCATCTTGGAATGTGCTGGAATCTGAGATAGCCAAGAATGAACCACTTGGGTTAACCGCTTTAAGGATTGCTAAATCATTCTCGCGATCGAAAGCATAAACAGATGCGATATCAATTTCTTTACCATCGGCAGTCTCGAGAGTAATTTTTTTACCTTCGCCGATTACATGGTAATTAGTTACGAGCAGGCCATCTTTTGAAATAAAGAAACCAGTGCCTAAAGCTTCTTTACCATCCGATCGGCCTTTGCTTTTGATGACAACAATAGAGGGCTTGGTTTTCTTAGCGATAATTTCGATGTCGCCATCTTTAGCATTAACAGTTAGTGGAAGCGAGAGTGAGAAGAAAAGAAAAGCGAAATATTTGCCCATGGCTCACCTATGAGATAACAGTTTGTAGAAAGAAAATTCATACCTAAATTGATGATAACAAATTTTTGAATAAGTAGAAGAATTGAGTTAGATTTAACGATTATAATTAATAAAAGGGAAATAAGCTGGCGAAACAGTACTGTTTGTAGGGTAAGTTGAGATGTAGATAGTGCAAGAAGATGTTTTTTTGTTAAAGTACATCTGGATTATTTGCTTTCCGGGCTTTCTGGTTTAGAATCTATCTAGAATCGTTTAGTTGCGGTTCAATAATGTTTTTTCCATCCAAATCAGGTTAACGCCATGTCTCAATTTTATACCTTGGAAGAAGCTGCATCAAAACTTAACATGAGTATTGATGAGTTAAGAGAACTCGCAAAAAAGCGCGAGGTCCGATCTTTTCAAGATCGAGGTGTGTTGCGATTTAAAAGTGAAGATATTGATGCTAGATTAAGCGCACCTGTGGTCTCCAACCCTGACACAGATTCAGAAGATTACACATTAAATCTAGAAGATACTCCAACTACCAATCCAATTGATGATAATGCGCCATTAGTTCTAGATACAGGTGATTCAGAAGAATTTACACTTTCACTTGATGACAGTGGTACTACTCCACCAGTGTTTAATGAGCCTATTTTTAGTAGCGCTGAATCCGATGGTTTGCTTGGGATTCAAGATACACCTGATATTTTAGGTTCAGATTTTAGCCTTTCAACAGAATTGCATAACAATGGGCCTGAATCTAATTCCACATCATCAAGTGTGATTCTTCCGCAAGATTCCCCGTTTGAAATATCTGAACCTAATATTGATTTAGATGGAAGTTCGGATGTTCAGTTTTCTGGAAATGAGTTGGATTTTATTCCCACTGTTGATGATTTGCACATCGATGGTGAGCCAAGCCTGCAACTTGATGATAGTAATGCTGCTGATCCTGGTTTAAGCAGTTCGATTGAATTTCAATCGGATGGTGGCGGTGATTCGAGCGAATTTGAGCTATCTGCGGATGAATCGGGTTCTGATATTTTATCGTTAGATGGTTCGATTTCTGGTGAAGGTTTGGGAACACAAGTTGTTGATGATTCTAGTTCTGACAGCGAGTTTGAACTAAATCTTGATGAGGAAGCTGGCAATAATTCAGATGTTGAAGCTAGTTCAGAAGGTGGATTAGATAGTAGTTTTGAACTCGAACCCAGTGATAGTGATTCAGGTTCCCAAGTGGTGGAAGTGGAAGATGGGAACGATGCTGACCCGATGGGTGCGACTGCCGAATTTAATGAGCTGGAAGTTGTGGAAGATGGTAGTTCGAGTCAGGTTGTTGCAATTGATGATGTTGAAGAAGTTGAAGAGATTGTAGAAGAAGTATCTGAAGTTAGTGAAGAAGTTGAAGAAGAAGTAGAAGAAGAAGTAGAAGTTCAAAGGACTCGAGCTTATGCAAGTGAGGCACCATGGGGCCCATTACCTACCATATTTCTTATCCCTGGCGTATTGATATTATTTGTAGTTAGTTTAATGAGCCTTGAATTGATGAGGGGAATGTACGGATTTAATAAGGGAACGGGATTCACAAGTATTATCATCAAACCAATTGCAGAGATGTTCACAGATTTCCCCAAGAACTGATTTTTTGTTAATTAACTTATTTTAAAGATCGTTTCAGAATTACCACGAAGCAGAAGTTTTCCTAAAGCGACTGCTTCGCTGATATTATTACGCTTAGTTTGAACAAAATCTTTGGACAGAATATTTGAAAGTATCTTTCGATACATATTGAATTTAGGCAATCCAAATTCAAGTTTATACATATCGCTGTAATATCCAATCTGCTTTGTTTTTGGTACTGCCTGAAGCCTTGCGCGCGTATCTTGTTCAATATGAGTGGGTATATTCGAGTACCACCAATGCCCATGAGTGACCACATTTGGGAAAATCCAACTATAGCTGGCTAGCTCTTGGTTTTGGTTGCTGGTTAAAACTGAAACACAAAAGGTAACTTTGGGAAAGTTATTAAACAACGGCGCATATTGGATTAATGAAGTACGCTGGTCATAAAGATCTTTACCTTGAAAAACACCATCTTGATAAACATTTCGGTTTACGCCAATCATTAGATCGAAAGGCAATTTCCAATCATTACAGGCTTCAGCTAATTTCCAAAAGATACCATTTTTCCAGGTAGGGGAATCGAAATCTGAAGATTTGAAACATAGGTCCATAGCTTCATCAGAAACTTTGATTGGTGAGAAATCAGGTGGAAGAGAAATTGCGCAAGCGCGTGCGCCTTTCTGGGTAAAATGTTTGAATAGATTATATAAAGCTTTGTTAAGTTCAGAGGCGTTGCCTGGATTAACACCTGATATTTTTTCAAGTCTGCTACGGACATTATTTCTTGCGAAATGAAAAACAAGTTCATCGGTTCGCAGGCAAGGGATATAAAAGCTGGTGTCGAAACCTTCAAGTGGGTCATCAAAATCATTGGTGAGGAAGATTTTTTCGAGGTTTGAAGTTTTTAAGACATGAGATTCCCAAGAGGGTGAGGACATTTTTTTCTGAGCAGTTTCCCAAAGGTAGTCAGTGTCCTTTGGTAAAATTCTATCGCCTTGGAAGTCTAAAAATGTTTGGGCAATTTCTAGGAACCAAGAATATTGTGCGGTGTTGTCGAATTGATTCATATGACGGATGATTTCGCGAACTTTATCTTGCCCGGGGATTTCAGGTGCGAGGAATTTTTTGTCCATCCCACAAGAGTGAGCTAGTTCTGTGTAGTAATGGTACCCCAATATATCTTCCAAAGATTTCGAAGCTGCTGCATGAGGATTAATATGAGAGTGGGGATCTAATATCGGAATTTCCATTAAGGCGTCATAAATTTCTTTGCTTGTGTTGTCTGCCAGCATTTTTATATCCACCTATCGAATTAGAATGTAAAAATCATAACCCGTTTGAACTTCTAGTATTAGAGTTAGGAATTACCAAAGCGAATTCTTCCAAGAGTAATCCAAGTAATAATAATTAATATAAATCCCATTGCAGTAAGTACCAAGGTAGATTTCCAAATAAGTTGAAAATCTGTGGTGGTATCAAAAGAGGAGGGCATGATTTCTCTGAAAGCGTCCAAGGCCCAGCCTTGAGGTGTAAGAAAAGCCAAGGTTTTGGCATTATCAGGCATCATTTCCCAGGGAAAGATACAGCCGCCTATCAAAGCAAAAAGGCAAACAGGGACCGAACTGAAAAGTGCAAGTTGCGTTTCATTTTTTGATAATAACCCGATGAGCAGAGAAAAAGATGCAACGCAAAACGAAGTTGCGAGCGGAAGGATAATCAAAGCGATCATCCAATCTGTAAGTGTCCAAGATGGAAGGCCGATTTTTAAGCCTAGCAAAACCTTCCCTAAACCCAAAAGGAAGAAAATCTGGAATAAGGAAATAATGATGGTTGGAAGAAATTTGCCTAGAAGAATACTTGGGGTGGAAACAGGGGTGGAAAGTAAACGATTAAAAGTTCCCTGCCTTTTTTCTGCGACAAATATCCATCCTGAAATCAGAATAAGGCTGAATGCAAACATCACGGTGAAAGAAGGGACTAGAATTTGATAACGAATAGCCCCGCGCTTAAGAATGCCGGTGCCATCTTCATTTTTAAAGGTTGTTAAAGTGTTGACAGTTTCCGAATTATTTACAGATCGGGTAAGTGAAGCCCAAGATTTACCTGTAAGATTGTAGTTTTTGAATTGCCCAGTTAGTGCTGTTTGAATTCCAGCACCTACTTTTTCACGATAGTTTTTTGCTAGAACAGTATCTTTTCCTGAAGCCAGTTCAAGTAGTTCCCCCAGAGGGATTTTTTCTTTTGGAATTAACAAGCGTAAAGAAGGGGGCACTGGTAGCGAAACTTCTTTTCCCAATAGTTCGATAAATTCCGGATCTCCAAGCTTTTCAAATGCTTTTCCGATCATCCAAGGCATGACGATTCTTAATAATGCAATCTGGCATACGCTTTCAATAATTGCAGAAGTCGCGGGTTGTTTGTTATCTTTGACGATTGAAACTTGGAGTTTTTCAAGATAGATACCGTCTCGGTGAAAAGGATTGACTCCCGTTGAAAGAAAAGAGCATTCGTTGACTCGATCGCTAAAATTTGGATTAAAGATGATGACGGCAGCCCTTTTCCCGGTTTTTACCAATTCCTCTGCAAGTCCTTTGTTTTGAATGATTTCAACTTTGATATTAGGAGTTGAAACCATATCTTCTATAGCATGCTCAGCCCAAGGCTTGTTGTTTAGCCCGAATCCTTTATCAAGATTTAAAACACTAATGCGCATTAGATCATCAGTTTTCTGTCCAAATCCTTCACCTAGAAGCAGGCCAAGAATGAGAATCATGGCAAATGGTAGAACGAATAAAACAGTAGCAGTGAGTTTATCTCTGATTAGTAGCGTCAATTCTTTTTTCGCAATGATAAAGCTTTGCATGGTTGGTAAATTAATCTCTAAGATGTCGCCCGGTAAGGCTTAAAAAAACCTTTTCCAGATTAGGTGAATCTAGATGAAGGTTTATAATCTGGATTTTTTCATTTACTAAAAGATTTATAATGTCGGGAGTTGAATTTTTGTGTGAAGTTAATGAGTAACTTCCCGTTACAAGCTCTGATTTAAGTTCAGGAAGCTTTTGTTGCAATATTCCTGCTTTTGTCTGGTCATTTTCAAAGATACTGAAGTTTATTGTGGTTTTAGTCAATGAAAGTAGATTTTGCCGAGTATCGCAAGCGATAATTTCGCCATGATTCAGAATTGCAATTCTATTGCAAAGGGCTTCCGCTTCCTCCATGTAGTGCGTGGTGTAAATAACAGTAGTGCCCATTCCGTTAATGATCTTTATAGCTTCAAAAATTCTATTTCTTGATTGGGGATCAACCCCAACGGTTGGCTCATCGAGCATCAGAATATCGGGTGAATGAACCAGTGCAATGCCCAAGTTTAATCTTCTTTTCATTCCCCCAGAAAAATACTTTGAGTATTGGTGGGCTTTTTCATCATCAAGTCCGATGATCTCAAGTATTTCGTTGACCTTGTTGGTCAGGACTTGGCCTTGCATCCCAAAGAGTTGGCCAAAAAAGACGAGGTTTTCTTTAGCAGTTAAATCTTCGTAGAAAGCGAAGTCTTGTGGCACAAGACCGATGCGGGCTCTTAATTTGAGATTGTTTGGTTGGATTTCCATGCCATCGAGCCTTGCAAAACCAGAAGAGGGCTTACTAGCGCCTGCAAGAATGGAAAGGAGGGTGGATTTGCCTGCGCCGTTAGGGCCCAGTAGGCCGAAAATTTCGCCCCGATTGATTTCAAGAGAAATCGTATTTAAGGCTTTAAATTGCCCGTGCAATTTAGTGATATTATCAATTTTAAGAATTACCGAATGAGTTTGCGTCATTGAGTCTCTCAAAATAAAAAAAGCGGAGGGCTAAATAGCCTGCCGCTTTTTGCAAATGAAACTGACAAGACTAATTACTTCTTGTCGCCCTTCTTTTCTGGGGCAGCTTTTTTGTCCGCAGCAGCGGCCTTTTTGTCACCAGCGGCAGGAGCAGCGCCAGCGGCAGCGGCAGCAGCTTCTTTGGTTGGTTTCTTCACTTTTTTGCCAACCTTCAATATCCGAACTTTAGGCAGATTAAACGGGCCCATGCCCTCTACCCAACGGTCTTCCGATTTTAATACTGCGATTCTTTCGGCTCTATTGAGCACATTTCGTGAACGAGCCAAGGTGTTTTTGCGCTTTAAACTTTTATCAATTGACATATTAACCTCTTATTCAATATCCCTTTTGCCATTACTTAAATATAATGATATTTGTCTATATTGACAAGGTATTTGCATAGCAAAAAATATTTATCTCATTACCTGACAAAGGGTTAACATGCGTATAAAGATGGATTATGGTAAAACGGGCCTTATGGTTGATCTTCCAAATGAAAAGGTTATTGGCCCTTTGGAGATCAAAAACGCAATTCCGCTAGCCAATCAGTCTCAGGCTATTTCCGATGCTTTAGCGAATCCAATAGGTTCCAAGCCCTTGGCGGAGATTGCCAAAGGGAAAAAAACCGCATGCATTTTAATCTGTGATATTACCCGGCCTGTACCAAATAAGGTAATTTTACCGCAAATACTCAAAACCATTGAAGAAGCAGGGGTTCCCCGAAGTGGTATCACCATTCTTATTGCAACTGGATTGCATCGACCCAATGAAGGGGAGGAACTGGTTGAATTGGTGGGCGAAGATATTGCCAACAATTACCGGGTAGAAAATCATCACGGTAAAGAAACTTCCGAACATGATTACCTTGGCATTACCCCCAAGGGCGTCCCTGTTTACATTGATTCCCGCTATATCAGAGCCGAACTTAAAATTACAACCGGACTAATCGAGCCTCATTTAATGGCTGGATATAGTGGCGGCAGAAAAGTTATTTGCCCGGGCATTGCGGGTATCGAAACCGTCAAGGTTTGGCACGGGCCTAAATTCCTTGAACATCCGAACGCTGATTGTGGAATTGTCGAAGGGAATCCAGTTCATGAAGAAAACACTTATATTGCCCTCATGAGCGGTTGCGATTTTATTGTTAATGTTTGCGTGGATGGAAATAGGCAAATTACCTGGGCTGGTGCAGGCGACATGATCAAAGCTTGGGAAGCAGGGGTTTCCTTTGTTAGGCAAGTTGTTCGGGTCCCAATTAAAGAACCCGTGGATATCGTCCTTACTAGCTGCGCTGGTTACCCCCTAGATATTACTTGGTATCAAGCTGTTAAGGGTTTGATTGGGGCATTGCCCATTATTAAAAAGGGTGGAACAATCATCCTTGTTGCAAGTTTGACTGAAGGCCTTGGGAGCCCTGAGTTCCAGCAGGTGCTTAGCGAAAACCCTGACCTTAAGGCATTTAAAAAACGCATTCTTGAAACAGACTATTTTGTCATGGATCAATGGCAGTTAGAAGAATTCGCCAAGGTTATTGAAAAATGTAAAGTCAAAGTTTATTCCAAGGGTTTAGAGCACTCAGTTTTAAATAAATGCCATGTAACTGCGATTGATTCGGTTGAACAGGCAATTGCTGAAAGCTTGCAAGAGTATGGCCCCTTAGCGCGTATTGCGGTAATACCCAAGGGGCCTTATGTGCTTGCTTGCGTCGAGTAGCAAGCTTACCAGCTATTGGATTCTGCAGGTTCTGCACATCCAAGGATTCCGGTCAGTTGGTTGAACTGATCTTCGTATTCATCGCTGGTGGAATGAAAGTGTTCGAAATCGTTGACCACGGGAAGGGTGTCATTCCTGCGAATGTGGTTTAATTGCAGAACTCTTTCGAAATCAGCGATGTTTTGTGCGTAAACCACGATGACTTTGTGTTCATCGAATTGAACTTCCATGGGTTTGCCCTTTGCCATTACAGCAATTCCCGAGCAACCATCATTGGAAATTGCTTGCTCATATTCTTGCAAATAGCTTTGCAGAATGGGCAGGTCGATTTCTTCCCTATGTAAATCAATATGCTTCGAAACTTTCGAACCATGGCTTGATTCAAGGATAACATCGACCGTGTTACCCAAGAGGTCGGTTAGTTGCAGGAAAATGTCAAAAACATGTTCCTTGGAGACACTAACAGCCAGCATCGGGATATCTTGCTGGGTCAGGGAGTCGGTGAAAACCGTTTTACGGTATCCATTAGAGAAAGAAACATTTAATTCCTCTGCAGGATAAGCTGCCTGAGAAAAAGCAAAGCGGTTAGACATGATTCTGCTTTCTTCTTAAAAACTACACGGGATCCAGTTCAACAAGTTCCAGGTCAGATGGGAATTTAGGAACTCACTGAACACACAAACATATGATGCAAACACTACGAATGCCAGAAACCAAAGGTTCAATTTATTATTAATATTTTTTTCTTGAATGCATTTTCATTAAACAGAGAAAAGAAGATAAATCGGGTTGAATAAAAGCTAATAATCCTAAATATTTACTTGTATTTCCCAAACCATCAAAAGACTAATCGCCCCATCTTTCCCAGCTTGCTTTTTGGGTTGTTTTTAACTGATCAGATTAACCATTCAACTTGGTAAATGGTTCAGTATTAATCAAGTTAAACTCAAAAAATTCAATTCCTATCGCAAGGCCTTTCCTCAGATATTCGATGCAGAAAGTATGATGTTTTTTCATGAAAGAACCCGCTTATGAACACCAGCTTGGTTTTAACTTTTACTCTCCTATTATCTCTACAAAACGCAAAACCAGAACCCCTGCCATTAGTCAGCATGATTCCAAATGGGTACCGGGAAGAGGTCTACAAAGCAGAGAGCCAACTCGGCTTTGTTGCTGTTTCTTCCCAGCCTATTGAGAAAAATGGCAAAAAAATCGGTACCCGATTGCAAAAAGAGACCAATCTTACTCTTCAACGCTTTGGCTCGATTGTTTCCTTGCGCATGATCGAATCGCAAGAAATGGATTTAATTGGAACCGTACAGCGTATCTCTATGAAGCAATTTCAGGGACCTAAGCAAACTTTGGAATTATCTGGTCTAAGAGATGGCACGACCTTTCGCATTTGGGTCGAAAATAACAGCGAAAGAACTATACCTTGGGGTATTGAGGGCTTTGGCCCCTTAGGTAAAGAACAAATGATAAGCGGAAAAAAATGGACTCATGATGAACATCTTCAATTTGATTGTTATCAAGCAGTCGTTAATAGGTTTGTTACTTATGATGTTGTTGCCACAAAAAAAACGCCTAATGATTCTAAAGACCCTGTTGCTTGGACTGTTCTTATGTCTCCCAAAAAAATAATTGCAGGCAATCTATCATTGCAGTTACCTAAAACGCTTTATTTTCTTGATCAAAATCAGACGGTGTTGTTTTCTGAAACTGAAATGGACGGCATAGGCGATATTAGTCTGGTTCGATCTAAATCTGCATTTGTTCCAAATCGTTCGCCCAAGCAGATGTTCGATATAGGTAAAGCTTCTTTTATTCCGATTAACAGGCGTTTACCCACTGCCAGATCTTCAATAAGTGCTTCTTATTTAATAACCGTCCTTGGTTTGCAGGGTGAAAGCCCTTTGGTCGAGGATGAAAGGCAAAAAATTGTAAAAAAAACGAATAACAATTTTATGCTTGAGGTCAGGGCGTTTCGCTTACCTGACGATGTCCCTGCAAGTGCTGCCCCGAGCGCTGAAGAAATGGCCCCGTCCAAGTACATCGATTGGGATAATCCCGCAATCAAGAATTATTCTCGCGAAGTTAATTTTTTGGAAATTGACCCTTGGCGAAAAGCGGTGCTTTTGGAGAAATTGGTCAGGCGCAGAATGATGTTTGATAATCAGGCGCCTTTTGCATGCGCATCTGATATCGCCAAGAATCCCCGGGGGGATTGCAGGCATGCTGCCATTCTTTTGGCTGCATTATGTAGGTCTGAAGGAATACCCAGCAGAATAGCGCATGGCTTGCTTTATGTTGAAAAAAATGGTGAGCCAATGTTCGGCTTTCATATGTGGACTGAGGCCCATGTTCGGGGCAGATGGGTTGCGCTGGATGGTACTATGGGGTTCGGATTTGTTGGGGCAGATCACATTAAAATTTCGCATCACACATACAACGAAATCGAATCTCTGGCCCCAATTGCAAGCTTGCAGAATTTTATAGGGAAAGCGAAAATCCAAGTTGATTAAGGTGCAGGGCTTCCCTTAGCTTTGCCGGTTCCTGGAATTAAATTAGCATCTTGATTTAAAAAAAACATTAGGCCCATGCCTTCAAGAGTGTCATTAGAATCCGGCATTTTTGCAGGTGAAGACCATGTTTGGACGCCCTGGTTTTGGATCGTCCTGCCAAAGTTCATGGCCCAAGATTTTCCTGATGTTGCAGACGAACTTGAAATCATTCCCATTGGAATGGCAGC
>Ga0255094_1001085_pt1 | contig 12489 bp, 10 predicted proteins | sample Colum_Law_RepB_8_2_FD_188434 | JGI IMG/M metagenome (GOLD analysis project Ga0255094, IMG submission 188434) | Freshwater microbial communities from Columbia River, Oregon, United States - Colum_Law_RepB_8d | ecosystem: Environmental > Aquatic > Freshwater > River | place: USA: Oregon...
GCGTTCTTTTAACCGCAGGTTAAAAAACCGAACATGTGAAGCCCGCAAGACGGCGACCGCAAAGCGGGAAGGCCCAAATAAAAAATATCATGAAGAATATAATTAGGGCGATGCCTTTCAGGCTGATATTATTTTTAAATCCTATTTTTATTGTACCTTTTGTGAATGTATTTAATACGATTTATACTATTATTACTTATTTATCCTTTGCAGGCACAGTTATATACAGTTAACGGCACTTGCTTGCTCAGCACATCCTATTGCGGTGGCATAGCACCTTCACATGAAGAATATGCGCGGCTAACTGCTGCTAAACCCTATGCCGGTAAAGTATTGTACATTAAATACGGACGAACTAATACACATACACAAAAGCCCCTAGCACAAAGTGTATGTGATAGTCTTGGTAGATTTCAATTTAAAGTAAAACCAGGCATATACTGTATTGTACAGGCAGAACACAACATAAGTTTAACAAGTTTGCAAAAAAAAATACAGGGACAGTATTTACAAAGTAATTCGGCATGCCTTAAACAGTGGTGGCAAAAAGGGTTATTGCTTGTTAAGGTAAATTCAGATACAACTGTTAAAGTACTAGAGTTTCATCAAGGTTGCTTTAAACCTGGTGATATTCCATGTATTGATTATTTTGGGCCGATGCCGCCCTAATAATGCCAATTAATAATCTTATTAATTTGAGGTTTTAATTTGTTTGGATTTAAAGAAAGTGTAATTTATTAAGTATGATTTGGGCGATGTTTTTTGTTTTTGTTGGAATTATTTTTAGGGCAATGCCTTCGGCCCGGGCTACTGCGGGCTCGCTTTGCTCGGTTGCCTTTGGCGAACCAAGCCCTGTGTATCCCTATCGCATTTTTTTGTTTTAGGTGTTACTTTGGTTTTTAATTGAGTTGTTTTTGGGCGATGTTTTTTTGGTATTATTTTTTTAATGGAGCTATGTTTTGGTGGAATTATTTTTTGGGCGATGCCTTCGGCGCGGGCTACTGCGGGCTCGCTGCCGCTCGGTTGCCTTTGGCGAACCAAGCCCTGCGTATCCCTATCGCGGTAATAATTGAAATTTATACGGGATGAATATTGCTTATGATTAAGGCGATGCCACTATGTCCTTTAAATTCCTCGTTTCTATAATGCCCAGCATATTTTTGTCATTTTAAATTAACAGGCATCTGTATTTTTAATTTGTTGCCCTAATATAAATTTTACATCCAAAACTCTCGGTTATGGGCTCAGCAACAGGTTTAAAATTTAAAAGGCTATTAAGTGCATTGTCTATATAGTTTTTGGTAACCTTTTGTGGCTCTGCGCCATTATTATCTATTGCGCCGCTGTATCGTATTACCCACTCATTGCCATCTTTCCAAATTATAAAAGCCTGTGGCGTGTGCTGTGCATTAAATTGCTTGGCTACATTTTGGCTGGCATCAAACAAATACGGAAAATTAAATTGTCTTTTACGAGCGGTTGCAGCCATGGCTTTTAAATTTTCATTGTTGTAAACAATTGTATCCATACTGTTAATGGCCAGCAGTGGTACGCCTAATGCGGCATATTTTGTACTTAATGCATTAAATCGTTTAGAATACAGTTTTGCAAACGGGCAATGGTTACAAGTAAATACTACTATAAAGCCTTTTGCCTGTTTATACTGTGCCAGTGAAACAACCGAGTCTGCACTACAAGGCAATGTAAAGTTGCTTATGCGCTGCTGTGTATATTGCCACTGCACTTGCCCCTGTAACTTAAATACAGTTACACAAATTAAAAGTAAAATGTAAGGCAAATGCCTATTTATAGCGGTTTTAATGTTTTTGAAAACGTAGTACACTTTGTAATTTACTAATGTCATCTGTAAGCTCCAGGGTATAAAGGCCCGGTGTTAAATCAGAAATATCAAGGCCCTGGCTTAAATCTGGTTTAGGCAGCATAAGCACTGTTCTGCCAACGGCATCATAAATTTTTGCATAATACAAGCGCGCAGGCGCACCCTTATGTAAAATAGTAATATGTTCGTGTGCAGGATTTGGAAACAACGTGTACACAGGTGCTGTATTATTAATGGATAAGCCTGCAATATTATTAACAACAACAAACTGACCCATCATGCCATCATCTTCATGGTTGGCAAAATGGCAATGGTACATAAAGGGGTGCACTTCATCGGCATAATCATCAAATTTTGCAACAAATGAAACCGACTCACCAACCGGTACAAAAACCACATCTTTCCAGCCCGCCTCATAATTACCAACAGCAGCAGCGCTACCATTACGATCAACAATTTTAAATTCCACATCGTGTATATGAAAGGCGTGGCCAAATACATTGTTGTTTACAATGGTCCATTTTTCAATGGCATTAAGTTTAACCGATTTATTAATTACATTAATGTTAAATGAGGTGTTGTCAAAATTAAAAGGTATGGGGTTGGGGCCGGGGTTTCCGTTGGTAATTTGCAGTGTACGGTTATTTACGGATTGTGCTGCCGTCCAAAAGGTATTTGTAACCAGGCTATTGGGTAAACTTAATACCGGCGTGCCTGTAGTGGCGCCAACTACAATATGCAGTAAATTAAAATCCATATTATTTAACAGGCTGCCAAACTGCCCCGCAGTAGCGGGCTCTCCGCCCGGAAACCCAAATGCCTGGCCTGAATTAAATGCCTTTAAATCTATACTCGATCCCAGGGTTGCCGTACTTAAATCTATTACAATTTCAACCCGCTCACCAACCATAAGCTTAACGCGAGTTACGGGCACAGGGCTGTTTAACAGGCCACCATCATTAGCAATTATATAAAAAGTACGGTTGTCGCTAAATCCTATATTATAACCACGTTCAACCTCGGCATTTAAAATTCGTAAGCGAACCATTTGTTTGGGTAAGGTAACCGAGGCGTTACGTACACCATTACACAGTAAATAATCGCCATAGGCTGTGTTGTTAACCACAAACTGGTTGCTGGCATCAATGCGCCGGCTTGTTAATACCAGTGGTAAATCGTCTTTGCCATACGTTCGGGGTAAGTTTAATGCCGACTCGGCAGAGTCACGCACAATTATAAAGCCTCCAATACCTTTGGTAATATGCTCAAGGGTCATATTATGCAAATGGGGGTGGTACCAATAGGTGCCGGCATTATTTGTTACTTTCCAATAGGGTTTCCATGTTGTACCGGGGGGTATTACCTGGTGAGGGCCGCCATCCATTACTGCGGGCAAATGCATGCCATGCCAGTGTATAGTAGTGCTGTCATTTAATTCGTTTTTAACATTAAGGTTAACCGTATTGCCTTTTTTAAATAGTAACGTAGGGCCCCAAAAATTAGCATTAATGCCGCCGGTTATGGTTTGCTGTCCCGAAAAAATTTGTTTAAAGGTGTCTTTAACCGCAATATTAAAATTTACCCCGCTTAGGGTATCAGGTATCCATAAGGCATTGTATTGCGCTTTAAAAGAAACATTGCAAAGTGTTAAGGCTGTAAATAAAAAAAATGCTTTTAGTGTCATGGCTTAAAAGTGCAAATAATATTTTAAAAAATGTGGAATATAATTTTTGTATTTTTTTAGGGTGATGTGTTTAAGGATTATTTGATTTTTTAGAGTGTGTTTTTTGTGGTTCGTTTTTTTGTTGTGATTTTAATTTGGGTATTGCCTTCTGATTAGAATTTTTTTTTTGGATAATTAGAATTTTTTGGGCGATGCCTTACGGGCCCGGGCAACTCCAGGCTCGCTGCCGCTCGGTTATTGCTTTGCAATGAACCAAGCCCTGCGTATCCCTATCGCAATTTTTTTTGTTGTTTTTTTTTGGTTGATAATTTTAGTTTTTTGGTGGAATTATTTTTTGGGCGTTGCCTTGAATAGAATTTTTTTTGGATAATTAGAATTTTTTGGGCGATGCCTTTCAGGCCCGGGCTACTCCGGGCTCGCTGCCGCTCGGTTATTGCTTTGCAATGAACCAAGCCCTGCGTATCCCTATCGCAATTTTTCTTTGTTAAATTAGTTTTATTGAGTTGTTTTTGGGCGATGCCTTTCAGGCCCAGGCTACTCCGGGCTCGCTTTGCTCGGTTGCCTTTGGCGAACCAAGCCCTGCGTATCCCTATCGCGGCTTAATAATAATAGTATATAATGCCTTAGCCGGCTGTAGGGGCGTAGCGTTCTTTTAACCGCAGGTTAAAAAACCAAACCTGTGAAGCCCGCAAGACGGCGAACGCAAAGCGGTAAGGCCCAAATAAAAAATATCATGATGAATATAATTAGCGCGAAGCCTTCTGCTGAACTTTTAGGGATTACGTTGCGTTATAAAACATCATGCGCAAGGCTCCCCTTCGGCAAATATCTATGGCAGTATTAATTTTTAAATTGTATTTATTTTAAAAACAGTTTTTTTATTAAAACTCGTTTAACCCTTACACTATTTACTGTTAGTTAATTGCTTAAACATTGGTTTTTAAAAACAGTTTTGTTTAACGACCTTTGCGCCGCTTATGCGTTACTTTATTTTAGCATTAATGTTTTGCAGCCTGGGTTTGGGTTTGTTAAATTTTTTTTATCAGCATGGCCGTGCCATAGATACCACCCTGCCCAAAATACACGAAGATTTTAATCCTGCCTTAATCCGCCTGCGTAACATTACGCAATTACTGCAGTACTGTGACAGCCTTTACGGCAACCACAGCATAGCGCGTACCGATTCGCTGGCCTTTGCCAATATTATATCGCATACTGTACGCCAACGCTTTTACCACGGCTTAAGCACCTACAGTTTTAACGATAACTGGGTACTGTATGCCCTGCAATGGGTACACCCCCACAGCCGGGCCATAGTAAATGAAAATGATATTTTAAAATATAATCAGGCCCTGTGCAGCCAACAAGCCATTGTGGGCATGATGGCTTTAAAACAAAAGGGCTTTACCTTTAGAAAGGTAGGTTTTAAAAGCAAAAACGGCCAAGGCGGGCATTTTACCTACGAAATACGCTTACGCGATGGCTGGCATTATTACGATGTAGATAAAGAGCCCAATGCAAAGGTATTAGAAACAGAGGGGCGGCCCAGTATTTCAAACCTGGCGCAAAATGATACCTTACGCCGTACAGCTTATGCCAAAAACGGAACAGGTGTTAGCGATGATTTAATACCCTATTACAATACCAATTTTACACCCAATACTTTTCCGGCCCGCAATATGCTTTTGTTTCAGCGCTTATGCCAGTTTGCGGCATACAGCCTGTGGCTTGTATGGGGTTTAATATATTACTGGCGCTATGCCCGCTAAAACAGTCATTTTTGTATCGTACGACGGCCTTACCGATGCCCTGGGCCAAAGCCAGGTGCTGCCCTATGTAATAGGCTTAAGCCAAAAAGGCTATGCCATGCATGTTGTATCGTTTGAAAAGCTCCGGGCCCTTAATGACCCCAAAACCGTACAAGCATTATGCAACAGCCATGGCATTACCTGGCATGCCCGCCGCTATCACAAATGGCCCCCACTGCTTTCAACCTTATTTGATTTTGTAATAATGTACCGCCGTGTTAAAGCCCTGCAGGTAAAATTTGGGGCAAGCTTGGTACATGCCCGCGGGTATATTGCAGCCCTGGCAGCCCTGCGCCTTAAACGCCGCAAGGGCATTGCCTTTATTTTTGATATGCGCGGCTTTTGGGCCGATGAAAAACGCGATGCCGGCGCCTGGCCCAAAAACCATATTGTGTACGAGCCGGTTTACCGGTTTTTTAAACGGCAAGAACAGGCCTTTATGCACGAAAGTTGTGCCGCCATTAGTTTAACGCATGCCGGCAAAGCCGCTATTTTGCAGCGCATGCCCCAAATAGCACAAAGCCATATACAGGTTATACCCTGCAGTGTAGATACCCACTTGTTTAACCCCCAAAACATTTCTGCCTCCACATTACAAGCCCTGCGCCGGCAATTGCAAATACCCCTAGATGCACCGGTAATATCGTATCTGGGTTCGGTTGGTACCTGGTACATGATACCCGAGTTAATGCGCCTAATGGCCCTGTACATACAGCAAAATGCCGAGGCGCATGTTTTATGCATTTGCCCTAATGGGCATGCATACATTACCGCACAGGCCCAAAAGCAGGGTATTGCCCACAGGCTGCATGTTGTGGCAGCCCAAAGGGCACAGGTGCCCGCCTATTTGGCTTTAAGCAGCGTTTCGGCTTTTTTTATACGCCCCAGCTATTCAAAAATATCAAGCAGCCCCACCAAGCAGGGCGAAATTATGGCCCTGGGCATACCCTGCATTTGCAACAGTGGTGTGGGCGATACCGCAGCCATTGTACAACAGTACCGCAGCGGCGCTGTACTTACCGCATTTAATGATATTGCTTACCAAAAGGCCATTGCCGATTTACGCCATTGTGCAGATACCACTGCAATACGCCAGGGTGCATTACAGGCCTTTGATTTACAAAGTGCTATTGATAAGTATGCCGGCATTTACCAATTACATAATTAAAATTTAGCGTACTTTATAACATGTGCGGCATTTGCGGATTTTTTGATACCAGCCACAGCACCGGCGCAGCGCAGCTAGAGGCCATGACCTTAACCCTGCAGCACCGCGGGCCCGATGGCAGCGGCACGCAAGTTTTTAACAGCCCCCACGGCAGCCTGGGTTTAGGGCACCGGCGCTTGTCTATTATTGAGTTAAGCCCACTGGGTAAACAGCCCATGGCCTTTAAGCATTTATGGGTAAGTTTTAATGGTGAAATTTACAACCATGCCGAGCTGCGCCAGGAACTTGAGCAATTGGGCCATTGTTTTACCAGCCACTCCGATACCGAAGTATTACTGCAAGCCTATGCCCGCTGGGGCAATGCTGCCATTAGCCGTTTTACGGGCATGTTTGCCTTTGCCCTTTACAACAGCCAAACCCAAAGCCTGTTGCTGTGCCGCGACCGGGCCGGTGTTAAGCCCCTGTTTTACTACTGCCATAAGGGCCTGTTGTTATTTGGCTCTGAGCTTAAAGCCTTAACCGCCCATACAGATTTTAAAAAACAACTTAACCCGCAGGCGCTTGAAGCCTATTTACAATTGGGCTATGTGCCCGCGCCCCACTGCATTTGGCAAAATACCTATAAATTACCGGCGGGGCATTACCTGCATATTAACCTAAACCAGCCCCTAGCGGCCGATACGCTAAAACCGCAGTGCTACTGGGATATCTGCCATGCCTATAACAAGCCTGTAAATGAAATTTCTTACGCCGAGGCCCTGCATGAAACCGAAGCCCGCCTGTATAAAGCCTTTAGCTACCGCATGGTGGCCGATGTGCCGGTAGGTATTTTTTTAAGCGGGGGTTATGACAGCTCTACCGTAGCCGCCCTGCTACAAAGCCAAAGCCACAGGCCTTTAAAAACCTTTACCATTGGAGTGCCCGACATAGGCCTTAACGAAGCCCCACAGGCAGCGGCCATTGCAAAACACCTGGGCACCGAACATTACAGCGCCTATTGCACCGAAGCCGAAGCCCTTGCGCTTATAGCCCAGGTACCCTATTATTTTGATGAGCCTTTTGGCGACAGCTCGGCCCTGCCCACCATGCTGGTAAGCCGCCTGGCGCGGCAACAGGTAACCGTAGCATTAAGTGCCGATGCCGGTGACGAACTTTTTGCCGGCTATAACCGCTACAGCTACGTAATGCGTTTAAGCGGCAGCTTACGCCAAAGCCCGCAAAGCCTGCGCCGCATATTAGCCGCCCTGCTGCGCAGCAAGCCCCTGCGCCATTTGCCCATACTACGCCACCAGCCCCACTACCACCACCGCCTGCAAAAATTACAGCAATTGGTAGAAGATCCCTCGGCACGTACCTTTATGTGGCGCCTGTGCAGCCAGTACAGTGATGCCGAACTGCAGCGCCTAATACTGCAGCCCGCCGGCCTGCCCCCCACCCTGTTTAACAGCCATGCCCTAAACAACAGCAACGATACCTTAAGCTACATGCTGTCGCTTGATTACAAAACCTATTTATGCGATGATATTTTACAAAAGGTTGACCGGGCCACCATGCACGTTAGCCTTGAGGGGCGCGAACCCTTTTTAGACCATGAGCTGGCCGAATGGGTAGCCACCCTGCCCGGTAATTTTAAATACTACCGAGGGCAAAAAAAACGTTTATTAAAAGCTATTAACCATAAATACCTGCCCCAACGTTTAATGAACCAGCCTAAAAAAGGCTTTGCCGTACCCCTGGCCCGCTGGCTGCAAAACGAGTTAAAATCCGATGTGCAGTACACCCTTGGCCCCAAACTGCCACCACAGCTTAATGTACAGGGGGTACAAGCCGAGCTGCAAGCATTTTTTGCAGGGCATAACGAAAGGGCTAACCGCATTTGGTATTTATACATGTTTAGTAAATGGTATGCGCACTGGGCTTAAGCATATTTTAATAATTTGCCCCTATCCTGAAAATAGGGCTCCTAGCCAAAGATTAAAATATGAACAATATTTTAGTTCGTGGCGTAATGAAGGCTTTAAAATTGAAGTAAGTTCATTTGTAAGCATAGCACTGTGGTCTAAGCTATACATTAAAGGGCATTGGTATATAAAAATTTTTCAAACATTAAAAGGCTATTACAATAGAATTAAAGACTTAAAACGTTTGCCAAAGTATGATATTATTTATATATCCCTTTGGGTAACACCATTTGGTTGGCCACTTTTTGAATACTTGTTTTACAAAAGAAACAAAAATATAATATACGATATTGATGACCTTGTGTATTTGGGACATAGCAGTAAAGCCAATCGCTATTTTAAAATAATAAAGGGGCAAAAAAAAATGCCTTATTTAATGGCAAAAGCAAAACATGTTATTGTGTGTACCCCAATGCTTGAAGCTTATGCGCGTAAGTTTAATTCCTTGGTTAGCGATATTTCATCAACTATAAATACTGATATTTATGTGCCTGTTAACACATACACACAATCAAATCCTATTGTATTGGGATGGAGCGGCAGCCACAGTACAGCGCCCTATTTAAAATTATTAGCACCGGTTTTATTACGTTTGGCAAAAGTTCGCAATTTTAAATTAATAGTAATGGGTGATGCAAATTTTAATATTGACGGATTACAACAAATACAGGCACTTGATTGGAGTGAAGAGATTGAACTTAAAACACTACAGAGCTTTGATATTGGTTTATACCCATTACCTGATGAGCCATGGGTGCATGGTAAATCAGGTTTAAAAGCATTGCAGTATATGGCTTTAGGTATACCAGCCATTGCAACTGCAATAGGCGCAAATTATCGTATAATAGAACATGGCATATCGGGTATTTTAGTTCATAACGAAGACGAATGGTTTTACCAACTTTGTAAACTTATTGACAATGCCGCTTACCGTAAACAAATTGGCTTAGCCGGCAGGACTTGTGTTGAAGCCTATTATTCGGTAAATGCTAATAAAGCACATTATTTAAAAATTTTAAATACCTTGGCTAATGGCTGATGATTTAATTGGCCCCATAGATTTTTTACTGGCGCCCATATATTTAATTATTTTTTCATTTATAGCCAAAAGGTTTAAAAACAAAAATCTAAAAGCCGGGCCCTATTACCGGTTTTATTTACAGGGCCTATGGGTCAAAATGCTGGGCGGCCTGGCTGTATGTTTAATTTATGCCTATTACTACAAAGGGGGAGATACCCTTAATTATTTAACTGAAGCCCGTACCTATGTTAATGTGTTTTTAGAGGGCGATTATAACATGCTTTGGGAGCTTATAAATTTTAAAACCTATCCTATTTCATTCTCAAATTATCAACAATACAGTAATTGCCAAATGGTATTCAGAGACAATTCATATTATGAGCATTTTACATCGGCTTTAACCGCCCCTTTTTGTTTACTGGGTTTTAAAAGTTTTTTTGCAACCACTTTAATTTTAGCCTATATAAGTTATTTTGGTATTTGGCGCCTTTACATAGTATACCTATACTATTTTCCTAACCTGTACCGCCCATTAGCTTGGGCCATATTACTAGTGCCCTCGGTGTTTTTTTGGGGCTCGGGCCTGTTAAAAGACACCTATACCTTTTCGGCCTTATGCTGGTATATCTATGCCTTTTTTAGGCTGTTTATACAAAAGCAATACCGTTTTAAATATATATTGGCCTTGATGGTAGCAGCGTATATAATGGTTAGCATTAAACCCTATATATTATTTGCCGCCCTGCCCGGTACAATATTATGGTTATTTTTTAACCGTTTAAATAATATACAAAATATAGCCTTACGCCTGCTAAGCTTTCCGGCAATTATTATAATTGTATTTACATTAGTAATTGGTAGTATGGCCCTTTTGGGCGATTATTTGGGCGAATACGCCTTAAATCAGGTATTAAACAAAGCCGAAAAAACCCAAAAAGATTTTGCATATAACGAGGCCTACGGGGGTAATAAAATAGATATTGGCGAGTTTGATGCCAGCCTCAGCGGTATATTACAAAAAGCACCTAAAGCTATAAGCGTGGGCTTGTTTCAGCCTTTTATATGGAAAGTCAATAATATTGTAATGGCATTTGCCGGGCTTGAAAACCTTTTTATTTTATCCCTAAGCCTGTATGTGTTGTTTAAGGTTAAACTAAAACGCCTGATACTTAGTTTATTTTCGCATCCCTTGTTTATATTTTCATTTTTATTTGCCCTGTTTTTTGCTTTTTCGGTAGGCTTAACAACCGCTAATTACGGGGCCTTGGTGCGTTTACGCATACCCTGTATGCCCTTTTATTTATGCTCACTTATAATGCTGTTACAGTTAAAAACTAAACCGTAAACTTTTACAATAGCAATTAATTAAATTACCTTTGTGTTTAACCCTATTGTGGAATACGAAATTAAACCCCGGCACCCCTTAAACCCCGGCTTTAGCGAGCTTTGGCAAAACCGTGAACTTTTATACATGTTTGCCCTGCGTGATATTAAAGTAAAATACAAACAAACCTATTTGGGCATAGCCTGGGCCCTGCTACAACCCGGGCTTATGACGTTACTGTTTACCTTGGGCCTGGGCCGTATTATTAACGTATCTACATGCAATGGCCTTAATTACCCCGCTTTTGCCCTAAGCGGTTTTGTATTATGGAATTTATTTGCCACCGGCCTAAGCAATGCAGGTAACAGCATGGTTAGCAATGCCGCCATAATTAAAAAAATATATTTTCCGCGCCTGGTAATTCCTGTTTCAAGTTTTTTAGTAGCCTTTGTAGATTTTACTATTGCCCTGTGCATTATGCTGCCTGTTATGCTGTTTTTAGGCAATGGCCCCGTTTTGGCAGCTTGGTTATATATGCCACTAAGTATACTGCTATGCTTTTTAGCCGCCTTTGGCTTGGGTACGTTTTTATCGGCTGCCAATATTAAATACCGCGATGTACGCTATGTATTACCATTTATTACGCAGGCCCTGTTTTTTGCAAGCCCTGTAATATATCCCTTAAACCTTAACCCACAGGCCTGGTACACCATACTTATTAGGTGTAACCCCATGTATGCCCCGCTTGAGCTGTTTAGGGCTGCCTTTGGCTACAACATAAACGCCATGCACTTATGGCCCAGTATAGCCTGCAGCCTGTTTTTTGTGGCTTATGGCCTGTATTACTTTAAAAAAACCGAACATTTTTTTGCTGATTTGGCATGAGCAAGCCCATACTTGAAATACAGCATATTGGTAAAAAATACCGCATACAGCAAAGCCGGCAACCCTATATTAGCCTGCGCGATTCTATTGGCCAGTGGTTTAAACCCAAAAGTCAAAGCCAAGATTTTTGGGCCCTAAACGATGTTAGCTTTACCGTAAACGCGGGCGATACCATTGGTATTATTGGTAAAAATGGTGCCGGAAAATCTACTTTATTAAAAATACTGTCTCGCATTACACCACCTACAACTGGTAAAGTAATTTCCAGAGGCCGTATAGCCAGCCTGCTTGAAGTAGGTACTGGCTTTCATCCCGAATTAAGCGGACGCGAAAATGTATTTATGAACGGCTCAATACTAGGTATGCGCCGTGGCGAAATTAAAACCCATTTTGATGCTATTGTTGATTTTGCCGGTGTAGCCCAATTTATTGATACACCCCTTAAACATTACAGCAGCGGTATGCAATTACGTTTAGCATTTGCAGTTGCAGCATTTTTACAAAACGAAATTTTAATAATTGATGAGGTATTAGCCGTAGGCGATGCCGAGTTTCAAAAAAAATGCTTGGGTAAAATGGATGAGGTGAGTAAAAGCGGGAGAACAGTATTATTTGTTAGTCATAATATGGCTTCAGTTAAATCGCTTTGTAAAAAAGGCCTGGTTTTAGTAAATGGTAAAATCGAATTTCAAGGCACACAAACTAACTCCATAATCTTTTATCAAAATAATTACAATACTGCAAATGTATTTAACCATAATGGTACAATTGAAACAGCCCCCGGTAATAGTAATATAC
>Ga0255094_1001088_pt1 | contig 12460 bp, 10 predicted proteins | sample Colum_Law_RepB_8_2_FD_188434 | JGI IMG/M metagenome (GOLD analysis project Ga0255094, IMG submission 188434) | Freshwater microbial communities from Columbia River, Oregon, United States - Colum_Law_RepB_8d | ecosystem: Environmental > Aquatic > Freshwater > River | place: USA: Oregon...
CTCCAGCCCATACGTTATTAACGGCTGGGTCAGAGTTGATGTGAGCGAAGTTCCAGCCTAGGTTTCCAGACTCTGCACGCAGGTCGTGGGAAACTTCTGGGTGGATACCGCACCAGTAGTAAGAGCCGCGGCGAGCCTTGGCCTTATTAGCACGGAGTTTAGCGACAGCCCTACGGATGTCTGCTGAATCAATTGTTGCGGCTGCAGTAATTGTTGCGGTGCTTGTAGCAGTGCTACCACCATAAATTACGTTAGTTCCGCCGACAAGAGTTGTTGAAACAACTTTGTCAATAGAATCAGCAAGGTTGTATGCAATGATATTTGCAATTGCTGGGTCTACGTCTGCTAGTGAGAATAACTCAAGAGCACGGGTAACAAGAACAGCATTACCATACTCGTTAAGAGTAATGGTTACTGATGTTGGAGTTGTTAGAGCAACTGCATCTGGGTCAGTTGTCTCTGTTAGTGTTGAAGTTTTTGCATCCAAATCAACATAGCGCTGTAGCACTACAGTTGAACCTGGGATTGCTTGACGGGCAGGACGCTTATCTGCGACAGAACGAAGTAGTGGTTCTGAACGGAGAGCGAACTCGAGAAGACGGTCATACGCCTTCTGTACGAGACCTGCGCCACCAACTGTTCCACCGAGAGATGTACTCGCGGTTGATGTAAATTGTGACATTAGTTTTAGTCTCCTTGACTATGAACGGATTATTGTTGTGACTGAAGTATAGATAGTAGCTCTTCCGCTGAAGTAGCTTGTTTCATGCGTTGCTCTACATCTAGCCCTCTGTCAGGTGTCAAAGCACCTTGTGTCAGGACATCTTGATGGCGAAGCCGTGCAAGGTCCTGCTGACTTACTGGTGCTTCTTGTTCCGCTACCTTGATTCCAAACAAGTCTGCGTTATCATCGAGCCAGTTAGAAACTGACTCCTCGTTAACATCATCCAAGTCTTTCATCACAAGGCGTGCGGCTTTCTCATTGACACCCTTTTTTGCTAGGACTTCTTTGACAATTCGCTCACGCTGCACCTTGGATAAACCCTCAAGTTGCTCAGTGAGTTCCTTGATTCTCTTTTCGTCTGCACGCTTGGCTTTGCGTAACTTTTTTAATAAGTCACTGCCGTCGCCTGTATACTCTTGAGTATCTTGGTCATCGTCTTCTTCATCATCCCAGTAGTTGTTGCTCATAGCAACCACCCTTCTATTCGTTGTTAGTCGCAAGCCTCAAGTCTATTCGGGGAAATAGGTTGGCTCTTGCTATCGGTCTAATACGCTGGCGGGGCCGATGGGTCCGCTCAGGATTCTAGTATTGTCCGCCTGTTGCTGTTCCTAGTGAACCTCTGCCTACGCCAGACTGTCCACTAAACTCAGCTATTTCTCTACCAATTAAATTTTTACGCTTACGTTGTGCTGAGGCAAGCGTGTTAAACACTTCTTGTTCTCCCTCTGCAAGTCCGTATGTTTCCATACTTTTGCCATAGAGACCAGAAAGCTTTTCAGCCGTAGGCAGGATATCAGCAATCGTGGCATAACCACGTTGCGCTTCTGCTTGAGTAATGCCTTGTGCTGCAAGTTGCTCAGCGACAGGTACTCCAACATTAATACCTTGTAGTCGGCCTGCTGAGCCAATCTCAGCCGCTGCTACTTGACGCTCAATCTTCTGCAACTGTTGATTTGGGTCAAGAACATAAGCAACTAAATCATTTTGTCCAATACCATAGAAGTCACGAAGAGTCTTGGTAATGGCTGGGTCAGCATTTTGTACTCGTTGAACAGCTGTAACAACACGCTGAGATAACTCAGCAGGGGACATATCATTGCTAATAAACTGAGACACGTAATCATCTGTGTCAAATTGTTTTAACCCATATGCACGTAATGTCTGGCGATAACTATCTTCTAAATTAAGATATTGAGCAGGTGTAAGGACTTGTAAGTTTTTCTTTATACGCTCTTCATTTGCCCTGAATCTACGTTTGTAATCTTCTGTTTCTTGTAAGGCAAAGGTAATTGTTGACTCAGTTGCGCCTTCTTGAGCAAGACGTTTAATTGTGGGCAAAAGCCCTGTAAGATTATATTTTGTAAATCTATCAGTAAGAATATCCATGATAGACTGACGTTGCATTTGCTGGTCTTTTTCGCGCTGGGCTTGAGCCTCGGCATATTGTTTAGCCAAGATATCGGAAGCACCCATACCACCAGCAGCAGGGGTTGCTGGTATAAATACATTACCAGCCACATTTAAATTGCCACTTGCTGCATTAGCAGCGTTAGCAGCAGCCAATGCTGCTGCAGCATTTCTTGCTGCTAGTTCTGCTGCTGCCTTTTCTGCTGCAGATTTGTTTGCTGCAGCTGCTGCTGCTTTATTCGCTGCATCTAATGCTGCTTGAAGTCTAGCTTGTTCTGCAGCGGCTTTAGCAGCCGCTTCTGCTGCTGCCTTTTCTGCATCAGCTTTTGCTTTAGCTGCTGCTGCTTCCGCTGCTTTTCTTGCTGCTTCAGAAGCATCTAAATCAGCTAAAATCTTTGCTCTAGCTTCACCTTCACGGGCTTCACGGGCAAGGCGTTCTGCTTCTGCAAGTGCAGCTTCTGCTTCTTTTGCTGCGGCAGCTGACTCAGTATCATAATCACGAGAAGGAGTAGGTCTATCTTTTTCTTCTCCCATACGAAAACGAGCAGGGTCAAAAGAAGGTGCTGTATTTCTTTCTTCTAAAAATTCTTCTACTGCTATCTTAGTAGGATTTCTTTTCTCAGCCACTATACAAGCCCCATATCTGTAAGTACTTTATAAGAAAGATTATCAATAGTAGTTCTCGCATTATTAGTTTTTTCCCACTCAGGAGTCATACGTAGTTCTTTCTCAAACTGCCATAATGGCTTGACGGATGGTTTGCCATTAGCATCTACATACTGTAAAGCAGAGCGCAGGCGAGGGTCATCATAAGTTATAGAGTCTGCATCTCTTTCAAGAACTGAAGCAATAGCTCCTTTGTAAGCAGAGGCTAATGAGTCAATTGAAATTCCAGCTCTTAGTTGTTCGGCATATCCAGGGAATGCACTAGCTGCAAGATTACGCACCTCGTCCTGAATATCCTCAGTAGTAGTGTTTCCTAAAAATAAATCTTGTGACTTTTGGGCCCAGTATTTGTTATCTAAATATTGCATTACGCCAAACGAGTTAGCATAAGATTTTAAGTCTGAAGTATCTCCAAGGACTTCTCCCCCATAGCCAGTTACTAGATTAGAATTAACAATTAATTGTCTAAGTTGATTCTCATCCATGCCTGAGTTATAGGCTGTCTTAGCTAAGCCATCAAATAGCTTAGCATCCATCTTAAGTCCGCCAGAAACTAAACTTTTACGTGTTGCTAGTTTATATTTATTCAGGGCATCTAGATATGCACCTTCTTGGGAACGCTCAGCCATCTGTCTAGCACGGGCTGTGGCACTATTATTGCGGTAGAAATTACTCTTTAATATGTCAGCACGCATACCATCAATGTCGCCTGCTTCCCATTTTTTCCAGGCTGACTCAAGCATGGTATCCCCTAGGCTTGCCATTGCTTGAAGCATTTCAATCTGGGCAGCAATCTCAGGGTTTGCTAAAGCTGCTGCCTTAAATGTGTCAGCAGTAGTAGGTCCAGTATATCCACCGTCATCTACAAGAGGTCCGCCTTCGCCTGGTTTTGCCACTAGATACCTCCTGACATAATCTTCTGAAATATGTCGAGGCCTTCAAATGCCTGACGACGTGCTAATAATTCTGGAGTTTCTTCTTCAAACTTCTGTGTAAGCTTAGACTCAAACTTTTCTTGACTGAATCCACCAGTAGTCTTAGATACATTCTCTAGCTTACCAGTCTTAGGATTACGAACTTTTTCAGTCTTTGTCACTACACCCTTTTGGATAATCTTATCTGCCATGTCTAGGGCTTCTTGTAATTCTACATCATTTAACTTTTTGCCCCTGGTTTTGATAGCAAATGCTTGAGCAACTTCAGCAAGAGTTCCTTTGTCTACTTCACGAATCTGACGTTGTATGTTAATATCAGTTGCTGAAGCGCCTTGCATTGACATATTAAGAAGTTCTAATGGGGTAATCTTTGGACCTTTTCCACCTCTATATATTTCAGCTGCTTGGTTTACAATATCTTTCCATATTTCATAAGCACCTGGCTTACCAGAATTACTACGGCCAATAAGCTGTAGATAACTCATAACCTGATTCTGAACACTAGGATTAGACCAGAACTCACTATACATTTCTTCTGCAGATTTTGTATTAGTTGCTACAATTTTAGCTTCTCCACCCATACCTTTTAAATCAGAAACTCCAGGGGCAGTCGGTCTTGCTGGGGCTTTCTTGCCTTTTTTAGTTACCTTCTCGCCTAAGTATACACTTTTGCCGCTGCTTACTCCTGCGCCCGCGGTGGTAAGTATGGCAATAGCCTGCTCTCTTGTTACGCCCATGGCTGCCATAAACGCTAGTATTGCTGCTTCATCAATCACTTGCCAACTCCTAAGTATCTATCGTATATAGGGTCTTGCTCTAAATATCTATCGTATAAGTCAGAGAATCCTATGTCTTCATTTTTAAGACGAAGGGCTACGGCGGACATAAGTATCTTCAAGTCAATGTTTTCTTTGGCATCTATACTTTTAGAAGAGCGCATCGCTAACCTAGAAGCTACAAACCCACGCATTTCAAGATAACCAATTACGGATTTCCAAGTATTATTCTCAGCATTATCCTTCATGAAGGTAGGATTGCTGACAATCTTCTGTAGTCCTTGAACAAACCTAATAGTCTTTGTTCCATCTGTATCTAGATAATCTACATACCAAGCGCTAGGCTCACCTGTAGGCTTACCAGTAACTGGGTCAAGCTTGCTTGCAAGAGCTGTAATAGTAGCAGTCTTTAGTATCTTTAAGTCTTCGGCTCCATTAGCATCAACGGTTGTTAAGCCACGACTACGGAGTTGTGAATCAACATAGCCCTGAATCTTACGGAATCTAACCCAACCTTCACGGGCTTGGTTACGTTGAATAGCTTCCTTTGGGTCAAGTGCTCCACGAAATTTCTCTGCTGTGCCTGGTGATACAGAAGTCTGTTCTTGCCACCAGTATGCAATAGGAGAAAAATCTGGTTTCTTAGAACCGCGAGTAATTAAACCAACCAATGAAGGATTTAAGTCTTTTACTTCTGAGATTAAGTCTGCATATCTCTTAGCATTCTTAACATCTGTCATCGTAGAAGCAGAGCCGTACTTGTTCTCAGATAATGATAAAGCAAAACTAAAGAATTCAGGGTAATCTTCTAGGAACTTTTCGTTTGCCCGAAGACCATAGTTCTCATTATACTGACGATACTTCTCAATGTACATACGATAAGGACTCTGGAACTGAGGTGCGAACGGAAGAATAAAGTTAGCCCATGAACGGGTATTATATAGGGCATCAGTCATCTTCTTTATTTCTATATCCGTTTTATACGGAGTCCCATTTTCTTTAGCTTTTTGTTGTTCAGTTAGCCAAATAGAAGTAAACATTCTAGCATATGTAGAGTTATCCATACCTTGAGCACGCTCTACTTGACGCTTTGCCCAGGTTGGAAGTATCTCTGTATATATATTATCTGGTGGACCATATGGAAATGCCCAGCTAACTACAGCTTGCAACTCAGGTTGTAGCTTCATTATCTGTGAAACAGGGATAGTAAAATAAGGACCTACGCTTAAAGCAATTGGGTTACCCATAAATACTACATCTAATGAACGCTTACTAATACCTACTTGGTCTAAACTTTTTAGGCCCTCGCCAAGAAGTGGTAGTTTTTTCAAAGATTCTGGCACCTGTAACCATATTGTTTCATCACCCTTTAGGGTGCTATATGGTGGGACTGGGTCGCCGTTTTCATCAACAATTAACCCTGAGCGCTCTGGTGCAAAGTATAGTGCTCCAGCTCGGGAAAATATATAAGGCTTATCTCTAGTAATCTTAAGCCAGGTTTTGATTGCATTCTCTTGTGCTGAAAAGAATGGAGAAATAAAGCGCAAAGCTTGAGCTAGATTTGTTCGGCGCTCAACGTTGTAAAGGATTTCCTTTACTCCCTTGAGTGCGTCAGCCCTTGCGCCTGCTTCTATATTACTTGCAATCTCGTTAAACTCATCAGCAGTAAAACGCTTCTTGTTAAGAAACTCATAGGTGGTAAATCGTGTTTGTGCGGAACGTTGATATATTTCATCAAACAATGGATTACGAGCCCAGGCATCTTCAGGCATAGAGCCAATAATCTTAAATGATTTATTAATAAAACGTTTAATCATACCAACGCCTTGACGATTTATATTTTCTTCAAGTAGAAAACCATGCACGGTAGGAAGTTTGTCTGGATTCTTAATAGCATCGCGTAAGAATTGTTGTGTTACTAAACCATTTTTCGCTAACTCTTCTGATATACCACTGCCTGACGGCATGTAGTTATCCATAAAACCTTTAACTGTTCCTACGTATTCTAAAGATTCTTCTCTAGATAAACCTAAACGGGCACGAAGTTTTCTTCCCTCAGCGCTAGTCTCTAGCCAGTTAGCTACAGAAATAATGTCTGCATCTGGCTTCAATAACTCTTTAACCACCGCGGAATTTGCGAATGGCTTGTTGATAGCATCTGCCCATTCTTGATAGTAGTTATCCATATCAGGGGTAATCTTGCCACGTGAGCCAGTCTTAGCAAATTTAGCTCCATAGATATTACGATAGTCATCTAACACTCGAGCAAAGACACGCTCAGATGAGTTAAGACTACGAAACATGTCGCCTAGTGGTCCACCAAATCCCCCATGTAGACTGAACTGTGAACCATCTGGACTTTCATACATAGATGAAAGTTTAAAATCTTCTTGTCCTAGAATTTTCTTTTGTGTCTTTAGTTTTGTTTTTTCTAAAGCTGTCAGCGCATCGCTATTGGTTTGATATACAGCAAGCTTAGAATCGTATTTAACCTTCTCAGCTATAAGTTGAGCAACTAAATCTGGGTCATCAGGAAACTTCTCTAGTTCCTTTGAGATATTTTTAATCTTTGCTTCATGTTCAGATAGCTCACTTCCAGCTTTTTGCATGCTGGTTTTAATCTCGCCATATGATGAAGGCTTTAGACCATCACGATAATTACCGATATTATCAATTAAACGGGAGCCTTGGTTGTATGTATTCTCTACAAGGTTCTGCATTCCCTGGCCCATATGACGCATAGTTGTCATGGCGCCGAACACTGACATAATACGTAGTTGTGAATCTATTGCGTTACGTATAGGATAACCACCACGTAGAAGCACAGAGGCTTTCCATAGGTCGTTAAGAAATTCTAATGATTCAATGCTACCGCCATATATTTCATACGCAGTTTTAAAAGGACCTGCATTAGACTTTAGCACTTTTTCGATTGCATTAAAATCAGCTATAGGATATAGGTTAGCTGTCTGAGATTCAAAGAAAGCTAACCTTATATTAGTGTCAGTAATGCTATCATACACATAACCAACTTCTTTCATTTCTTTTAAGAAACCATTTTTTAAAGATGTATGCTGGTCAAAAACACTCTTTACTTGGTCAGTACTCAACTGATATCTAGTACCGATAGCAGCAAATCCTGCTTCTTCTAAAGATACTAATACTTCAAGTTTTGATTCTGGGGATATTGCCTCAGCATAACGAGATAAGTAAGATGCGGCTAGCTCCTGGCTAAATAAATCTTTTTTGACTAATTGATTTAGAGTAGCTGTTACTTCCTTGATGGAATCACCCTCATTTAGATTAGTGATACCCGCAGGTACTTCTTTGCCTGGACTGGAAATTTTATAATACAAACGATGGAACGGGGTAGGTTGATAGATTTCTACTGTAGGCTGTATAATGCCTTCATCAATCAAACCAGCTGAGCGTGCAGTGGCAATCTCACGACTGACTACTTGAGATGCTCTAGTTGCTATACCCTCAGTCATAGGTGCGATTTCAGATACACCCATTAAGGCTGCTATATATTTATCGTGCTTAGCATAGATACGCAAAAACTCTGTGTCTGCTTGAATTTCCTCTGCAGTTCTTAAGTAAGACAAAGGTAGCATTTCTTCGGTTTGTGTTCTACCTAAAACTTTTTCGGTGCGTAGTAGATTCTTTAGCTCGCTACGTGTAAGTTCTCCATTTGCAATTTTAATAGGCTCAGCAATGTCAGGACGCTTTAAGGCATCTAGTTTATCTATAGCACTTGAATCACCAAGAAGGGATTTCATCGTATAAAGGGCTTCTTCTTTTGTATCAGCCATACCTAATAGGTATGAAGATGTTCCAGGGTTATTACCAGCTTGCACCCAAGGATGTTTCAGCGCCCACAAATCTGTGTTAGCTGCAAAGTCTTCACCCATACTAGAGTATTTATTGGTTTTACCAGCAAGGGCTTCATCGATTCCCCTAATTGCTTCAATTGGGTCATCAGGTTTACGTATTTTTTGTATACCTTTACCACCAACAAGACCTACATCTAAAATAATCTGCTTCCAAAAGTCAAGAGTTCCAGACATTACTCCACCATAAAGCGATTCTTTAAATGCTTTCTGGCGTTGTCCTTCATCAAAAATATCAAAGTTTTCTTGTAGCACTAATGGAAGGTTTTCTTCAGTGCCAGTTAATTTAGCAAACTGTTTCCAGCCATAACTCCATGGTAAGAAGTCAGCGTATGCCTGACCAGTAGAAACTTCTTGTCTAGACTCCCAAGCTTTTTTCCAGCCTGCGCTAATTTCTTCTTTGCTCTGAGATTCAGTGGAAATTGCCTCGGTTGCAAGCTTAAGTGCAGTTAATGGTTCCCAAATAATATTTTTATTAGTTTGATAAAGACCAGCAACAAGTCCACCAACTGGGCGTCCTAGATTCTTACCATAATCTATACCAGCCTGGCGTATTGTATTACTAAAGCCATTGAATTCTTCTCTATCATTCCATGGCGCCGTAACAATATCCCAAGCAAATTTAGGACCAGCTGCAGCCATAAGGCCGACATCTTTCCACCAGTCTTGCATGCCTTTATTGAAACGACCAAGGTTATCCCATACACTCATTCGGCAGTATTGCGCAAGAGTAGAGCAATTACCTCACGCGTCTCCTGTGATGTGTTAGGTAGGCTCGCAATATATTCTAAAGGTTGTGCGTATGATTGAATAGATGAATTAAATTTTACATCACCCTCTGGCTGAGGTGGAAGCATCAATGCTTCAGGACCAGGACCGCCAGGTAATGAAGTTCCAGACATAATAGATTCTTCACGATTCATTGTTTCAGCAGTAATTGGAATTGTTGGTGTGCCTCGGCCAAGAGTTACCGCTCTATTTTGAGGAGCGCTTACGTTAGCTACAGCTGGCGCTGTGCCTTTCACGAAGCCACCTTGGCTGATTTGGTCTGTTAGAGCCTTGGTAGCACCAGAAGCTCCACCACCTGATGGACGCAATTGCATAGCCTTTTGAGCTTTCTTGCCACTTTGTCCACTACCACCCATAGGCGAAATTATATTTGGATTATACTGAGGCGCTGTAGGGCGTCTACCGCCACGATTTTCAACGGCCATTTGTATCCTCCTCAGGACTATAAGAATATTCTTCTGCTGATAACAGCATACCCTTGGCTAACCAAGGATTCATGTTTTCACTTACATCTGTCATAAGATAGCGTGTGCCTTCATAGTCACTCCACTCACTTACTAATACCCAACCAGTACATATCTGACTTTCTGAATCTTCTAACTCTTCAGCAAGTACTCTCATAGCCTTATCAACGGCTTGGGTAAACTTACTCATTTGAGTTGCTCTTCTACTTGGTACGGTGGTGCTGTGTATACACTAATTCGTGCAGCCACTTCCATTGCAGTGATGACATCACTACCCGCGTAAAGCGCTCCAAGAGCGTAAGAGCCACCGCTTCCGATTGCGTAGAATCCTTCTTCACTTTTCATTACCGCCAAATCTTGGTCAACATCAAATAGCTCACCACCTACTGCGATGAGAAATTGGAATCTTAATCCATCTTTATTTTTATCGTGAGGCTCATCAAAGTTATAACCATTATCCGTAAGACACTTACGAAGAGAAGGCATAGCCTTGACTATCATGTAGCGATAAACATCTTTCTTGTCTTTCGCTGAGAATACTGGTGGAATCCAAATGTTCTGGGCAATGTCGCAGGGTGATACTTCTCCTGCTCCTGCTATTAGTAACGCACCACGTAATGTAATCTTACGCATAAATGGATGTGAGTAAGATTTCCCACTATCATCTGTAATGCGACTGTCAGCAACAATGACAGACTTATCTTTATATTCAACTCCAATAATCGTTGTCATTGTCCCCTCCTAGATTATCTTCGGCGAATAGTTCTTACGCTTGCGTTAGCTTCTCCACCTGATGTTAATCCTGAAAGAAGACTCATAATATCTGGAGGTCCGCCTGCTTCTGGCTCTATAGGAATAGCGCCTCCTACTGGGGCGCCAGCGGGAGCAGGGGACGGTTGCTCAACCATCGGGGCACCAGCAGGAGGAACCTGTTCGACAGGTGCGAAGATTTCTTCAATCGCATCCTCTATCGCTTGTCCTTTTTGGCGAGCTCTAATAACCTGTGCAATCTTAGAAACTATCTGACTTGCATCGCCGCCGCCTGCGGCAATCTGTGGGATTGCTTGGGTGTATGCTTGTAGTGAACCAAGAAGAGCTGCACGCATATCTTCAATTTCAATTTTCTCAACTTCTTGACTTACGTTAACAGTGAATGGTAGTTCACGCATTGCCATATCCTTGGAGATTAATTTACCACCAAGTGCTTGTAGCATGAATATCAAACCTTGAGCTGGATTCAAACCAGCAAGCATACCATAACGTACATCTGCTGAGTAGTCGTTCTTAATGTCCTTCTTAGGAGAATATGTAATCTCGTAAGGGAAGATAGTCTCATCTACCTGGAAGCAAAGCTGAATGACGTCACGGAGGGCGCTAGCAAAGATTGCTTGTGCAGATTTGACCTGGGTATCGAAGGCACCCATGAGAGCCTGGACGCCCTGACCCGTGACAATCGATGCATTAATGTTACCTGTGCGTCCCTCAGGATAACGAGCGCCTACACGCATTTCTTGATTAAGCAGAGTCTGCTCTGTGAATGCGCCTTGTGGCAGGGTAAGTTCTACACGACGTACACCTGCTGGGTTGGATGTGCGGATAACCGCATCACCACCAAGCTGTAGCTCTTGTACATCTTGTGGAAGTACAATAGGAGCCTGTACGGATTTCTCTGCTGCCTCCATGGCAAGGAGTGCAAAGCGGTTGCGTAGCAACTGAATACCTAATATGTCATCAAACTGTCCACGCATCTCACCATCAATAGATGGTTTGCGGGCTACTACAATCATCATCTTACCAAGAGGATTCTTAGCTTGAGATAATAGAAGATTATTTTTATCTGGTAGATAGATTACTGATTGGTCTTTATCATAGTAACGAACCATCTCGATAAGAGAGTTTAAGTCTTGCTTGTATCCAAGTCCACCAAGGAGCGCACGCTCATACTCTGGGAATTGGGCGACAAGCTCGCCAAGGGTTAATGAGTAACGCTTAGCAAATGCTACGCATCTTCCATATCTATCAAATTCTGGATAGGAGCCAATTGGATTCTCTAAACGAATACGAGGAAGCTTAGCTTCTTCATCTAACTCAATAACAAATGGCAGGAAGCCGTAGGTTAGATACCAGTCCGCTCCCGAGTACATCTGTACAGACATGTCCGAATGAGCAAAGTAATTGCTTGCAATGCGAGTACGCTTGTCAGCAAAACTGCGAGCCCTGTCAGAAGTCTGATTCGCCGCGGAACAGTTGATTGCAGGCAGAGGTGCCATAACTTCAGATAAGTCTCTCGCAACAATATCAATAAAATTTGCAACGACATTTGCATCTACTCCATTTGGAAAGAAGTCAGGATACACGCTAGCAATCTGACCTTTACGGACAGAAAGGACGTCTTGATTACGAGCATCCCTATCTGAGTTACGATAGCGTAGCGAGTCAACTCGCGCAGCAATCTGTTCAATTGTAAGTGCCATTATATCCTATCGATTCTTTATTCCGTATGGTCCGCTAATTCCGCCACCTTTAAGTGGGAATGGCGCAGTCTTAATTCTTTTTATTTCTTTTGCTTTATCTTCAGCAATCCCTTTACCCTTAGTCCAACCCATGCTCCTGCGTAATTCATCTACTATGCGTTGTGCTTCAGGAGTCATGCGGTTAACAGGGTTAACATTAGCAGCGCCATCAGAGCCCAAGCCACCACTAGTTCTAGGTTCTGACATGTTAGTTCCTATCCGTATGTCTGTTGCCATTGCTCTGCAACGGCTTCATCTAGGTTAATTGAGAATCTTCTTTCCGTCTGAGCACGAGT
>Ga0255094_1001097_pt1 | contig 12391 bp, 9 predicted proteins | sample Colum_Law_RepB_8_2_FD_188434 | JGI IMG/M metagenome (GOLD analysis project Ga0255094, IMG submission 188434) | Freshwater microbial communities from Columbia River, Oregon, United States - Colum_Law_RepB_8d | ecosystem: Environmental > Aquatic > Freshwater > River | place: USA: Oregon | collected...
GTCACCTACCGAGTGACGGGTCACAACGCCTACGGTTTCTGCAAGGCCGAGCGCGGCGTGCACCGGCTAGTCCGCATTTCCCCCTTCGACTCCAACAAACGCCGGCATACCAGCTTCGCCAGCGTGGACGTCATCGCAGAAATCGATGACATCGCAGAAAGCGACATCGTCATCCCGAAGAGCGAAATCCTTCGCGATACCTTCCGCTCGGGTGGCAAAGGGGGCCAGAACGTCAACAAGGTAGAAACCGCCGTCCGCCTCACCCACATTCCCACCGGATTGGTCGCCGCCTCTCAGGCGCAGCGCAGCCAAGTCCAGAACGAGGCCACGGCGATGACCATGCTGATTTCCAAGCTCTTCGCCCTGAAGCTCGATCAAGCCAAGTCCGACATGGACAAGTTCTACGGAGAAAAGGGCAGCGTGAGTTGGGGCAACCAAATTCGCAGCTACGTCTTCCAGCCGTACCGCATGGTGAAAGACCTGCGCACCGGCGTGCAAACCAGCGACGTCCAGGGAGTCATGGACGGCGCATTGGATCCCTACGTCAACGGTTGGCTGCGCGGCGGATGCCCCATGAAGCGCATGCAAGGTGTCAGCGACGACGAGGAGTGATCAGCCCTGGGCCTTGGGAAAGCCCCAGAGCCGTCCATCCGACCTTCCCGAAGCATCCAGGAAGGCGTCTCCCTCCGATCACTTGTTGCCGACCGCGAGCAAGGTTTCCAGACACGGCTCCTGTTCTTCACGAGCCACCTTGGTTATCTCGATGCCGGAGAATCCGGCCGCTTCCAACCACCGGTGGAGATCGCTTTCGGCAAATCCGAGCCACCGATCTCCGTACAATTCGCGCGCCTGCACGAAGCGGTGCTTCACCAATTCCAAGATCATCACACGGCCACCGGGGCGTAGGATCTTGGCCGCGGCCAGAAGCGCCTTGGACGGGTCTTCCGCATGGTGCAGCGCTTGGCTGAGGATCACCAAATCCACTGAAGCAGGCTCAATGGGCGGGCTTTGCAAATCACCCTGTCGAAACTCCAAATTCGTCAGCCCATTCTGTCGCGCCTTTTTGGCCCCGAACTGGACCATCTTCTCGGAATTGTCGACCGCGATGACCGTGCGACAACGTCGCGCCAGCAACTCAGCGAGAAGCCCTTCCCCAGACCCCAAATCCGCCACATCGATGGCCGGCAGCATGCGCAGCAGCAAATGACCGAACGCCTGCCAAGACCGACCCGGTCCATAACTGCGGTCGAACCGGCCTGCCACCTGATTGAAATAAACCTGGGCCTGCTCCTCACGACGGGCCAACACACGTCGCAAGTTCAGTTGATCCCCCTCATGCTCCGGCAACTCCTTCGCCCCCTGCATCGCCAGACGCGTGAACTCCCGGATTTGCACATCCGCCTGTGGATTGAGCCGGTAGAACGTCCGCTTTCCATCCCGCCGCGACAACACCAAGCCCGTCTCCGCCAGCAGGCTCAAGTGCGTCGAAACCCGCGACTGCCCCAGACTCGTGATTTCCTGAATCTCATTGACCGGCAACTCCTCGGATTCCAGCAGGGCCACGATCCGAAGGCGGGTCGGGTCGGCCAAGGCGCGCAGGGATCGGAGGGTGGGGGTCATGGAATCTAAAAACCGACGTCCCGATTGAAACCTTCCAGTGCCCCCAGAACAAGCTTCTCTCACCCTAGGGTTTCCGCCCCTCACCATCGGGAGGACTCCTCTCGCTTTCGAGCAACATCGCCCGCGCGAGGCGCGGCAGCGGGAGAGGTCCGGAGCGAGCATTGGAAGCGAACAACCTTCACCTCTGGCGCAAAGCGCCAAAGCTCATCCTCCCAGAGCTTCCCTGCGAGCGCAGGACCACTCCCGCGGAGCCCCCACCGCCAACCAACCACCGATTCCCAAAAACCATCAGCCCGTGGAAGGCTCAGCAAATAGTAAAGCGTATCCCTTTTCGTGTAAAAGTGTGTCCCCTCCTTTTGCTGGGCGATATCGCCCCGACGAGGCGGTAGCGGGAGAGGTCCGGAGCGAGCATTGGAAGCGAACAACCTCCACCTCTGGCGCAAAGCGCCAAAGCCCATCCTCCCAGAGCTTCCCTGCGAGCGCAGGACCACTCCCGCGGAGCCCCCACCGCCAACCAACCACCGATTCCCAGAAAATCATCCACCCAAGGGAGGCTCAGCAAATAGTGAAGAGTGGCACCTTTTGTGTTGATATGCGGGACCGACCCCTTTGGCGATGGCTTGAAATGACCGACCCGATTGCGACTCCTGCCTTGTCGGAGCGGGACGGGGTCGCATAACTTCACCCCACAGGCCTGCAATCATTGCCGATTACTCACACCCAATCCATGAACTCTGGAGTCCGATTCAAATTGTTCCTCATGATGGTGCTCGAATTCTTCATCTGGGGAGCCTGGCTGCCCCTGATATTCGGGTACTTGCCCAGCTTGGGTTTCACACCCAGCCAGCAGTCGTGGATCCTCAACGCCTTCCCCATCGCCTCCATCGTGGGCATGTTCTTCAGCAACGAGTGGGCTGACCGCAAGTTCTCGGCCGAGAAATTCCTCGCCTTCTCCCACCTGATCGGCGGCCTGGCCATCCTCGGTTGCGGATTCACCAAGGACTTCACCCCGTTCTTCATCCTGATGCTGGTGCACTGCCTCCTGTACGTGCCCACCATCTCCATCACCAACTCCATCGCCTTCGCCAACATGAAGGACGCCTCCAAGGAGTTCGGTATCGTCCGCATGGGCGGCACCATCGGATGGATCCTCGCCGCCTGGCCCTTCACCTTCATCTTCGTCAACTGGGACGCCGTCAACGCCGCCAACCCGGTCGGTGCCGTGAAGTGGATCGAAGCCGTCTTCAGCAACCCCCTCACCGGTGACGCTGCCAAGGCCGCCACCAAGTGGACCTATATCGTCGCCGGTCTCGCTTCGCTGGCTCTCGCCGGCTTCAGCTTCCTGCTGCCCCACACCCCGCCCAAGAAGGTCGTCGCGGGTGCCAATGGCGGCCAATCCTCGGCTTGGGTCCAAGCGGTCCAACTGCTCAAGCACCCGTTCGTCCTGGTGCTCTGGCTCGTGACCCTCGTCGATTCCTTCGTCCACAACTGCTACTTCAACTGGACCGGCACCTTCCTCGGCACCGCCAAGGCCGACGGCGGCGTGGGCATCGCCGCCCCGTGGATCACCCCGATCATGAGCATCGGTCAAATTGCCGAGATCCTCACCATGTTCATCCTGGGTTCGACCCTCAAGAAGCTCGGTTGGCGCACCACCATGATTGTCGGCATCCTCGGACATGCCGCCCGCTTCGCCGTGTACTCCTTCGTGCCCGACAGCGCCGGAGCCATCATCCTCATCCAGGTGCTCCACGGCATTTGCTACGCGTTCTTCTTCGCCACCGTCTACATCTTCGTGGACGCCTACTTCCCGAAGGACATCCGTTCCAGCGCCCAAGGACTGTTCAATCTCCAGATCCTGGGCATCGGCGCCCTCATCGCCAACTCCATCTGCCCCTGGCTCATGCAATCGGTATACACCACCAACAAGCTGGTGAACTTCAAGGGACTGTTCTTGGTGCCGCTCTTCGCCGCCTCGGCCGCCGCGGTGGCACTGGCCCTGTTCTTCCACCCGCCGAAGGCGGTGGCCGCCGAAGCCTCTGGCGGTTCGGCCCCGGCCCACTGATATCCATCGATCCGCGCCATCCATCGCCATGAATCGTCGCCAGTTTCTCGGTCAGGCTTCGATGGCTGCTGCCTGGGCCGCCACGGGGTGCACCCTGTGGCCGTCCAAGGACAAAGATCGATCCTTCCAGATCAGCCTGGCTGAGTGGTCGTACCACAAGGCCCTGTTCGGGAAGAAGATGACCCACATGGACTTCCCCATCGTGGCCCGCCGAACGCACGACTTGGACGGCATTGAACTGGTCAACCAGTTCTTCAAAGACCAGGTCAAGGACACGGGCTACCTGAAGGAATTCAAGGATCGGGCCGACAGCGAAGGCGTCCGCTGCCTGCTCATCATGTGCGATGGCGAAGGCGCCCTCGGCGACCCGGATGCGGCCAAGCGCAAGCAGGCCGTCGAAAACCATCGCAAGTGGGCCGAGGCCGCCAAGTTCCTGGGTTGTCATTCGATCCGGGTCAACGCTGAGACCCAAGATGTGGGATCCTTCGAGGAACAGCAGAAACGAGCGGCCGACGGCCTGAGCCAATTGGCCAAGGTCTGCCGCCCTTTGGGTCTTAATTGCATCGTCGAGAACCACGGCCACCTCAGCTCCAACGGTCAGTGGTTGGCCGGGGTGATGAAGCTCGTCGGGAAGTCCAACTGCGGCATACTGCCCGATTTTGGCAATTTCACGATCCGCCCGGGCCAGACCTATGACCGGTACAAAGGGGTCGCCGAGATGATGCCCTATGCCAAGGCGGTGAGCGCCAAGTCCTATCAATTCGACAACGACGGCAACTGCGTGGAGACCGACTACCGCAAGATGATGAAAATCGTTTTGGATGCCGGGTACCGCGGTTTCGTGGGCATCGAGTACGAAGGAGACAAACTCCCGGAACGCGAGGGCATCAACGCCACCCGCGACTTGCTGATTCGCCTGAAGCTGGAAGGCATCTGAAGCCGGTGTCACCCATTCCAGCGCCGGTCCAGGATTCGTTCTGGCCGGCGCTTTTTCACAGACCTCACACCTCTCCGACTTGACTCGAGACAAACGCGAGCGAACGATCACTCGCGTTTATGAAATCCGCAGGCACCCGCAACCGGACCTATCCGGAACGACAGGAAGCCATCCTGAAGGCGGCCTGCGGAGTGTTCGTCCGAAGCGGTTTCCATGCGGCATCGATGAAGGACATCTGCGCGGCGGCCGACATGAGTCCGGGCTCGGTGTACCGGTATTTTTCCAGCAAGGATGCCCTCATCGAGGCGCTCATCGAGGCGGATCAAGCCCGGTGGACGGCCGCGATAGATGGGCTGCCAATCGAGAAGGGACTGCTACCCGCATTGGAGGCCTTGGCGGAATTGGGGCTCCAGGATTTAGAAAACCGGGGGCTCCTGAATTTGTGGGTCGAGACAGCGGCTGAGGCCTCACGCAATCCCGTCGTGGCGGCCCGTTTGAGGGAAAGCTATCAGGTGCTTCAGGGTCGACTGGCATCCCTCGTCCAAGCCGCCCAAAGATCCGGGGCAATCGAATCCGATACCGATCCGCTGGTCTTGTCCTGCCTGATCTTCGCCGCTTTCGACGGCCTAATCTTGAGAGCCACCTTCGACCCCCATCTGGATACGCGGGCTCTGGCCCGAGGATTTTTGGAGTTCATCGGACGCGCCCTCGGGTCACGCACGCCGCGCAAGAAGGGATCCCGATGAATTGGGTGGGCCTTCAAATGCTCCGGAACGACCGAGCCAAGTTCGCCGCGATGATTGTCGCCGTCTCGCTGGCCGTCTTCCTGATGCAAAATCAGGCGGCGATCTTGGCGACGATGCTCTCCATGACGGCGGCCCAAATCCGAGACGTTCAGGATGCCGACCTGTGGGTCACCGAGCCGGATGTCGAGTGCTTCGACCAAGTCAAACCGATGCGGGACATCCAATTGTTGCGGGTGCGTGGCGTCGCCGGAATCGCCTGGGCGGCCCCATTGCTCAAAATCGACGCCATCGGACGTTCCGAGGGCGGGCGGCTCAACACGGTCACCCTCCTCGGAATCGACGACGCCAGCCTGGCGGGACTGCCGCAAAAGATGCGGGTCGGACGGGCCGACGCGATCCGTGAACTCGACACAGCCATCATCGATCCCGGTGGTCACGAACTGTTCTTCCCGGGCGAACCGTTTCGAGCGGGTCGGTCCGTGCGCATCCGAAACCGTCGCCTTCGCATCGTGGGCGTGTCGGACATCGCCGCTCCCTTCACAGGACTGCCAATGCTGCACACCTCCCGATCCACCGCCGCGGCCTTTAACCTCGGCGAGCAGCACATGACGAGCTTCATCCTGGCCCGCTCGGCACCCGGAAGCCGACCGGAGGCCCTCTGCCAAAAGATCAACACCCTCGGAGGCCTGCGGGCCCGGACCACCGAGCAGTTCGCCGCCGATGCCATGTGGTTCTACGGCAGCCAGGGCGTCCCGATGCTGTTCATGGTGACCATCACCATTGGACTCATCGTCGGCGCGGCCATCACGGGCCAAACCTTCCTGATGTTCATCAAGGAAAACGCCCGCCCCATCTCCATGCTCAAGGTGGTGGGGACCACCGATCGCCAACTCGGGACCATGATCCTGCTCCAAGGGGCGGTGGTGCTGGTGTTGGGTTCGTGCTTTGGCAGCGGCATCGCAGCGGCCGTGTGCAACATCATCCGGACGCAACCCTTCCTGCGAAGCCTGTACTTGCCCTGGGAGATCGCCCTGGGGACCTGCTTCGCACTGGCCTCGGTCACGGGAATCGCCCTGTACGCCAGCTTCCGCCACGTGCGGGGCCTGGAACCCGCCGCGGTCTTCCGCTGATTCCCACCATGACGTCCACCGATTCGACCGCCGTGCGTTGCACCGGAATCCGAAAACACTTCGGCGAAGACGACGCCCGCGTGGAGGTGCTCCGTGGCGTGGACTACACGGTGCGTCGAGGAGAACTCAGCTTCCTGGTGGGTCCCAGCGGCTGCGGCAAGACCACCTTGATCTCGGTCATCGCGGGCTTGCTGGAGACCTCTTCTGGCGAGGTGAGTCTCTTTGGAAACCCTCTCGCCCGGATGCCCCACCCAGAACGTGTCCTCTTCCGCCGAAGCCACCTGGGTTTTGTCTTCCAGCAGTACAACTTGTTGCAGGCCCTCACCGCGGCGGAGAACGCGGCCATCCCGCTGCTGGCAGCCGGTGTTCGCCGGCGCGAAGCGGTGGACCGAGCGGGCGCACTGCTCGACCGGCTGGGCCTGGGTTCGAAAACCGGCTCCTATCCGCGCCAATTGTCCGGCGGACAGCAGCAGCGGGTGGCACTGGCCCGCGCCCTGGTCCACGAACCCCGGCTGATCATTTGCGATGAACCGACAGCCGCACTGGATCACGCGACGGGCGAAGCCGTCATGGAACTGCTCGCCTCGGCCGCCGTGCATCCGGACCGGGCGGTCATCGTGGTGACCCACGACAGTCGGGTCTTTCACTTTGCCGACGTCATCGCCCGCATGGATGACGGACACATCACCCACGTTGAACCGGGGCAACGCTCCGTTGCAGAGCCACACCCGGGATCGTCCCGAAACTCACACCCTTCCGCATGAAGCAATACCTCCTGCCCGTGCTCGCCGCCGGTGCGGCCCTCTTCGCCACCGTGTCCGTGGTACGCACCCAGCCGGTCCGGGAAGTCACCGAACCTGTGTCGCCCCCGCCAGCTTCGTCGTTCACCGACACCGTCGCTGCCGTCGGGCTCATCGAAGCCAGCACCGAGCACATCAGCGTGGGCACGCCGCTCTCGGGCGTCGTCACCGAGGTACTGGTATCCCTCAATCAATCGGTGCGCGCCGGAACCCCCCTTTTCCGTCTGGATACGCGTGCGCTGCAGGCCTCGTTGGCCGTGCATGAATCTCAACTCACCGCGGCCCGCGCCCGACAGGCGACCGCCCAGTGTCAGGTGGAAGACCTCAACGATCGCCTGGAGCGCTCTCTGAAACTCCGCAGCAGCACGGTCATCAGTGAGGATGAACTCATTCGGACGCGGTTTGCCCTCAAGGTGTCCCAGGCACGCGTGGTGGAAGCTCAGGCCGAAGTCGCCGTCGCCGAAGCCTCCGCTGCGTCCGTGCGGACCGAGATCGCTCGAAGCACCATCCTGGCCCCCATGGATGCCACGGTGCTTCAACTGAAGATCCGTCCGGGAGAGTTTGCCACCGCAGCCGGTGCCCCCACTGCACCACTCATCCTGCTCGGCAACCTGAGCCCGCTGCACCTGAGGGTGGACATCGATGAACACGAGGCCTGGCGAGTCCAGCCGGGGACCCGGGCCAAGGGGCATGTGCGGGGCAATGCGGCACTGGCCTCCCCGTTGAGCTTCGTCCGCTTCGAGCCCTTCGTCATCCCCAAGCGATCCCTGACCGGCGACAGCATCGAACGGGTGGATACCCGGGTGCTGCAGGCCATTTACCGCCTCGACCGGACGGATCTGCGGCTCTACGCCGGCCAGCAAATGGATGTGTTCATCGAGGCCTCCGGAACCCCGACGACCTCCCGCTGAACCATCCGCTTCCCAGATTCAGCGTCCGTGCAGGCTGAACCACACCTGGCCGCGGAACCCGACGTCGTAGCGCAACTCGTACTGCATGGCCGGGCGGGCATCGGCCAGCGTCAGTCGCACGGTCTTTCCGTCCGGCAACAACGCGGCGGACTTCACCTCGACCTCATCCCGGCCTTCTTTTTTCGGGTCCACCACCGACCACTCCTTGGAGCCGTAGTCTTGCGTGTAGCGGTAGTTCCAACGACGCACCCCGAAGCTGCCCGCATCGGCGGCCACGGCCGGATCCAGTTTCTCCGAAAAGGTAAATTCCAACGACGCCCCGTCTTGTTTCCAGCCCACCGGACTGCGCAAGGGCTTGCCCGTCCGCCGCACGCGTTGGACAGCCCCGTCCTTCACGGCACTCGTCTGCCACCCGGTACTGCCGGCGATGTACAAGGAACTGTCTTGGGCGCGGAAGGTGGCCCGGTTGGGCCCACTCAAGAACTTCACTGGCAACGGCACCACCGCGCCCTGGGCCACCGCCCCGTGTGTGTCGCGCAACACGAGCATCATCCCGCAACGTCCCCAGAGCAGGTGCATCATCTGCCCGCCCAGGTCTCCCCATTGCCCCTGGGGAATCCACGCCTGCGATCCACTGGAGTTGTCCACCGTGTGGGGTATCCAGCACAGCGGCCAATCGCGTCCGAGGGGCGGATTGTGGTCGACCTTCGGGCCACCGAATCCGTACCAGCCTCCCGGCCGGATCTCGGCGATTTCGCTGGTGGGCGTCCAGGTGCCCTGTTGCGGCGCCACCGTGATGACGCGCCCATCCGGGCTGGCCCCCATGCCATTGGGATTGCGGAAACCCGAGGCCAAGGTCTGGGCCGACTTGCCATCGGCGGAAACCCGGTGAACGCCTTGCGGATCGGCGTAATAGAATCGGCCCTCCTGATCCACCTCCAGACACGTGACGTAGTCGTGCCCACCGAGCGAGGTCGCGATGCCGTCATAGAAGGTCGCGTAGAAATCCGTCACACCGTCGCGGTTGAGATCGTCCAAACGCGTGATGCGGTCCTTGCCCAAGACGTACACCTGATCGCCGCGAACCTTCAGCCCGAGCGGTTGGAACAAGCCGGAGGCCACGCGTTTCCAACGCAGCGACTGCAAACCCGCATCGATGCCCGTCACCCGCCAAACATCGCCATGGATGGTACACACATAGCCCGCGCCATCGGCCGTGAAGTCCACGCCGGAGGCGAAGAGCAGCGCCTGATAGGGGTTGTCATACGGGAGTGTGAGCGTATCGACGGCGAACGGCCCCGTCTCCAAGCCCCGTTGGCCTCGGGTGATTTGTTCGGCGACGTCCGGGGCCGTCGGGATGTTCTCCGTTTGTAAGCGAAGGGACTTCTGCGCCTTGGCCCAACCGTCGAACTTAGAGGCGGCGGTCGCGGCACCGCCCCACAGAACGAGGTCCACGGAAACCGCTGCGCCTGGCTGGAGCGTGAGCACGCTGGAACCCAGGGCCACACCGCCGGCCTCCCGAGTCGTCGAGTCGAGTTGCAAATCCTGACCACCGAGCACGGCCGCCGCTGACGCAGCATTCGCGTCGGTGTTGCGCATCAAGCGCAGCGAGCGGACGGACTCGGTGCCCGCTTGAGTCGCACCCAGCTTTATCCGGAAAGCCTTACGCTGCTCGGAGGCCTCGGTCGTGAATTGCCGACCGCGCAAATGCCCTGCCGCCCACCAGGAAATCGGGGTGGTTCGTGATCCAATGGTCAGATGACGCACCAATGCCGGCCCACCCGTTGTGGCGACCCATTCCGGTCGTTCGCGAAGCAATACCCCCTGCACTTCCCAGTCCAGCACCACTCCGCTGGGGGTGTGGTGTTGGCCCAGAAAACGAACCGCAGCCGCTTTCTCCGGCCGCTGGATATCCGAGGTCCACAGCACGGTGCCCTCGGGAACGGGCGTGCCGATCAGGCCGAATCGGGTCGCATCGAACTTGAGGAACCCGCCGGTCCACACGGCCCGGACCGATCCCTGGGCCAAGTCGTAGAGCACACTGGCCTCGGGGCCGACCCGCACCGTCAGCCCGCGAACCACCGAGGATCCGTCCGGCAACCGAACACTGGAGGCCAAGAACGGGCCGACTTCCGAGCGCTGCCATCGATTGTCCACCCAGTCCTTCTCGGCCTGGACTCCGGGCTCACGACCCGAAGCCGGCGGCTCTCCGGCGGACTTGGTCGAACTCGCCGAATTGGCCATGAGTTTTTCCAAGCCATCCAACTCCTTGCGCAGCTTCACCTCGGCATCTTCTTCGGTATGACCGATGATCCCGACGGGCCCGCGCCAACCGGAGGCCTGCACGATTTTCATCAGCCGGAGTTCCTCATCGCCGGTTCCCAGCGGGATGATCTTTTTGCCCGCCTTGTCGCCGTCCCGGACCATGCCGTTGAGGTTCAGTGCCAGCAGGTGCGGTTTCAGGGTCTTGAAGTGCCGCTCAAAATCGGTGAGGTGCCCGTGCCCGTGATGGAAATTGTAGACACTGCCGACATTGGAATGACCGGCCTTCCGGAGCTGCTCGATGACCCGGACCTGATTCGCCGGTTCACCGAACCAGCCGAGATGGTTGTACAGAGCGACCGTGCATCCCCGTTTTTGAGCCTCGGTACAAATGGGGCTTAGAGCCTCAGCGGCGGCCTGAATCTTCTGCTCCAACCGGGCCACATCCGGCTCGGGCTCGGTGCCCAGGGTCACCCACAGTTGCGGATGGATTTGGTTGCGCTCGATGCAATCGAGGATGGCCTTGGCCTCGGCATTCAGCGCCGCCGGGAACCACCAGGCCGTGATGTCGATGTGGTGCTTCCGCATCGCGGCCACTTCGGCATCGAAGGTAGGAATGTGCTCGGCGCGCCAGTCATAGGCCAACCGGTGGATTCCCAACCGTTCCAGCATTTCAGCCCGTGCCTCGGGCCCCCGTTTTTGCGAGTCGAAGGGCACGATGCACCACGCCACGAGATTGGTCTTCGAGAAGAGCCCTTCGCTGGGCAAGGCCCCGGCCACCCGGGGCAGCAGCAAACACAGGATGCCCAGACTCAATCGCAGCCACGGGGAGAATCGCATCCCTGAAGATTACAGAGGCCCGCCCCGCAAAGTCACGCCCCGCCAAGCGCCCGAAAAATCAGGCGGCTGTCCCAGACTGAGTCCGTTCGGCGCAGGTCATTTCGGTGATGAGTTGCTCGAAACCGATCTCGGGCTTCCAACCCAGAATCGCACGAGCCCGGGAGGCATCTCCCACCAAATTCGTCGGCTCGGCCGGTCGCATGAACCGGGAATCTTGCCGCACATGCTGTCGCCAATCCAAACCCACCGAAGCAAAGGCCACCTCCACGACATCCTGAACCGAATGCAGAACTCCACTCGCGAAGAGATAATCGCGCGGCGTGTCTTGCTGCAGGCTCAGCCACATACCCCGCACGTAGTCGCGGGCATCCCCCCAATCGCGCCGAGCCGACGTGTCGCCCAGCGACAACTCCTTCTGACGACCATCGCGGATGGCGGCCGCCGCCCGGCAAATCTTGCGAGTGACAAAGTTCTCACCGCGCCGCGGCGACTCGTGGTTGTAGAGGATGCCGTTCACCGCATAGAGGCCGTGCGCCTCGCGGTAGATGCGGACCATTTGTGTGGCGAACACCTTGGCCGCACCGTACGGACTGCACGGTTGGAATGGCGTCTCCTCGTTTTGCGGAGCCACGGCAGGTCGTCCGAACATTTCGCTCGAACCCGCATGGAACAATCGCGGTGGCTTGGGCAAATCACGCACCATCTCCAATAGCCGCAGCGTCCCCATGGCGGTCATTTCGCAGGTGGATTCGGGGATGTCGAAACTCAGGCCGACATGGCTTTGTCCGGCCAGATGGTACAACTCGTCGGGAGCCACCCGCAGCAGCACGCGTCGGAGGGTGGTGGGGTCATCCAAATCGGCGTAATGGAGGTGCAGCGTCTGGTTGTACACCGAGCCGTCGGCGTAGAGGTGGCTCAATCGCGAACGCTCCAAAGAACTGGTCCGCCGCACGACACCGTGAACTTCGTACCCACGGCCGAGGAGCCATTCCGTCAGGTAGGAACCGTCCTGACCCGTGATGCCGGTGATCAACGCTTTGGGAGGCATGACGTGCAAACCGTCCCCAAAAACCCGACGCA
>Ga0255094_1001110_pt1 | contig 12305 bp, 17 predicted proteins | sample Colum_Law_RepB_8_2_FD_188434 | JGI IMG/M metagenome (GOLD analysis project Ga0255094, IMG submission 188434) | Freshwater microbial communities from Columbia River, Oregon, United States - Colum_Law_RepB_8d | ecosystem: Environmental > Aquatic > Freshwater > River | place: USA: Oregon...
CATTTAAGCCCTCTGAAAGCAGAACCAAGTTATGTCGCAGACCCTTGTTAACGCGGTGACGACCAAGAAGGAGGATTATTCCGACCTGCTGGCCATTGCCGACTATCGTGGAACTCCGTTCTCCTCAATGGTGAACAAGTCGAAATCGCCCACAGCGCCTCGCTTCGACTGGACCGTTGATCAATACAGCGCGCCGACAACCGATGGCGTCGTGGATGGCCGCGATGTCACGGATTACGATGACCAGTTCGCCAATCGCGCGAAGCTGTTCAACTACGTCCAGAAAGTCTGGCGCAACCCGAAGGTGTCCGGCATGACGCAGGACATCACGGACATGCCCGGGGCGACCAACCCCATTCAGGCGGCCGTCGCCAAGGCGCTCATCGAAATCAAGCGCGATGTTGAGGCGACCTGCCTCTCGTCCAACGACGGCCAGGTGGATGATGGCGCGGTCCCCTACAAGACCGCCGGCCTCGGCACTTGGATTAGCACCGCCGGCGGCACGGTGGTCACGGTGCCGGCGGCTTACCGCCCGGCGTCCGCGCAAATCATCACCACAGCCACTGCCTCGCTGGATGAAGACCAAGACCTCCAGGGCGTCCTTTCCGCGATCTTTGATGCTGTGGGCGGCATGGGCATGAACTACACGCTTCTGTGCGGCTCGGTGCTGCGCCGGCGCGTCACGGCCATGACTCGCACGGCGGTCAGTGCCTCGGCCAACTCCGCCACCCGCGTGCGCGCCTTCAACCAGAGCGCCGTGAGCGCCACGGTGGAAAGCTCCACGACCACGTTCCGGGGTGACTTCGGCGAGATTAACGTCGTCGCCTCTTCGTGGATTGGCCTGAGCGGCACCACGGTGGACACCGACCGGGGCTACGTGCTGGACATGGACAAACTCCATCTCCGCTACAACGAGCGGCCCACGGTGAACCCGCTGCCCGACCTCGGCGGCGGCCCGCGCCGCAACGTGACCTGCACCTTTGGACTCCAGTGCGACAATCCGAAGGGACTTGGGAAGTTCCAGCCCTAATCCACTGACAACCGCAACCCAATAACACTCAGACATCATGGTCATCAAACCTCTCAGCTACGAAGAGCGCATCACGTTTGGCTGCTCGCACGCCATCACCGTGGCCTACACGGACACCACCAGCACCACCCTCATTGCGCTCCCCGTGGGCACACTGGTGGACAAGGTGGTGGTCAAGGTCACGACCAACTGGAACGACGGCACCAGTGCCGCCCTTTCGGTGGGCGACACCGGCAGCGCCACGCAGTTCATCAACGCGGTCAACCTGCTCGCCGCGGGCTCCGAGTATTACATCGCGGCGGCCAGCACCAACAAGGTGCAGGTCTCGGCGAGCCAATACCTCGTCGTCACCCTTGCGGTGGCCGGCACGGCCGGCACGGCGGGCGCGCTGACCATCGGCGTGAACATCGTGGACACGACCCAGCTCCCGACCTAATCGGCAGCCCTCACGGGCGCGGCGGCGAGTCATTCGCCTTTCTCCCGCCGCGCCCCTTCCGCAGTTCAAAGGTGAAGGTTGGAAAGCTGAGAGCCCATGCACGTCGCTGTCAAATCACCGGAGCTGGATGAAGAGCAACTGTTTCGCCTCGTGCGCGACTTGATGCAGGACCAGATGTTCCGCGAACTCAAGGACGCCAAGGCGCGACAGCTTCACATTCAGAAGAAGCTGGGCATGGACCGCCGGGCCGTCGCCGGCCTGGGCGAAGTCACCAGCGAACTCGACCCCTTCCTTGCGCAGCTCGTCCTGGAAGCCACCAAGGACGCCGACGGCACCAAGCACGCCGAAGTGCTGCAAGACCCCGTGCTCCATCGCGTGCTCGAAGCGGAAGGCATCCACATGCGCGTCAAGTGCGGCGGCACCACCACGGCGCGGGTGGGCTTCACGCCGGGCTTGGATTACGCCTACCAAGCGGGAGAAGATAGAGGTGAGAAGATAGAGGAGAGCCGGAAGATTCGCTTCCGCAAGACCTACGCCCTGCTGCTGGCTCTCAGCTTTCAGCTTTCAGCTTTCAGCCTGCTCGCGTGAGAACGGTCAATTACAGCGAAGTCCTGCAACTGCTCTCCGAGCTGGCGGGAATTCCGTATGCCGACCTCCCAACCGCCACGGCGCTGACGTATCGCGGGGCCATCTCGCGCTGGTTCCGCAAGGCATGGGAAGTGGAATACTGGCCGGAGCTGACCCGCTGCGACCAGCGTTACTACCGCGCCGCGTGGGCGGCGGGCACCACTTACGCCGCCGGCACCGAGGTCTTCTTCAAGGGCAACGGCGCGACGAGCCAGAGCTATTTCCAAAGCCTGCGGTCTGGGATGCCGCTCACAGTCACCAGCCTGCTCCGGACTGGCACCACGGCGCTGGCCGTGACCTCCGGGCTGCATGGGCTCGTGACGGGGGATTGGGTGACAATCACTGGCGCGACTCCTGCCGGCTACAACCTCACGGCGCAAATCACCTACTTCGCGGGCAACGCCTTCAACTACACACTGGCGTCCGACCCCGGAGCCAGCGGCAGCGGGACCATTCTTTGCTCGCCCAATCCGGAATCCAGCACCGGCACGACCTGTGCGGGCTGGTGGTATCCCTGCCAGTCCAGCTACTCGGGCAGCGTCTGGGCGCTGGCCACGGCCTACGTGGCCGGGGACGTGGTGTATTACCCCGTCAACGACACCTACTACGCCTGCCACACGGCCAGCACGGGCAATCTCCCCACCAACACCAGCTACTTCGGCGCGCTTACCGTCTTCGACAAGTATGTGGGCTACACGCAGACCGGCTTCACGGCCATTGGCGACGTGCGTGATGTCTACACCAAGAACCCGCGCGTGCTGAAGACCTACGCCACGCCGGACTGGACCCTGACGCAGAACGGCGTGCAGGTGCCCAACGGGCCGAACGTCGTCTGGCTGGAGTATCGCACCCGCTTTGCGCCGCTCATCGGCAGCGACTGGGCCAGCGGCACGAGCTACGCCGTGGGCGACCAGGTGCTCTACAACTCCAGCGGCAGCATCAAGAACTTCTACACCTGCATCCAAGCCACCAGCAGCGTGGCCCCCAGCAATACGGCCTACTGGACGATTCTCGAAATCCCCTATCTCTTCCAGCCCTACCTCGTCCACGGCGCGTTCGCGGACGTGCTGCGCATGGACGGCCAGATGGACAAGGCATTCCAGCAGGAGAAGCTGGCCGAGGAGTATCTGGAAATTGAGGCCGCCAAGCTCTTCAACCTCCAACCCCAACAGAACCGGATGGACATGTCCGCCGCCTACTGATTTATGAATGAATCAATCGCAGTCAAAGGTTTCGTGAGTTCCGGCGCTGCCGGCAGCGCCTCCGCCCAGGCTCCGCGCCGCGTGGAGATGTTTATGCCGGACACCTACAAGGATTTGTCCGCTGTCGCCGGCGGCAGCATCGTGACGGTTTGGACGCCCGCCACTGGCAAGAAGGTGCGCTTCATGGGGCTTACCATCAGCGCGAGCGCGGCCTGCTCCGTGCTCTTCGAGGACAACGCGGCAGCGGCCACCGTCTTCCGCACGCCCAAACTGCTGGCCGATACACCTTACACCTTCGACCTCGGCAACGGCTTTCAGCTCGCGGCCGCAAACAACGTGCTCAAGATGACCTCTAGCGCAGCGGCCAACATCACGGGCACCCTCTACGGCGTGGAAATCTGATGCGCCTGTTACGCCATCGTAGGTTGGTAGCGGCCACAAGCGGCGGTGGGTCGGCATTCAGCCCGGCCAGCATTGCCGGCCTCCAACTCTGGCTGGATGCGTCGCAAATTACTGGCCTGAATGACGGCGACGCGGTGGGGACGTGGGCGGACTTGTCGGGGAATGGGAATGATGCGACGCAGGCGACGGGGAGCAAGAAGCCGACGTTTGAAACGAACGAGTTGAACGGTCGGCCCGTTGTTCGCTTTGATGGGGTGGATGACATTTTGCAGACACCCATTTTTGGGCAGTTTCCAAGCAAGCGGGGAACTTTGTTTCTGGTCTATAAGGCAACCTTCGGCGCGTCATACAAAAGCGTTTTGAACACAATCACAGGGGCTGGCGTTGGATTCCAACTGGAAATGGTTAAGTCCGGCGTGAAATACAAGTGGTATGACGGCGTTGCGGATGGCCTCGCCGCCGTTTTCGACCCTGCTGGGTTTGATTTACAGACCATCAACCGAACTGGCGATACAGCTATGGACTTTCGGCGCAACGGAACATTGGAGGTGGTTTTTACGGTGACGAATAACCAGCCTGATGCCCGTGTTATGGATGTTGGAGCGTCAGCCCTTGGCAGTTATGCGTCTGGTGACATGGCTCTCCTGCTCATGTATGACGGAAGTTTAAGTGCCGGAGATGTGTCCCTTGTGGAGTCGTGGATTAACGCCCGCTACTTGCTCTTCTAATGCACTCCCTTTTCATCATCTCAGCCACAGTCCGCGACTGGTTCAACGAGCAGGCTTTGACACTCGGCAACAACGGCCCCGCAGTCGGAACCTTGTCTCTCTCCGCATCCGGCACCGCTCCCGCAACGCATGGCTGGTGCGCTGTGTCGTTGAGTGTTGAGCAGGAAGGTGCAGTGGCTGCGTTGCTGGCGGCGAATCCTGACAAGGCTCCTGCGATAAACTGGACGCGCTACGATTTGAACCAAGACCCAAGCTGGCCGCAGAAGCAGCTAGTCGCGCTTGGCTTGAAAATCATTTTGTCCGGCTTTCCCAACCCATGAACCTTCTACGCGAACATCTGCAGAACGCGCCGCCCTGGTGGATTGCCTCGGTGAACCTCGGGGTGTTTGGCGTGACGCTGACGGAGATTGAGATGGGCCTGAAGATTGTGCTGCTGCTGCTGACGTGTGTGCTGACCACCATGTCCATCGGCATCAAGTGGAAGAACAGAAACCGCAGAGAGAAAGAGTAACCATGAACAAGCAACAAGTGCTGGGCATCGTCCGCCACGTCCTGACCTTCGGGGCTGGCTTCCTCATCGCCAAGGGCAAGCTGGAGCCGGGCGCGGCGGAGTCGCTTATCGGCGGCCTGCTCACCGTCATTGGCGGTGTGTGGTCCATCATCAGCCCGGAGAAGAAGGATGCTTGAAGTCACCATCGCCATCCTCGGCCTACTGACGGTGGTGGTGGGGGCCGTGGTGAAATTCTGGAAACCGAAACGTGAACCGACGCTTCTGGACCGGCTGGCCGACGTGGACCGCGAACTGGCGGAGCAAGATGCTGCTGCTGTCAATGCTCGCGTTGAGTCTCGGCTGCGGCTGCTTAACCCGCAGGGTGGTGGTGATTCCGTCCGACCGCCAAGTGCTGCCAGTGAGCGCCGGGAAGGCGTTCCTCCCGCCGGTCAATGGGTGGTTCGTGCCCCAGGCGCGGATGCAGGAAATGATCCACGCGCTGGAGCGAAAGGCTGAGCCATGAATGCCGAACAGGTCAAAACGGTGATGAATGCGGCGGGCGCGGTGCCCATGTTTCTGGAGTTCGTGCTGGACCGAGAGTATGCCTGCCCGGACGAGGATTATATCCGGGGCGACTTCGCCAAGTGGTTCTGGGCCGAGCAATACCGGCGCGGCGTGGCGGTCTGGCGGCCGGAGGCCAACGACTGCGACAACTTCAGCGTGCGGGCCTTTGCCGACATGAGCCTGGCGCATTCGCTCACGTCGCCCGGCAGCAACAAGGGGCTGGCCTTTGGCCTGTTCTTCTACCAGCCCGACGGGTCCAAGGAATATCACGCCATCTGCTTCGCCATCGTGAAGGGACCGGACGGCAATTACCGCGTGGTGTTCTTCGAGCCGCAGCCGGAGGCAAACACGTTCGGCCTTGTGCAGCTCACTCAAACCGAAATTAAATCATGCGTCGGATACTTGCTTTGCTGACCGTGCTGGTGGCGCTGGGCGTCACCGGCTGCCAGACCACCCCGCCCACGCCGGCCCCGCCGCCGATGCGTTACTCGGAACCGTGACTTTGTGAACCGCCACCGCGCTTACTGGCCGCTCGATGACGCCCCGCTCAAGGACGGCGACGGCGGCTTTGTGGGCGTGGACGAGCGCCTGGACCCGGACATCCTGCCGCCGGGCATGGTGGCCAGCGCCACCAACTGCCGCTTCCGCAATGGCCGCGTGGAGCCCCGCGCCGGAGTCACCATCCTGCCGTGGATGAAGGCGGACGGACGCACGCCGTTCATCACCACGGGCGCGATGCACGTCTTCAAGGTCAGCCCGCCCAATGCGTATGCGGCTTACGTGGGAAGCGGCTCAGGTGCGTTCGCGCCGGATGGCAGCAACAACGCCGTCATCGGTATCCGCTTCGGGGAGTTGGTGAGCTTGCAGCAGGTGCGCATCTACCACGACTATCCGGCTCCGTGGGCGGAGGGGTGGGGCACCTATGACTGGGTGGCAGGTGTGTTTGCAGCGTCGGCCATCATCAACGGCGTGCGCGCCAACACCAGCTATGTGTCCAACTTGGGCGTCTCGGTGCAGGAGTTGCAAGTAGCCTTTGGAGTGGATGCCCCGCCCGCGTTCAATGATGAGCTGGTGAACCATTGCTTGCGCGTGGATTGCGTGACCAGCACCGGCACCTTGACCGGCTATCTGACCTACGGACCCGCATGAGCGTTCAAGGAGCCACTCTTTACTCGGACCCGAACGGGACGGAATGGATATTCGTCGCGGCCGGTGGGCGCGTGTATGCCACGGGCGAGGGCCGTGTGTCCCGCGAGATTTCCCTGAACGGCGAGACCATCACAGGCAGCGTCAGCTTCACGCAATGCTACGACAAGCTCCTGCTCTGGCGCGGGACCGCCAGCAGCCCGCTCCAGATGGAGACCTTTGACGGGGGCTTTGTGGCCGTCACGCAAACCAGCAGCGACGCCGGCAACGGGACGGGCACGCAGGTGATTCCCAACAGCGACGGGGCGCGCTTCTTCCAGAACCGCGTCTTCGTGCCGTTCATCTACGAGGGCACCAAGAAGGACTTTGTGGCGGTCGGGGACATCGGCAACTACACGCGCTACAAGTTCCCGCAGCAGGCGTTCCGCTTCAACGACGGTGCGGATGACGACATCGTGGACCTCGCGCCGTTTGGGCGCATCTCGATGGTGGTCTTCAAGCAGAAGAGCGTGCGCATCGTGGACAACCTCGTGCCGGACAGCAACGGGGACTACTCCACCGCCGTGTCCGACCTCGTGACCAGCACGCACGGTCTGGTTGCGCGGAATGCGTGGGTGCCGGTGGGCCGCGACCTCTTCTACGTCAGCACCAAGGGCGTGACCAGCTTGCAGCTCACCGAGGAGAACCGCGTGAAGGGCGTGGACTTGCCGCTCTCCGCGCCGCTGGCGGCGACGTGGGCGCGCATCAACTGGAACCTGCGCGCCCAAATCCGCATCGGCTACTGGGACAACAAACTCTACGTGGCGCTGCCGCTGGACGATGCCCGGGTCATTGATACTGACACCAACCTTGCCACCGGCACGTATGCGCTCTTTGCGGGCATCTATTATCGCATCACCCTCGGCCTGACACCAAACGGATGGTATTACTACGTTGCCGGTGCCAACGACCTTTACGCCGTCGGACAAAACACGGCTTACGGCACCGGATTCGTGCAGGCGTCCGGCGCGGGAGCGGTGTTTCTGTATGGAACCGGCGCGGTCGCCAGCACGGCCACGCTCAATTACGTTCCGTTCTACAACTGCAACAACGCCGTGGCGGTCTTCGACTTCCTCACGCAAGCATGGGCGGGCGCGGACCAGACAGACTACGTGACGCATGTGAAGGAGTTCCTCACGCCGACCATCCAAGGCAAGCAGCGCCTCGTGGCCGTCACCCATGACGGGCTGCTCCGGCTCTGGGAGGAAGGCTTTGAGGACGAGCGCATCACCACGGTTGCCAACCCCTACGTGGACCTCACGGTGGAGAGCCAGCCGACCACGGGCAAGACCCTCAAGCTCAACACCTCCACCGGCAGCCTCGTGACCGCCAGCACGGCCGCGAGCGCGAACAGCGGTTTGACGTGGGGCACCAGCACCACCGCGCTGGCCCGCACCAACCTCTTCGCCGGCTGGGCCGCCATCCCGTGGGCGGCCACGGGCGGCACCGTCACGCAGCAGGATTGGGGCATCCGCTGGACCAGCAGCACGAGCAGCTTGCCCGCCTTTGCCATCAACGGCGTGACCATCCAGAACTCCGGCGCGTTCGACTGGGCTTATGTGGACCTCGTGACTGGCAGCCAAATCACGACGCAGAGCGTGAGCACCAGCGTCACCACTCGCGGCTACGCCATGCAAGACCCGGACGGCAAACGCTTCCAGCAGGTGGTTGAGACGTGGGCTCCCAGCTTCACCCTCACCGGCATCACGGACGGCGTGAACGAGACCACCACCGTGGCGTCCGCGCAGACGCGCAGCAACACCACCTACTCCATCAGCCAAACCGCGTGGGACAGCACCAACGCCAACGACGACCACGGCGACCCGTGGCGCGAGGACTACAGCGTGGCGCTGGGCGCGGGCTTCTACCTCGGCAGCGGCGTGAACCTGCAACTCCAGCAGACTTCATTAGTTCGCCTGAAAATGGTTCAGCGGGGCAATTCCTGCCAGCTCACCTTGGCGAACACGCAGGGCCGGTGCATTCTCAAGAGCGTCAACATGGACGCCATCCCGGGCGACCGGACAATGGGCACCAAGTATTCGGGCTGATTTATGGCACTTACCGCAACCGTCACGCCGGGCAAGACGCTCGTGGGCACCGAGCGCGTCACGAACTCGAAGCTCAACCAGGGCTTCGCCCCCACCGTGGCCCTCACCGGCACGGCGGACACCTCGGACATCACCAATGACGCCGTGACCGCCGCGAAGGCAGCCTTTGGAGCGTGGTTTTACTGCTCCGCCAGTGGCACCAACACCATTACGCTTACGGCCTTGGGCCACGCCATCACACTGGTCGAGGGCATGATTGCCCGCTTTAAGGTTGCAACCGACAACACTGGAGCGGTGGATATTACGTTTGGCGGCAGCACCAAGGACTTGTTCCGCTACTACAACTCTACGACCGCCGCTGGGGTAGAGCTGGCGGCTGGCGACTTGCGGGCTGGGCAGAATTGCGAGGTCATTTACGACGGCACGCAGTGGCAGCTCGTCTCCAACCTCGGCAACGGGGCGTGGGACCGATTTGCCACCACGGCCACCAGCGCCACGGCTTACACGGCCACCTTCTCCCCCACCATCACCGCGCTGACCAACGGCACCCGCGTGCTGGTCAAATGGCACGCCACCAACACGGGCACGGCCACCTTCCAACCGGACGGTATCGCGGCGGGCGCAAAGTCAATCCGCAAGGGGGCTGACGTTGAGCTGGTCGCCGGAGATGTCGTTCTCAACCAGATTTCCGAGCTGGTCTATGACTCCACCCTGGACCACTGGCTGCTCACCAGCCCCGTCACGCCCTCCGCGCGCACCACGGTGCCGGTGCGGCAGTGCGTGCTCAATTGCAGCGTGGCCAGCACCGGCCTGCCCAACTACATGACCGGCGTGGCGTCCACCGCTATCAGCTTCCAAAACTGCGACACCACCCCGCTGGTCATCGCCTTTGCCGCCGGGTTCGACACCTCGGGGGCCGTGGACTATGTAGGCGTCGTCAGCACCAACACGAGCAGCGTGTGGTCCAGCCTCTCCACCAATGGCACCTACTATCTCTGGGTGGACCGCAACACCAGCACCGGCGCTTTGACCTACGGCAAGACCGCCACCACGCTGCGCCCCACCTACGTCAACGGTGGGTCGGCCTCCATCGTGGACACCCAGCACACCTTCTTCATCAACGCGATGACCATGTGGGTGGGCAATGGCTCAACCGCCACCCAGGTGCAGCGCGTCTTCCTCGGCGAGGTCGTGGTCGCGGCCAACGTCATCAGCTCCATCACGCCCTACATGCCACGCGGGCAGTATGTCAGCGCGGAAACGGCTTTCCCACAGTCCACGGCGGTCAACGACACCGTGACCCTGACCCACCAGCTCGGCCTCAAGCCCGCGCAGGTCCGATGGGTCATCCGCAACACCACCACGCAGCACAACTACCCCGAGGGCGATGAGTTGGATGTGTTTAGCAGCGGGGCAGCGGCCGGTGGCAACTTTGGCTGGCTGGTTCCGGTGACGTCAGCCACATCAGTTGTCGCTGTGCTGCCATGGGCAACCATTACCACGGTGCCGCAGGTGTATAACAAGACCACCTACGCGGGCGGGCAGGCCATCACCACGTCGAGCTGGCGGCTGGTGGCCTACGCATGGAGGGGCTGGTGAGCGTGGCCACACCAGCAGCGGTCAGCGGTCAGCGGTCAGCGGTCAGCGGCGACTACGCCGCCCGCGTGCGCCAAGCCGTGGGCCTCCTCGCGGGGCCTGACGCCTCGGCCCGTGAGTATCTGGATTGCATCGCCTACGCGGCACGGCTCATGGATGACGCCGTGGACGCCGATCACGGCCCCGTGGACTACCACCGCCTCTTCCACGTCCTCCTCGTGGAGCTGCCTGCCAACCGCTTCTTCCTCGCCCACCGCGAGGCCCTCCTCGCCCTGCACAGCGCCACGCTCAACGCCTGGCAGGACGCGGACGAATGGCTCACCCGCAAGGACATCCGCCGCCAGCACGCGCTGGTCTTCCGCGATTACCTCACCGAGCTGGGCCTGCTCGTGGCCTATCTCGTGGGTGGATACGAGCATCGCCGCCAAATTTCTCTTCAAGTCCGCGAGCTGCTCTTGAAACCTGAAACCTGACTTATGGGACTCTACGCACCTGACCCGCCCGCCGCCGTCACTCGTGACCCGGGCAAGGAGACCGCCGACACGCTTCGTGCGCAGCTCGAAATGGAGCGCGGCACCGGCCAGTTTGCGGACATCGGCCCGCGCATTGACATTGAGCGACAGTATCGCCCGCAATACACGCAGCTCGACAACGACACCGCCCGCGCCGCTCTCTACGGCGACCGGGGGAACAACGGAATGCTCGCCCTCATGGGTGAATCCGGCCCGGAGCTGGCCCGCATCAACCAAGCCGCGCTCTCCGCGCAACGCGCCGGGGACATTGCGGATGTCTCCAGTCTGGCCGGGGCGTCGCGCAGCGCCTACGAGCAGCTCAACCCCGAGGGCGCGGCCCTGCTCAAGCGCATCAACACCCTGCGCATGGAGGAGCTGAACAATCCCTACTCCATGACCAGCTCGCAGCGGCGCGAGGCAGAGCAAAACGTGCGGGGTGCCCAGTCCGTGCGGGGCTTCGGCATGGGACCGACGGACGCTTTCCAAGAAGCCATGTATCTGGGCGACCGGCAGCGAGGATTGTTTAACGAGCGGTTGCAAGGCGCGGCGCAAACCATCGGGATGAACCAGAGCTTCTACGGCGATCCCTTCCAGCAAATCCTTGGCCGTCCCAGCGGAAGCAACCCGCAGGGGCTTTACCAGCAGGCGCAGGGCGTGGGACCGCAGCAGGTGTTTGACCCCTACAGCAGCTACTTTGGCAACGCCTACGGCTTCAATGCCAACGCGCAGAACGCGGCGAACATCTCGGCGGCAAACAATTCAGCCGCCGTGACGGGTGCGATGTTTGGTGCCGTCGGAAATCTTGGTGGTTCATTGCTTGGAGCGGGGTTCGGACAAGGCGGCTTCATGCGGAAACCCTGACCTATGCGCGCACTCCACACCCCCCAGCAGGAAACTAACAGCGCCTACAATCCCGGCGTCACGTTTCAAGGCGGGCAGTTCCTCGCCCAAGGCATCAGCCAGGCGGGCGACGCCATCACCGAAGGCTTGCAACGGTATGCAGCCAACAAGCAGGAAAGCGCCGCGCTCGATATGCGTTTTGAGGGCACGGCCAAGCCCTTGATGGAGAAACTCAAGCTCTACGGCCAGCTTGCCGACGAGAACAGCCCTGCCGCCGCGCTGCTGGACAAGTCTGCGGACTGGCACAAGCTCGGCAACAACCAGAAGAAGGTGTTGCTGGCGGACATGCTGCTGCTGGGCGACAAGACCGAAGCCGAGCAGCGCCGCAAGGAGGCAGAGCAATACAAGCTGCTCGAAATCCAAGACCGGCAGGCGCAATTTGACGAGCTGAAGCAGCAGCACGCCTTCCAACGCGGCCAAGCCGCGACGGACACGCTGTTCCGTGGCCTGAGTGCCTATCAGGACAACCGCCGCCTTGGTCTCTCCGAGCGCAGCACCGCCCTGGCCGAGCAAACCCACGCGGACACGCTGGCGCAACGCGCTGCCGCCCAGCGCGAGAAGCAGGCGGTGGACAAGGATGTGGCC
>Ga0255094_1001111_pt1 | contig 12304 bp, 12 predicted proteins | sample Colum_Law_RepB_8_2_FD_188434 | JGI IMG/M metagenome (GOLD analysis project Ga0255094, IMG submission 188434) | Freshwater microbial communities from Columbia River, Oregon, United States - Colum_Law_RepB_8d | ecosystem: Environmental > Aquatic > Freshwater > River | place: USA: Oregon...
GCATGTTGTGGGCATGGTTACCCTCTGGATTTTTCCGGGAGGGTCACAAGTGGGAAAGCATTATTCGGCGGAGCAGTGGGCGGCGTGGGTTGGTGAGCAGCGAGAGTCTGAGCTGAATGTGGCGGAGTTCTGCGACTGGATCGGCGTCTCATCGAACTCATTTTTTCGATGGCGTCAGAAGTTGGCTGCGAAAGGCAGGTCTTCTGCAAGAAAAGAACCTGGGGCAAAGAGGTTGTCGGCGGTGAAGGAGTCAGTGTCGCGCGGCTCCGAGTTGGTACCGTTGACCGTGCTGACTTCGCCCGTCGTTGAGATTGATCTGCCATGTGGGGCTGTTGTTCGCGTTCCCAATGAAGACCGCTCGCTGCGCCGCGTGCTTGGCATTCTTCTGGAGGCAGGCCAGACCGCTGACGTTTCCCCAATCGCCACGCCCTGTCTCGAGCATCATCGAGGAGGTCGGCGATGATTCGAGCGACGATCCCGATGCAGATCTTTGTTTGCGTCCAGCCAACCGACATGCGGCGCAGTTTTGATGGGCTCAGTGGAATGGTGCGGCAAGTGTTGTCACAAGACCCGCTGAGCGGTGCGTTGTTTCTGTTTCGCAATCGAGCGCGTGATCGACTCAAACTCCTGTACTGGGATCGAGACGGACTGGCCATCTGGTACAAGCGTCTGGAGAAAGGCAGCTTTCAGTTTCCGACCGATCTGAAGCCTGCCTCGGATGCGATTAATTGTCAGATCACATCCGAAGAATTATCGTTGCTGCTTGATGGAATCGACCTGAGCAGCGTGCAGCGTCGAACGCGATTTGCATTGCCGCGAAAGTCGTTGTGACGCATAATTTTTTGCAAGAAAGTTCCGAAGAATGACGGCCCCTTTGACGTATAACAGGCATGACTCCGAATGAACTGCCAACATCGATTGAAGAGCTTCAGAAGCTGGTGCTTTCGCAGCATCAGCGAGTGCAGTCCATCCTCACCGAGAAGGAAAGTCTTCGTCGCGAAGTAATCATTGCGAAACAGCAGGCGATCGAGCTGACCTCAACCGTCGAAGCTCAGAAGAAGCGACTTGAGCAAAGTGAACGCACGATCAAAGAACTGTTGCAGGCAATGAAGGGCAAGAAGCGAGAACGGCTCGATCCCAATCAGCTTCTTCTCTTTGATCTGGGCGAACTTGAAAAGCTTCTCGAAGAAGCCGCGAAGGCAGGCGATGTGCAGACCAATGACGAGGCTTCATCAAAGTCAGCGCGACGTAAGAAAAAGAAGCACGGCCGACGAATCATTCCCGACAATCTGCCGACGGAAGAGATTGTGCATGAGCTTCCCGAAGAGCAGCGATTGTGTCCGATCGATGGTAAGCCAATGCCGGCGATCCGGTACGAAATCAGCGAGCAATTGGATTATGAGCCTGCGAAGCTCAAACGCATTCAGCACAAGCGGGCCGTGTATGCGTGTCCGGCGAAGCATGACGAAGCGAAGCTGCTCACGGCTCCGAAACCTGCGGAAGCGGTCGAAAAATGTCTGGCGGCTCCGGGGCTGCTGTCCGGAGTCGTCGTCGGGAAGTTTGGTGACCATCTGCCCGGCTATCGGATGGAAGATATCCTGTCGCGCGGTGGCGTGAACCTCAATCGCAGCACGATCTATGACTGGATGGCCGCGGTGGCTGATGTCACAAAACCGCTGTACGAACTGATGAAGAAGCTCGTGCTGCAATCAAAGATTATTCAGACAGACGACACGTCGGTGAAGCTGATCGATCCGCTGGCAGAAGGAGGCTCACGGACGGCTCGCTTCTGGGCGTATCTTGGTGACCAGGATCATCCGTTTGAGGTGTATGACTTCACCGCGTCGCGTGAACGACATGGTCCGCAGGAATTTCTTCGCGATTACTCCGGCTACTTACAAGCCGATGCCTATGGAGGCTACGACGGTATCTATCTTCAATCGGACGGCGCGATCAAAGAGGTCGCTTGCTGGGCGCATGCTCGTCGCTACTGGCACAAGGCGTGCGAAGAAGACCCTGCGCGGGCCCATTACGTGCTGGCGGTCGTGGCCAAACTTTATAAGGTGGAACATGCCGTTGAGGAGAAGTCAGCTGCTGCGCGCCAGTCGCTGCGCGAAGAGCACTCACGCCCATTGCTGAATGATCTGAAGACATGGCTTGATGCGGAAGTCTTTCTTCCGAAGAGCCTGTCCGGGAAAGCGGCCACGTATACGCTCAATCAGTGGGCCGCGCTGAATCGCTATCTCGAAGACGGCAATCTGTCGATCGATAACAATGCGTCCGAACGGGCGATGCGGCCCGTGGCAATTGGCAGAAAAAACTGGATGTTCGTCGGCAGCAAACCCGCCGGCCACCGAGCTGCGATCCTGATGTCTCTGATCGCCAGCTGCAAAGCCAATCTCGTGGAGCCATGGGCCTGGCTGAAGGACGTGCTGATCCAGCTTCCGCTCGGGGCCTCTCTGGAGTCGCTGCTGCCAAACAACTGGCTCACGTCACACCCCGAGCACCGCTGGACCATCGCCGAACGCAGAAAACTCGAACGAGAACGCTGTGCAGACGAATAGAATGCTGTTCGCCGAGCGCTTACGGGCGGCGAGCCTGGGTGGAGGTTTCCGAGCGGTTTGTTGGGCCGGATGTGAATGTGTTGGCACCGGGATCTCGACAGCCGTCACGTTGGACCACAGCTTCTGCAGAAATGGCGACGATGGAAGTCACCACGCCAATTGTCATCACAGTCCCCCACGACGAACAGTCCGAGACCTTCATTGAAATCTATATCGGTCGCGGAACCGATCGACGTCTCGTGACGGCCATTGAAGTCTTTAGCCCCATTAATAAGCGGCCCAGCGAGAAAGGCCGCGACTTGTACCTGCGTAAACAAGCGGAGTTGCTCGATTCCCAATGTCATCTGGTGGAAATTGACCTCCTGCGTGGCGGCACACATACCACGGCAGTTCCCGAAGCTCGATTGAAGCGAAAGGTGCCGAGCTTCACGTATCACGTTTGCTCACACCATTTTGACCACTTCGAAGACTTCTTGATTTATCCGATTCATCTGCCCGACCCGTTGCCGACAATCAGCATTCCTCTGCTGCCCGGCGACGGTGAGGTCGCGGTGAATTTGCAAAAGGTCTTTGAACGGACCTATGCCGCCGGACCGTATCATCGCGAAGTCGATTATGCTCAGGCAGTTCCACTGCCGGAAATGACGCCGGAACAAGCAGAATGGGTTAGAGAGAGAGTTGGGCGATAGGTAGAGAATCGCAGGGTCGAATTGCAGGTGCTTAGTGCTTAGTCGAATTGCAGGTGAAAAGGCAGGGGCTTCAGTATTGCTGTCGCATTTGTAGTGCTGGCTTTGGCCGGCATGCAGTTGGAGACTTGATCGACACGGCCGACTAAAGTCGGCACTACGAAATATACGGTCTGCCCGCAACGGGCGGGAGATTGCATTTTGTTGGCTCGGCGGGGTATTACCGTCGAGCTTTTTTCGAGTGAAACGGAGTCCATTTTCCGCTTCGGGAGACGTTGGCCAGTAGGCCGGAGGAGGGGGGCTTTCAAAGATTGCAGCGTTCAAAAGCGACCCCTCACCCCGGCCCTCTGCCCCAATGTTTTGCGATAATGCTGCTATGTGATTCCTCACAAGATCCAAAAAAACTGGGCAAGGGAGCAACATGGCGCAGTCCAGTTAGCCATCTTTTGTCCGACAGGGGGCGAGTGGGTCAGCAGTGCTGGCTCCAGCCGGCGCCTTTGGCTGGGCGGTCAACAGAAGCCAGATCAGTGCATGAATTAACAGTTCGCCCGTAGGTTATTTTCGGTCCCGAGGTTGGCGGCGTCTTTTACAGAGTGCGGTGCATAAGCCACTTGCGATGATAAAGGCGATGGATGATGGTTCCGGGACGGCGGCGAATTGGGCCGTCAGCGAGAAGTTGTCGATGGCGAGGCCGTCGTCGGAGCCTGACGCGTCGAAATCGTTCCAGCGAATCCAGAGGGTTTGACCGGCACTGAGGTTCAAGCCAGTGATCGTGCTGCTCAATGGTGTTCGATTTGCGGTCAGGTTGCCATCTGTGGCACCCGCTGTGGTCGTGAATGGTGTAAAAAAATCCAATGCATTGTGATCCAACCAGAGACCATTGTTGAGGGCCGTGGCGTTGAGGCTGTACTGAAAATCCAGCCGATCAACTCTTCCAGTGGTTCCGAGTCTCCATTGTTCCCCCTCATAGATAATCTGTAAAGATTGGATCGAAGTTGCAGCTCCGTTGGTAAACGAGGCTCCAAAAGTCGGAATGAGGCTGCCACTGCGAAGACCTCCGAGGGCTCGATCTGTACTACTGGCTCTTCCGAAGCTGTAGGTGTCACCGGTGTTGTCACTGCCCGTGCCTGTGTTGTAGACAGAATTGGCCGCAGTGCCGGTTTCCAAAAATTCCCACTCTGACGGCATCGCACTGCTAGTACCTGTGTTTGCCAGCGAATCGAAATTCTGGTTGTAGGTAGCCGGGCTGTTGAGAATGATCCCGGCGTCCGCTGTGGCGAATGTGAAAAGGCTCATTAAGGTGGCAGCCAAGTACGACTTCATCATTCACCCCTTTGTGATATCAATATATACCCTGAGGGTGATGTTCACTTATGGACTGGCTCCATGTCAAGTCTTTAGTGGCAGTTTTGAACCCGTCTGCCGATAATCTGAGATGATCGCACCACAGAGGGCAATCGCCGAAAAAAACGACGAGCGGCTGGGCGTCAGCCCTTCGAGTGCAATTTTTTTGCTTTGTTTATTCACTTGTGGTCCGCGTCGGATTTTCAGACACTCACCGGACGCCTTGCGCAGTTGTGATTTAACTCGGCCGCCCATTTGGCTGGAGCTCGGCGGCGAATTTGCGTGGACTCGGTTTCAAGGTTTGGCAGCGCACTACAGAAGCTCAACATCCGCTTCATCGACGAGCACTGAAGCCCCTTGCTGCATGAAGTTGACCATCACGGTCAAGCGGTGCTGGGAGTGGACTTTGGAGATGGTGCCACGGAGTCCGGCCATGGCTCCAGTTTTTACTAACGCCGCTCGACCCAGGAGTGGCTTGGGCTCGGGCTGAACGTCCTTGCCTTTTTCGATGATCAGCCGAATTCGCAGCAGGTCCTGCAGTAATTGCTCAGATTCCGTGACCGGCAGGCAGCGAGAAATGCAGCCTGTCGAAACGGCTTCGTGTCTGGCAACCTCGTCGCCCCGGATAAACACGTAGCCGGTAAACAGAGGCACGTAGCTGGTGCGAATTCTTCCTTGCGGCGACCGCTTTCTTTGCTGCACCATTGGGCCGTAATGGGCAATCTCCAATGGTCGGAGTTTTCGCATGAACTCCTTCTCGTGGCGTGCCAGCGTGTACATGGCAAACCACGATTCATCGATCCCCGCTGCAGGATCATCCAGCAGCGATTCGGGGAACATATCGGGTTCTTTGGCAAGAATAGGCATTTTTTAGTGGCTAGTGGCTAGTTGTCAGTTTGCAGTGAGCAATTTGAGATTTGAATGTGAACAGTTGGTGAAGGGACAACGGGTTCGCAAAGGGTGACCACTTTTCTGAACCACGAAATGAACGAAACTGACGACTCTAACGATTGAACGGACACGGGAACGACAACAAGTTCCGGTCGCTTTTCGTTAACTTCTCGCGTCCTTTGAAACGAACTGTTACGCTCATCGGCTGATGGACGAAATTGGCTGAACACGAAAGACTGTGTGGCTCCATCTTACCTGTTGATTCGGTCCTTTTTGCTGGTGTCGAATGATTCTGCTTCTTGGGGGAAACGGCTACGTCGGAAGTGCCATTCAGAAAAATCTGGCTGGGCGAAGCTTGCCGTTTACCGTGGCCTCCAGAGCTTATTCCGATTATTCCAGTCTCCCTGTGCTGGTCAAGATGTTGCGGGAGTTGCGGCCGGAGTTCCTGATCAACTCAGCCGGCTACACGGGCAAGCCCAACGTTGATGCCTGTGAAATTCATCGCGCCGAATGTCTCGACGGAAACGCTGTTCTTCCGGGCGTGATTCGGGAAGCTTGCGAACAGACTGACACACCCTGGGGGCATGTTTCTTCAGGTTGCATTTTCACGGGTGCCAAAGCTGATGGAAGCGGCTTTACAGAGAGTGATGCTCCCAACTTTTCTTTCCGCCAGAACAATTGCAGCTTCTATTCGGGATGCAAGGCCCTCGGGGAAGAGGTGCTGGATGGTGCCGAGAACTGCTTTATCTGGCGATTGCGGATACCGTTCAACAACGTCAACAGCGAACGTAACTACATCAGCAAGATGATGCGTTATGATCGATTGCTGATGGCGACCAACAGTCTTTCGCAACTGGACGAGTTTGCCGATGCCTGCGTGGCCGGTTGGACTCAGCGAGTTCCGTTCGGAACTTACAACCTGACGAATCCCGGCAGCGTGACGACTCGCGATGTCGTGCGATTGATTCAAAAGCATGGATTGTCGAATCGGGACTTTCAGTTCTTTGAATCCGACGACCAGTTTATGAAGCTCGCCGCCAAGACGCCTCGTTCCAACTGCGTGCTGGACAGCACCAAAGCCATCGCCGCCGGCTTGCCCCTCAGCCCCATCGACGAAGCGCTGGAGAAGGCAATGAAGAACTGGCAGTCTTAATCTGAGTTGAGCCGCAGGTTTAACCACAGAGTTCACAGAGACCACGGAGGAAGGGCAGAGTCTTTGAACGCAGAGTTCGCGGAGGAACGCAGATGGGGAAGATCTGCAATTGGGTTTTCTCTGCTTTCCCCTGCGGCCTCTGCGTTCAAGACTTGCTGAGCTTTTCCCTGCGATTTCCCTCTGTGTTCTCTGTGACCTCTGTGGTGAATCCTGCTTTCGTCGATTAACGAATCAGAGAGGACTTCGTTTTACTGCGAGATGCTCGATAGCCGTATTCGATGGCGAACCAGTCCGCGTATTGTTCACGCTTTTTGAAGCTGGTGTTACGATCATCGTTGATGTGACCGATCTCATGGATCAGCACGTTGTTGAGATAGAAATCCCGGATCGTGTTCTCCGTCCAGATCAGACGCCACAGATTGCCGTCCTGAACCCAGCGGCCGCCATACATCTCACTTTCGATTCGCTGAGCAGGTCGTGGGGCTCGAACATAAAGTTCTTCCAGAGATGCTTCGATCGGATACAGGTAAACTGAGCTGCCCCATTGAAGACCGTAGCAGGGGAAGAGTCGACGCTTGCGAGTCATGCGGCTGAACTGCACGACTTCAAGCTTTTCCTGAAACTGTTCCGGCAACTGGAGAACTCGTTCACGCACATCATCCGGCGTCACCGGGTGCAGATAACCTTCTCCTGCAGGTTGAACCAGAATCTGTAGTTCGCGACCGGCCGAAGAGTCGTCTGAGGCCTGCGGTTCATGCCACAATTCCGGAGCATCGAATGCGCGACCAATGGCCAGTCCATTGCCGCGATGCTGATGCGCGGAAGCCGGGCGGACCGACTGACGAACGCCAGCAGCTTTGTGACGGCGCGCTGATCGGAGATTAGATCTTGTGGTTGTTCTTTGGTGGGATCTTTGGTTGGTCATGGCAGCACCCGCGAACAGGAGGCTCGGCGAATCGGGAAAGATCCGTTGAATACCTCTTGGTAAGCGTCGAGAGATCTCAATGAGACCGCTCAACAGAAACGGGCATCCGTTCAGGAGGGAAACCTGCCCGTCGTACTCCTCTGGGCAGATCAGACGACTCTCAGTTGAGCGAAGCAGCAAACGGAACAAGTCCAACCCACATTCAGTGTTCATGGGGCATCGGGCCTTTACCTTCCGCAGCTCGCTCAGCGAGATGCCACGATCCTATCGCCGTCGAAACGTGAATCCAGATGAACATTGCAAGTGGATTGATACCAAGGAGTTACGAAAAGTGAGGTCTCGTGCGTCGAGCTTACGGCGAGGGCAAGACAGCTCTAAAGCGTTTGCGGGGCAGAGGTTGGAGAGTGGGTTTGCTGGCGGGCCGGTTTTGAGGGCTTGTACACCACCGGGGCTGTAAGTGAGGAGGTCTGCATTGATCGTGGGGACTAGTTGAATTCGGGGATCGGTCGCAGAAACTGCCGAAAGCGGGTAACCGGATGAAGTTCAGTCTTGATCGAGACGTAGTTTTGCCGGGACCGGTGGGACCGGTACGGGCGGATTGCCGTAAACTACGGCTCTGGACTACCAACGAATTTTGGCTCAACGAGCTTGTCGCTGAAGTTGTGAGACTTCGGAGGGCTCCGAACTCTCACGAGTTCGGCGACGACTTAATCGAGACTCAGAAAATGTGTCCCCGCTTTATTCATAACAGGCCATTGGAGGCAGGAATTCCGTCGTGCGTCAGGTCATGATCACCCAATTAATCGTAGCCTTGAGCCTCCTGTTGCTTGTCGCAGGTTGCGGAGCGGCTGTGCAGAAAACCGGAACGGAGCAGTTGGTGCTCTCCGATTCGGTTGACCGCGCGATTGATCAACTGGATCTGGCGCCGTTGGCTGGCAGAAAAGTGTTTCTGGATACCACGTACATGCAGACCTACAAAGGTCCGAATGTTTACGTGAGTTCTGACTACATCGCGAGTGCGTTACGCCAGAAGCTGACGACAACTGGCTGCCGTATGGAAATCAGTCGCACTGAGGCTGATTATATCCTGGAAGCTCGTGTGGGTGCTTTGGGAACTGACACGATGGAAGTCACCTATGGGATTCCTTCGAGTAACGGGCTGGGCGTTGCCGCATCGGCGCTGGGTGGTGTTCCGGCTGTTCCGGCGATCCCAGAGATATCAGTGGGGAAGCGCAACAACCTGCTGGGTGTTTCCAAGATCGTGGTGTTTGCTTATCACCGGGACACGGGAATTCCGGTCTGGCAGTCCGGGGCCGCTGTCGCGCGGAGCGATGCCAAGGACTCGTGGTTTATGGGTGTTGGCCCATTGACTCGTGGCAGTGTCTACAATGGCGTAACTCTGGCGGGCAATCGAGTCAACCCGCCGTTTGAGAAGAAGGTCGCTCGACAAATCAAACCACTATCGATGGGCGACCGCCATAGTTATGTGCATCCGGCAGTGCTTGAGAAGCAGTTGGCCGACGCAAAAGACATTGAGGCTCAGCAGCAGAAGACGGTCAATCAGGTTTCTCATGAAACAGGAACCGCAGAACTGCCAACCGTTAGCCCGGATACGGCACCAGTGGAGCCTTCCGGTGAACAGCAAGCCGCTGATGAAGTAGAGACTTCTGGCGAAGAAGAGACTTCCGGAAGTGCAAAGCTGGAGCCTGCTGAGGAATTCGTTCCAGCTCCGGTACCACCCGCCGAGTAGAAGAGCAAGACGCAAGAAAAGGGGTCAGCAACGACAATACAGAATCATGTTTACAAAATGATGGCGCGTGACAGTGGTGCTTCTTTCGTCCACGATGGAATCCTCATGATTTTGTAATCATCATTCTGTCTCAAAAAGTCGGGCTAAAAAAGGGGGCCGCTTTTTCAGTAGAGTTGGCGAAAGAGTTCGAGCAGGATTTGTTCGAGTCGCTTGCCGCCTTCTCCTGCGACACGCACGATCTTCTCGATGTCGGCAGGCTCAAGCGCATCCGGCAGGCACATATCTGTAACGATTGAAAACGCCACAGTTCTCAGGCCGGCATGTGTTGCGGTGATGCATTCCGGAACGGTCGACATGCCGACGATATCCGCTCCGATTGTGCGGAGCATTCGATATTCTGCGCGAGTTTCCAGGTTGGGACCGGGAACTGCCGCCAGAACACCTTTGTGTGCGGAGATGCCAAGTTTCAGGGCAATCAATCGCGCTTGTTCAACCAGTTTGCGGTCATAGGGTTGGCTCATATCGGGAAAGCGTGGGCCCAGTCGGTCATCATTGACGCCGCGCAGAGGATTATCGGGCATCAGGTTGATGTGGTCTTCGAGAACGACGATGTCGCCGAGCGCGTATTGAGGATTCATTCCTCCCACGGCACTAGTCAGGACCAATGTGTCTGCACCAAGAGCCTTCATGACTCGAATCGGGAATGTGACCTGCCGAAGAGAGTAGCCTTCGTAGTAATGGAATCGACCTTCCATCGCCATGACCGGGATTCCCTCGAGCGTTCCGCAGAGCAATTTGCCGGCATGCGACGGAGCTGTGGAGCGAGGGAAATGCGGGATTTCAGAATAAGGAAATTCTGCGTCGGTTTGGATTCGAGTGGCCAGTCCACCGAGACCAGTACCCAGAATCAAGCCGGCGCGAGGTGTTTTGTTCCATCGAGTTGTCAGCCATGATTTGGCTTCCTGAATCTCTTCCCATAGTCCGTCCACGCGTTTTCTCCCGGCTTCGGATTCTGATAGTCAGCAGAATCCTGAACAATGATGCTCGAAATAAATGATGTGAGTAAAGCGACGGCTCACATAGAAGCCGACCTGTCCCCAAAAGCAATTTAACCCGAGACCATCGGCGGGGCGTTGCACATTGGCAGCCTTGCCGGCGGCATCGGGTTAAACAGGGTATACCCATCAGCACGACCATCGCTTCGTGGACAGCGATTGAGGACAGTGACTGAGCAAAAGGACTCAGTTAGAAGTCTTCTTCAGCCTCTTCTTCTTCCTCTTCTTCATCATCGTCATCGAAGTCATCGTCTTCGTCGTCATCGAAGTCGTCGTCTTCGAAATCTTCATCGTCGTCGAAGTCGTCTTCACCTTCGTCGTCGAATTCATCATCTTCGTCGTCTTCGACTTCTTCATCAGCGAAGCCTTCGTCTGCGAAGTCATCGTCGTCATCACCACGTAGGCGAGGACTTACAACCGAATCAAATTGTTCGATCCCGGCGAAGACCGAAAAACTGTCTTTCTCTGTGACTTCGCCTGCTTCCAGAGTCAAAACCATGACCAGTAACCTCGTGTAAGTCCCGTGTCTTTAACGTTTAAATATTTCTGACGCCCATTTCACGCGTTTGATAATCAGACAGGGAATCCCTTGTCAACCCCGTATAATCCCCTGCATTCAATAAAATCCCCGTCTTTCCAGGGGTCGGAAATGGTCTGTCCTCTTTTCGGACGAAACGCGATCGTACTGCAGCCGTTCATCAGATCGCTGCAACCTTTTTGTTTACGCTTCTTAAAAATCGTTACATTCGGCTCGGGAGAGTACTCTGGTGTCACGTTCAGTTCCCAATGAAATCATACTGAACGAAGACAAGTTCTGGATTGTGAATCGCTTCACGCTGTTTGGGCCATTTGATTACCAATGGAGCGGAGATCTCTACGGGATTGAGTTCAACTATCAGGGGCAAAAGTTTGGTGAAGTCTGCAGTGATGAAGAATTCTTTGCAGATCTGAAGCCTTTTGGGCTTCCCATCAGTGTGGCTCGCGTCGCTGCGTTAACGGCTGGCACAATCGCTGTTGGCATCCGAGCCGGAACTTCACTGGATGAGCGTGTCTGTCATCTGATCGCATTGCTGCAGCAGTTTAATCTGCAACGGTTCAGCATCCGGGAAAGTTCTCCTCGAGATCCATGACTTTCTGTTAACAATCGCAGAACGGATTTCACCACAGAGGTCACAGAGGGGAATCGCAGGGGAAAAGCTTAGTCGAATTTGAACGCAGAGGTCGCAGAGGTTCGCTGAGAACGTCGAATGGCAGATCCTCCCCCTCTGCGTTCCTCCGCGAACTCTGTGTTCAGAACAGGTCAATTCACGACGGTGCTGAATGATTGCCGTTCAGGTTTCTGCGATTTGCCGCGGCGGCTTCCCAAAGTTGTTCCAGTGCTTCGATGTTGCCTGATGTCAACGACTCACGGAGCTTTCGAAGCTGCTCTTCGGCTTGTTCGATCGCCTCAACACAGTGCTTTGAGTTGCCCATCAGAATAGATGCCCACAACTTTGCCGAGCCGGCTGCGATGCGCGTCGTGTCGCGGTATCCGGTGCCCGTAAATGTCAGCAGTTCCGGGTTCACACAACTGGCTGCGACGGATGCGAGAATGTGCGGAAGGTGACTGGTCAGTGCCAGAACTCGATCATGTTCATCCGGAGACATCAAATAAACCGAAGATCCCAGCGATCTCCAGAACGCGATGACGCGCTGGACACGACGGAGTGCAGAATCTTCGGGGCTCGATGTTGTGACGACGCATAAACGATTTCTGAACAGGTTGGCATCGGCATGTTCAAAGCCACTTTGTTCACTTCCGGCGATGGGGTGTGAGCCAACAAAACGTTTATCCGGATTTGGCCCCAGGGCTTCATAGACCGACTCCTTCACGCTGCCGGCGTCGGTGACGATTTCGCAGTTCGCGTCCAGGAGTGCGGTCACCGCAATCGGAATC
>Ga0255094_1001113_pt1 | contig 12296 bp, 3 predicted proteins | sample Colum_Law_RepB_8_2_FD_188434 | JGI IMG/M metagenome (GOLD analysis project Ga0255094, IMG submission 188434) | Freshwater microbial communities from Columbia River, Oregon, United States - Colum_Law_RepB_8d | ecosystem: Environmental > Aquatic > Freshwater > River | place: USA: Oregon | collected...
GAACGACCGGCTCATCAAATACATCACGAGCGTTCCGGAGCGCTTTGCCGGCGAAGTGAAGAAAGATCAGGTGGTTTACTTCACGGTGGACCAGTATCCAGGCCGGACTTTCGAGGGCCGGGTGCTGCTCATCAGTCCGGCGGTCAACACCAAGACCCGTGCCTTTCCCTTCGGCGTGCTGGTCAGAAACCCCGAGCTGACGCTCAAGGCGAACGCCTTTGCTCGCGGGGAGCTGATCATTGAGCGCGATGTGCCCGTCCTCGTGGTGCCAGTGGAGGCCGTTGTCAATTTTGCCGGCGTGACGAAGATCTTCGTGGTGGAGAACGGCATTGCCCATGTGCGCGAAGTGCAGGTCGGGCGCATCAAGGACGGCAAACAACAAATTCTCAGCGGCCTGAAGGCCGGGGATTCCGTCGTGGTCACCGGACATGGCAAGCTGCGCGAGGGCAGCAAGGTGACGGTGCGGAGCGCGGAGGGCACGGCGGCAAAGCCCGGTCAGTAAGGTCATGGCCAAGCCCGATTCATCAGCCCCCGCCGGTCCGCCGCTGGACGCAACGGCCAGGGGTATCGGCATCGCCGACTTGTGCATTCGGCGGCCGGTGTTCGCGACGATGATGAACCTGCTGCTCGTCGTGCTCGGGCTGGTTTCCTTTTTCAGCATCGGCATCGACCAGTTTCCCAATGTCGAGCTGCCCATCGTCACGGTCACAACCACCCTCCGCGGAGCGTCCCCGGAGGAGATGGAGACCAGCATCACCAAGCCGCTGGAGGAGATCATCAACACGGTGCAGGGCATTGACGAGCTGACCAGTGTCACGCGCGAAGGGGTCTCCAGCATCACCGTCCAGTTCCTCTTTGAGCGCAACCGCGACGTGGCCGCGCAGGACGTGCGCGACAAGGTGAACACCATCCTCTCGCGCCTGCCCGCCGGCACCGAGGCTCCCATCATCGACAAGTTCGACGTGGACGCGACGCCGGTGATCACCGTGAGCGTCAGCGCGCCCCGCGATTTGCGCGAGGTGACCTACCTCACGGACAAGGTCATCAAGCAAAGCCTCGAAACCGTGCTCGATGTCGGTTCCGTCAACATGGCCGGCAACCGCACCCGCGCGGTGCAGGTGTCGGTGGACATCGACCAGTTGCGCGCGCGCGGCCTGACGATTCAGGAGGTGAGCGCGGCGTTGCAGGCGCAGAACGTGGAGATTCCGGGCGGCCGGGTGGACCAGGGCTCCCGCGAACTCGTCGTGCGCACGCTCGGCCGGATGCGGGCGGTGGCTGAGTTTGAGGATCTCATCATTGGCAGCTTCGGCGGTCAGAACATTCACCTGAGGGAGGTGGCGAAGGTGGAGGATTCCGTGGAGGAACCGCGTTCGCTCGCGCGCCTGAACGGCAACAACTCGGTGACGCTCGTCGTGCGCAAGCAGTCCGGCAGCAACACGGTGAAGGTGATCGACGGGGTGAAGGCGCGGCTCAAGGAGCTGGAACTGCAGGTGCCTGCGGACTTCAAGATGACGGTCATCCGGGATCAGTCCCGCTTCATCAAACGCTCGCTGGAGGAGGTGAACTTCCACCTGATTCTCGGCGCGGTGCTGGTGGCCATCACCGTGTTCGCGTTCCTGCACGACTGGCGCGGCACCATCATCGCATCCATTGCGATCCCCGCGTCCATCATCGCCACCTTCGCGCTGATGCGGGCGATGAACTACTCGCTGAACAACTTCACCATGCTCGGCCTAGTGTTCGCCGTGGGCATCGTGATCGACGATGCGATTGTGGTGCTGGAGAACGTCCACCGGACCATGGAGGAGCGCGGGCTGGATGGCATCACCGCCGCGATCATCGGCACGCGGGAAATCGCCCTGGCCGTGATGGCTACGACGCTGTCGCTGGTCGTCATCTTCCTGCCGCTGGCCTTCATGAAAGGCCGCGTAGGGTTGTTCTTTTCAAGCTATGGCGTGGTGGTGGCGTTCTCGATCATGGTGTCGCTGTTCATCTCGTTCACGCTCACGCCCATGCTGGCGGCGCGCTTCCTGCGGCACTCGGACAATGACAAGGAGCGGGAGAAAAAGGCGCACGGCGGCTGGCTCATGCGCCTGTTGGCGGACGGCTACACAGCCATCCTGGGCTGGAGCCTGCGGCATCGCTGGGTGGTGGTGGTCACCTCGCTCGCCTGCGTGGCCTCGCTCTGGTGGATCGTGCCCAAGGTGAAGTTCAACTACCTGCCGCAGGACGATGCGAGCGAGTTTGAAATCGCCCTGCAAACGCCGGAGGGCACGAGTTTGGAACACAGCGCGCGGCTGTGCGCGGAAATCGAGGCCGAGATCAAGGCCATCCGCATGGACGGCCAGCCGGCTATCACGGACACGCTGGTGACCATTGGCGAAACCACCGGTCGCGTCGGCAAGGGCGAGGGCGACGTGACCATCGGGAACATTTACTGCCGCCTGCCCGAGCTGGGCGGGCGCTATGAGACCATGACCGGCAGGACGCGGGCCTGGTCACAGTTTGAAGTGATGCGCCGCGCGCGACAGGTGCTGGCCCGCTATCCGGATATTCGCGGCAGTGTGCAGTTGATCTCCAACGTCGGACAGACAGGGCGCAATGCCGACCTGACCTTCAACCTAATCGGTCCGGAGCTGGACAAGCTTACGGAATACTCCGCGCAGATCCTGGAGAAGATGCGCGCCATCCCCGGCATGGCCGACCTCGACACCACGCTGGCCAACCGCAAGCCGGAGCTGCAAGTGCAGGTCGATCGTGAGAAGGCCAGCCAGCTTGGCGTGCGGGTGGCGGACGTGGCGAACACCCTGCGCACGCTGGTCGGGGGGCAGGTCATCTCCAACTACAAGGAGGCTGACGACCAGTATGATGTGTGGCTCCGCGCCATGCCGCACGAGCGCAGCACGCAGGAGGCGCTGGAGCAGATCATGGTGCGGCCGGCCGCGACGACGAATGACGCCCAGCTCGTGCAGCTCGCCAACTTCGTGACGCTCCGCGAGGCGCGCGGGCCGAACCAGATTGACCGCTTCCAGCGGCAGCGGAAGGTGACCCTCGTCGGGAACACGGTGGGCATTTCGCTGAACGAGGCCATGACCGAGGTGCGCCGCATCGTCGAGGAGATGAACCTGCCGGCGGGCTACTCGGTTTATTTCACGGGCCGGGCCAAGACGCTGGTCGAGACAGCGCAGAACTTCGCCATCGCCTTCGGGCTGGCGATGCTTTTCATGTATATGATTCTCGCCGCGCAGTTCGAGCACTTCGTCCATCCCATCTCCATCATGCTGGCGGTGCCGCTGTCGCTGCCCTTCGCGCTCATCAGCATGCTGGCGCTCAACGAGCCCTTCAACATCTACGCCATCTTCGGCCTGTTCATGCTCTTCGGCATCGTGAAGAAGAACGGCATCCTGCAGGTGGACTACACCAACACGCTGCGTGCGCAGGGCATGGAGCGCGAGGCCGCCATCCTGCAGGCCAACCGCGTGCGCTTGCGGCCCATCCTGATGACCACGCTCATGCTCGTGGTGTCGATGATTCCCATCGCGCTCGGGACCGGTCCTGGATCGGGTGGGCGTGCCTCCATGGCCAAGGTCATCATTGGAGGGCAGGTGCTTTGCCTCCTGCTCACCCTGCTGGTCACCCCGGTCACTTACGCCATTTTCGATGACTGGGGCAACGGCCGTTTCTTCACCCGCCGTCGCCGCGCGCCTGGCCCGGAGCCGGCAAAAGAACCGACGCCCTTGCTGGCGCCAGATGCTGGGGCGGTGACGAACTCTCTCATCACGCCGCCGGCGCAGTGACCTTATTTCAGCCCCTTGAGCGGGTCGGTGTCACCGAGTGAGGGCTTGGCGGTGGGCACGCGGTCGAGAATGTCGGGCAGTTCGAAGCGCAGCTCGCCCCACAGCGCGGGCAGGAGGCGGGCCTCGGAAGGCTGGTCACTCAACACCACGTGGGATTTGTTCGCCCAGTAGTAGCGCACCGCAGTGGCCGTGCCGTGCGGGTCGGCGACCAGCGCGCCGACATCGCCTCGCAGCGCCACGCTTTCGCGCAGTTCGCGACCGCCGAGCGCCTTCCATGGGACCGCGGCTTCGATGGTCCATGAGCCTTGATTGGCGCTTTCACCGCCTTGCCGGAGAATGCGCAGCCGAATCTCGGCGGTGATGTCACGGATCTCGTCCACCTGCTCCTGGCCGACGGGGGAGGTGAAGGTGCGGCCGCCGCCCTGCGCGCCCGGCACGCGCGGGCGATACAGCATGGCGACGGGCTGATTGTCCAAGAGCGACAGGATCAGCCGGAGGTCGCCGGGGGCGGCTTCCCCGCGTTTCGGATCGGCCTTGGGGTCCAGCCCGAGGTTCAGGTCGAAGGCGTCGCCGCCTTGGAATATCAACTGCTTGTCGGCCGCGCGGTTCAGCATGGGCGTGGTGCCGTAGCCGCGCGCGGCGATGTAGAGGTGCTGCTCATCGAAGGCCAGTTGCGTCGTCCACGACTCGCGGATGCGGTTCAGTTGATCCCGCGAGGTGCGGATGTCCAGCGGCGCACCGCCCGGCCAGTCGGTGGTGATCTCGCCGTCAATGACCGGCTTGGCGGCCATGTAGGGCACGGTTGCCAGCACGGGGCGGCGCAACGCGCGCTCGATGCGGGCCATGTCGGCGGCCCAGACCATCGTCTGGCGGATCTGCTCGGCGGTGACTTCCACGGAGCCGCTGAGGCGTTGCATTTGCTCCAGCCCGTCCACGCGGAGGATGGAAATGTGATTCTTGCCGGCGATGGAATAGACCTTCCCATCCTCCGCTGCGCAGAGGTGTCCGTGGAAGGTTTCGACCGTGTTGCGCAGGTCAGACATGTCCGTGCGACCGGGCTCGGCTTCCGGCATCGAGAAGAAGCGTCGCCCATAGCCGTCCGGCCCGCCCAGCACGGCGGCGGCGAGCAGGCCGTCGCGCGTGAGGGCATACTGATCGCCGTTGTTGCCCAGCACGCAGAAAAGCTCCTCGTGCCCGATCTTGAAGCTGCCGATGGGCCAGAGCCCGCCCACGAGCACGCCGGGCGGGCGGTTGTAGAAGCCCCACGGCGTCTGGTAGGAGCGCTGCACGCTGAGGTAGTTGTCCGGGTAGTGCCATAACACCTTGCCGGCGGCATCGAGCAGCTTGTGGCCCATGACGAAGGTCTCGCCGGCCGCGTTGACCCACGCGGAGCCGGTCAGTTCCTTGACGTTCTCCAATGCGGCCAGGTCGTAGATGGGCAGCCCGTCGGGCCGCACTTCCTTCACCCGCAAACGCCAGCCGCCGCCGGGTGCGCCACCTTGGAAATTGAGCGAGAGGTCGTCGCCTATGGCGGCGCAGGAGGCGAAGTGCCGGCCCTCCTTCACCTGGACTTCTCCGGGCTGCGCGATGTGGTCGCGGTTCAAGTCCACCCACACGAAGCTCGTCGTGTCGGCGTTGAGTTTGCCGAAGGCCTTCAGGGCCTCGGTGTTGCTGCCAAAGGCCCGCCAGCCCGAGAGCAGGCCGGCGGCCACCACGGGCTGCGCGATGCCCTCCTGCTCGACGCAAATCGTCGCGGTCGGACCGGGATCGCCGAAGGGCGTGACCACCTCGCGGTCGCCGGCGAGGTAACGGTGGCCGCGCGAATAGACTGCGCGGTCCGGCGCAAACATCCCGCGTGAGGTGTAGTTGTAGAGCCGGCTTTCGAGTTTCCAACTGCGGTCGCTCCAGTTGATGCGGAACTTCATGCCGAGATGGTTCACCACCGAGTGGTCGCCGGAGTCCATGATGCCGCCACCGCCGTAATGGGTCGGTCCCATAAAATCCTTTTCAAAACGGCCGGCCGTGCTCCAGCGGCTGATGCGCTTGGGCTGGAAGGCTTGTTCGACCACCCACAATTTGCCGGCGGAATCCATCGCCATCGCCGACGGCTCGGTGAAGCGTGTCGGGTCAAACGGGCCAAGCTGCGCGCCGCCCGGCGTGCCGACCGTGCGGACGTGTGCGCCGGTCTTCGGGTCGAACACCTGAATTGCCGCCGTGGTGCGGTCGAGCGCGTAGAGCAGGCCAGCGGCATCGAAGACCAGGCTGCGCGGCTGTTTGAGCTGGGCGCGTGGGATGACCAGTTCGCTTTTGAGCGCGGCCGTCTGGCTGGCGAACTCCGGGATGCGCACGATGCCGCGCTGGCTGGCGGCGTAGAGCGTGCCGTCTTTTGTGAAACCCAACGCGCCGGGCTGATCAAAAGCCAGGTGCCGCAACACCTTTGCCTCGGGCTTGGCTTCCTCCGCGCCGGGCAACTGAATCAGCGTCAGCCGCCGCGCGAACGTCGGCGGCAGCTCGGGATCACCGCTGCCGACGGGCTGGAAGGCGATGAGGGAGCTGAACCCGCCGTTGGGCGCGACGTCCATGTTCGGCGGCTCGACAATGCGCACACGCAGCGCCCGCACGTTGAGCGTCTCGCCGAAGTCCCCGTGGATGACCCGGTGGTAATGCCAGTTCATCTTCACGTGGTTCTTGGTCTGCTGGTGCAGGTGGACCTGCTTCCAGTTGGCGTCATGCTTGAACGACTCGGGTGTGATGGCCGCGTCATCCGGTCCGGTCCACGCATCCACGGCGACACCGGCGCGAACCATCGGGTCCAGAATCGCGAAGCCGCGCACGGGCGTCGGGGTCTTCCAGACAAGGCCGGCGATGGGCGGGTTGCCGTAGGAAATGGGCTGCTGCGGCCCGCGCGACGTGTGCCAGCCGCCGCCGGGCGTGGCTTTGCCTTCCAGCAAGACCAACTCGGCCTCGCGCGCGGCATCGCGGAAGCGGCGGTTCATCACCAGGCCGTAATCCAGTTTCCGCAGATGCGGCGAGGTGAAGGCCAGCACGCGCGTGTTCAAGCCCTGCGCGGGCACCGCCAACGCCGGGCGATTCGTGCCGTCGCTCTTCAGCTCCACCCAAAGGTTTGGGTCGAAACGCAGGTCCATGTCGCCCACCTGTTCGAGTCCGGCCAGCGCGTCATCGCCACCGGCATCGGCATTCGGGCCGCGCGCGGCGGGGTCGAAGGCGGCGGGCAATGGCTTGCCGGGCCGCAGCGCATAGACCTTCGTGTCGCCGCGCGGGAGAAGGACGGTTCCCACCGGCACGTCGCGGCGGAGGCGCAGCACGAGCGTGTTGGCCAGCGGGCCCTTCGTCGCGGTCTGGCCCCAACTGGCCTGCTGCGAACTTGTGATGGTCAGGAATGTGCCCAGCACCGCCTCGACGGGCGTGTAGGCCGTCTCGTGAACCTTCTGGTTGCCGGGCGGCGGATAGCTGCGGGGCAGGTCGAAGTCGCCGGGCTTCAAGGTTGAAGTGATCCACGCTGGTTCGCGGCCGTTGTAGCTCACCACCATCAGCCCGTTATGACAGGCGACGCCGCTACGGTCCGTGGGGATGTAGTCGTTCGCGTGGCCGGGCACCTCTTCGGAATACGCGAAGCGATGGATGCTCTTCGTCTCGAAGCGGTTGGCCGGATCGATCCGGAAAATCTGGTCGTTGTTCACGATGTAGGCGAACCGCCCGTCGCTCGTGAGGCGCATCGCGCCGTGGTCGGCGTGCCAGAGCTTGCGCCCTTCGAGATCCGTGGCGATCAATGGGATGCCAAACTCCGCGCCCAAGGCACCGAGGAAGATGGTGTCCTTCACCGTGGTGACGGAGCAGGGCGGTGAGTGATCCGCCATCCACCAGCCGCCGCCGGGCACGGGTGCGCGCCACGGTGGCTGGCCGGCGGTGTAAACCGTGTTTTCGTAAGTCAGCGTGAGGGGCGGGCGCGCGAGACCGCGCCAGACATATTTGCCGGGCTTCACGTAGTTGCCGGCATCGTCGCGCAAATCCCAACCCTCGCGCACCGCCCCTGCCGCGCGCGGCACCTCGGCGATGAGGCGGCGCACGTCCGTGCCCTCCGCCGTGGCAAGCCGGATGGCGGGGAAGCCGGCAAACGGCATGTCGTAGGCGACGCTGACTGGCGGTGGGGGAACGAAGCTTTGCGGCGCGGCCTCACCGGGCTTGAGCGCGACCAGCGGCATGATGGCGAACTGGTTTTGTCCGCTGCGCTGCCAGTTGTTGATGGTCAGCCGCAGTCCGCGAACCGGGGCCGCATTCATCGGCAGGTCGCGCAGGACGGGACCACTGGCCGGCAAACGTGTGGTGAGGTTTGTGTTCCACGCTGCTGCGGCCAAGGTGGCGGGGTGGGTGTCATTGTCGGCCAGGGCCGCCGCCACGATCGCGTCACGTCCGGGTTGGGCCGCCAGTGCGATGCCTGCGATGGGGAGCGCGGTGGGCCAGTAGCCCAGCCACTGTTCGCCGGTCTTCGCATCCCGCCGCCACTCGGTGCCGCCGAGCTGCGCGGGGTTCCAGTAACGGCCGGCGAGCAGCAGCGCACAGCGCAACGTCGAGACATGACGGCCTTCCTCCCACGGCAGGTTGTGCACGCGGTGGGTGAACCGCAGCGCGCGCACCGGGAGGTTCTCCGGGAGGAGCTTCACCGACCCAAATGGCAGCGCGAGCCACTGCCCCTCGTCATTCACGTCGCCGGGATACGGGGCATCCGCCTTCAGGATCGCGACGGCCCCGGCCTCCTCGTATTCCGTGCAGAGCGTCCCCGCCGCGACTGGTTGCCGGAAGGCAATCCGGAAACGGCGAATCTCCCCCCCCAGCGCGGGCGTGCTCCAGACATTGGTGGCCGCGCCGGTGCGCAATCCCGTCAGCACCTCAACCAGCTCACCCGTCAGCACATTCGTGAGCCGGCGACCCGACTCGAAGGCCGCGCACTGGGCCGCATCAACATCTCCGGGTCGAAGCGCCAGTCGCGGGGAGGTGCCTTCTAGCGCTCCCGCAATCGTGACCAGTGCCAGCAACACGAACCAGTGGAAGAGGGGGCCTGACACCGGGGTTTGCGCTCGCCGGGCGGCGGCGCGCAGATTAAGTTTTCGGGCCATGAGGGCGCGACTATCAGCCCTCCGTCGGTGAGCTAGCAAGTCCCCAAGATTTCCAACGGGGCAGGGGAGTCCCGTTCAAGTTGAAAGGCCCCAATACGAACACCGCGTTGTGCCTATGGTGTCCGCAACTGAAAGAACTGCGCGCCGTTGTTGTAGGGCACGAAGACTTCGCTGTCGGGGAAACGGCCCGCCGCGTTGGTGAGAGTCGAGAGCACCCCGGCCACCCCTGCCCCGGAGCGCAGCTCGTAAGTGCGACCGGCTGCCGCTGGCCAACTTACCCGCAGCAGTTGCGTGTTCCATGGTGATGCGTCCAGCGTGAAGGGAAACGGCGAGTTGAGCTGGCCCGGATGCGAACCGATGGCCTGCTCGCGGGCGTTGGAAATCCCGTCGCTATCCGGGTCATCCCGGGGGCCGAAGGCGAGTGTTCCAAGCTGCGCCAGCTCCCAGTCGTCATCCAGCCCGTCCGCATCGGTGTCCCGGATGGACACGCCCGTGAGCATGAGGCTCACAAAGTTCACGCTTCCAGTGTCCGCCGGGTCCTCGTCGCCCACTTGCACCGTCCATGTTCCCACCGTGGATTCGTAGAAGTGGTGGGTGCTGAAGTAGGTCCAGTCGGTGAGCGGGCCGCCGGCCGAAAAGGAGTTGTAACGCTGGAGAATGCTGCGGGTGCCAGCCGGCGAGATGAGCGTGATGCGCAGATCGCCCAGGTAGGTATGGCTGGTCTGCAACCGCACCGCCACGTGTTCGCAACTCAACTGGTTCGTCACCGCAAACGTGTAGCGGGCCGTGTCCTGCTCCAGTTGCACGCGCAGGCCGGCGTTGGTCTGCGCGATGGCCGCCAGCAACTGACCATTGGTCAGGCCGATGAAAATGGAGGGAATACGGGTGAAGTTCGTGAGGCTCATGCTCAACAGCGAGTCGTTCTCATGGTTGTAAATCACCGCGAGCGCCGCCCCGGCGTTTTCGGCGTGCTTCAGCTTGTCGGAGAAGGAGGCCGTGCCCCGTTCGATGAGCGCGCCTTTGCCCGTGAGATTCGTGGTCAGCGGACTGTTGGCCTGCCCCACGAACACCAGCGGAACGCTGGCGGTGGGCTCGTCCAGCCGCAGCCGCTCGCCGGGAGCCTCATCGGGGTGCAGGCTCTCTTCCGGCATCCAGCCGGGCAGGGTCGCTCCGCCGGGCAAGCCACCAACCCCTGCCAGCCGCACCAGAAAACCGAGATCAGGAATGGCCTTCGACACCGTGGACGTGACCGTGATGCTCGTGACCGGCGGACGATTGGACCAGGTCTTCGCCAGCCGCACCGCCAGCCCGGCGTCGGGAACGCCATAGCCGAGGTTGTGGCTCACCGCCAGCCCGGCGCTGTTGGTTGCCAGGTCGGGATCAGCCAAATCGAAATGCCGCGCCGATAGCAGGAGGATTTGCTGCACCTCGCGGATGGTGAGGTTGGTGTTGGCCCCGAGCAGCAGCGCGGACAGGCCGGAGATTTGTGGTGCGGCGAAGGAAGTTCCCTGCGGACTGATGGAGTTGAACGCGTAATCCGCCGAGTCATCCAGATAAGTTATCCCGCGGTTGTAGCCGAAGGAGGAGCCTGTGCGGTCCGTGGTGGGCGGTGCGTCCAGCCCGGTGTCGCCCACCGGCGCCGCCACGAGCACGGGCGCTCCCGGAGTGCTGTAGCTGGCCACCCGGCCGGTGATGCGGACGCCCGCAACCGTGATGGCCCGCGCGTCGGCCGTGTAAAGCTGGTTGTTGGCGTTGGCCCCTGAGGTCCGGTCGTTGCCCGCCGCCCGCACCATGATGACGCCCCGGCCACCGCGCCCCAGAGTGAGCGCATTGGTGAGTCCCAGCCCCTCGATCGCGCTGATGCCAATCAAGCCGGAACCACTGTTCAGCCAGCTGTGGTTCTGCACCCCGACGCGGTTGGACATGAACTGAAACATGTTCATGAGCGCCTCCTCGGTTGAGCCCAGCATCTTCCAACTGGCCAGGTCCGCCGCGGGTGCGACGCCGCTGATGCCAACTCCATTGTTGCCACGCGCCACCGCGTAGCCGGCGACGGCGGTGCCATGATTGTCAAAGCTCCCCAACTGCGCGCCGTTGGTGTTGTTGTTGTCGAAGTTGTAATGCGGCTGGCCGACGGCCGGGGCTTGTAAGTCCGCATGCGCCAGATCCACTCCTGAGTCCGCAATGGCGATCAGCACACCCGCCCCTTGGGATAACGGCCACGCGGCGCGGACGTTCAAGTCCACACCCTGCGGCACGCCGCTGGCGTTGCGGTTCTCCAAGTTCCACTGGTTCGGGATGAGCCGGTCGTTGAAGCGTGCGGCGTAAGGCCCGGAACTGCGCAGGGGAAAGCGGCGGACCGGGTGCGCCGCCACCACCTCGGCCAGGCCAGCGAGCCGCTCCGCTTCAAGGGCGGCCGTCCACGCGTCCCGAGCCTGCAGCACGAACCACTGCGGCGCGATCTCGCGGTCCACCACGAGCCGCGAGCCCTCGACCAGTCGGCGCACGTCCACCCCGGCGGCCAGTTGAAGCGAGATGCGGCTGGTCAAATCCACGCTCAGGGTCGGGTCAGCCAGCCGGCGGGCGGGAAGTTCCGCCTTCAGCATGGCCGTGAGCCGCACGCCTGGAGGAAGCTCGACGCGATACCCCACTGGCTGTGGTTCACGAAAGCGAAACTCCACGAAGTCCGCCGCGCTAGACGCGGCGGCGAAGGCGAGGATCAAACCCCAACGGGCCAATTGTCGCAGGACGGGCACCACGGATGAGCGAACACGAAACCGCCCGATTCTGCGAGTCGAAACACGCGTGAACAGCTCAGGAATATCCCCGATCTGAGTCCCGCCGTCCCTGCGGATGTGCCGAGATGATCCTTGCGGTGAATACTTGTCTGGTGCTCTCTCTGGCCCAGTTCATTCACCCTGACAGCGCAGTCATCAGTCGATCGGCAGAGCCTGCCGCAAAAAGTGTCGCAAAGCCGCTGCGAGCGGGCGTTAATCTGCGCCGGTGCCTGCAAAGGACAGGTTGCCGGTGTGGCGAAATGGCAGACGCACGGGACTTAAAATCCCGGGACGGTAAAACGTCGTGCGGGTTCGAGTCCCGCCACCGGCACCAATAAAATAAGGTGTTTCGTTTTAGCTCATGTCGTGGTGTGAACACAGCGGGAGCATTTTGTGAGATCAAGGTTGGAATAGTGGGGGGTGACGGGGCGGTTGCGCTTGAGCACAATCTGCGCTGGCCGCACAGCCTGTGTCGCTTCATCAGATGCGACTGAGGAAGTGGGACGAGTTGGCTCGGAGTTGGGAAATTCTTTCCCGCTTACTTCCAGCACCAGAGGGCGGCAGATGCGGAAATGACTGTGTTTCCA